>Ga0070693_100000038_pt1 | contig 50376 bp, 79 predicted proteins | sample KBSK1103metaG_FD_65472 | JGI IMG/M metagenome (GOLD analysis project Ga0070693, IMG submission 65472) | Corn, switchgrass and miscanthus rhizosphere microbial communities from Kellogg Biological Station, Michigan, USA - KBS K1-10-3 metaG | ecosystem: Host-associated > Plants > Roots >...
GCCGGCGATATCCTCGGCAATCTCATGAGCGGAGAAACACACAGGACAATCAACGCCTTGAACAGAATCGTGCTCAAATCGCCTTTCTAGCAGTTCCTGAATCCTCGCTTGAAGATCGTCAACAATTCCCACCCTCTGCGGTTGCTCTGCGGTTAATGCGGCGATGGCCATCTGAGCGATAGCGAACTGTTCATCCTTGGACATGACGCCGTTGGCCTCTAGAACGGTCTGAAACGGCCCATAGTCGGCGATAACTTTCTCGTGGTTCATTCGTCAGTCTCCTTGGGTTCGGGATTCGGCAACGGCTCAGTGGCCTGTTGTTTACGGGCCTCACGACAATGAAAGCAATTGCATTCGTGCTCATCCATGTATTCTTTCGTTTCGTCGATATTGTTCATTCCCCTCTCTCCTTTTGGACATTCTCGCGTTGGGCGGTCCTGGGATCTTTATTGAACTTGTGGCCGCAATCCAGGCATGACCATCTCCCGTGCTTCAGTCCTCCCGTGTATTCCGCACTAGAATCACGCGAATCCCAGTCTCCGGTTCTGTCAAATTGTTGCCATTCCATACGTGCCAGCCCTGAAGTTCCTCCACATTTCGGACAACTCATTTCCCTTCCCCCTCAACCCGCGCCCGTTCGGCAGCGAGCAAATGTTCAGCGAGCGCCATATAACGAGCGGCAAGCCAGATAGAAGTCTCGGCCTCTTTCATCGGGTCATCGTCAATTTTGTTTGCACTGGCCAGCCATTCTTCAATCTCCGCACCACGTTCCTTGCGGTACTGGTCGACGAGTTGGGCGGCTGGGGTGTAGCAAGTAGGGCGTTCGTGAATGAACTGGAACTCAAAAACAGTTCTGGAAAAAGCTCGCCACCCCTCTTCTTTTCCCTGTATTCCGGCAGGAAGATACCATCTGAACAACTCTTCTTCGCCTCGGATAGTTTTACCGTTCGGCGCCATGAAGACCCAGTGCTTGGCAGTGGAACCGTCTTCATATTCAATCTCAGTAACGCCACAATGCGTTGCCCCTTCCGGCGCATCCTTCCAAAGTGAGTCGTGGTATGTCATGACTGTTCCCTCCGTCGCATCATCATCTCGTGGAACTCGGCGAGCGCTTCGTCGCTCAGGTTGGGCTTGTCGAAACCGCCGGCCAGCGTCCAACGCTCAAGGTCAGCCTCCAGGCCGTCCCACAGCTTGGCCTTGTCAACGGGGGCGGGAACGAGCTTCCCGGTGCACTCGGAAGTTTGCACACCAGTCGACCGCATGATCTCGCGGAGGGTCTCGGCCTGGTCTTTCACCACATCCTCCACAGAAGCGTTTGGGGAATGCCGCATTCTTCGGCGATTCTCTGACGGGCCTCTTTCATGACCGTCTCGTAATCGACAAACGAAGGCACCGCGGTCTCTTTAGGCTGGTTAAGCAGCCCGAAAATCGGCGGGAGGATTGACCCATCGGATCTCCGAGTGAACCCGCCGTAAACCAGGGTGTAGAACAACCTGTCCTGGTATTCCTTGGCCGTCATGTCATTGCTCATCCCGGCATCCGGCCTTGTTTCCAGCCGACCCGCTTCTTTTCGGCGTCCCGTGTCGTCCAATACAGCCACCAGCGCAGCGCGTACTGATACGAGGTCTCGCTGGACTTGCGTTCGGGGGCGCCGTCTTCGGCCGGCTCGGTCTCGAGCCATCTGTCGAGTGCGGTTTTCACTTCATACTCTCTGGGAGTTTGTGTTTCTCGCGGATGATCTCAAGGTCCTCGAGGCCAATAGGCCGGAACTTGGATGCGAGATACCCATGGAAGCCTGCATATGACATACAGGGATTCCTCCATCCGTCAAATTCAAGAGCTTCATGGGTTACGATGGTCTGGGGATAATATTTCTTGACTGGAAGAATCGTGCCCACCGGAATAGGATTCTCTTCAGGCCCTCCGGCCGTACTAATACATTTGGCCAGTTCGCCAGGTTTCCATTGATAGCCCACAATCCACCTCCATGCCCTCAGTATACAATTCGATGGTTTGTTTGTACAGCTTTGTTTGTGGTTGTTTTACAAATTAAGGGCGATAGTCGTGCTCAAGCAACCAGAGGGTGAACCCGGTCCAGCTGCCTTCGGCATCCTTGTCAATGCCAGAGCGGTAGCAGATGGTCGCCGCCAGGTCGCCGACGCGCTGCCCGGGACGCACGGTCCGGTTGAAGGTCCATCGGGTCTTGGTATAGCGGAGGATGAGCACGACGATAGCGGCGATGGCGCGGGCCTCGTAGCCCTCGTCGTCGAGATGGGCGGTCCATGTCTCGAGCCATTTTGGGCGGTCGCGGAAGAAGATGTCTTCCTGGGTCTCGGCCTTCTCGTCGCGGCCCTTGAAGTAGCGGTCCATCAAGTCCATGTCAGAGTCGGTCAGGTCGGTGCCGATCTTGCCGCGGGTAATGGTCTTTCCGATGGTCTGAAAAACTGCCTTCGTAGCACGATAGGCGCGGTCGTAGCTAATTCCTCGTGAAGCGGCATAATCTCTGATCGTTGTCACATTTCCCTCGCGTTGATTTTGAATTCTTCGAGCTGCTGACGGATCTTGACAGCTCCCGGGCCCACCGGCCTTTCGATGCCGCACTTCTTGACACATTGGTAGATCAGGAAGGCGTCACATTCGTCGGTGGTGCCGAAGTCCCTGCCATAGAGCGTTCGGACGGCGTTCAGATAGTCGCTCTTGTGCATCGCGGTGCCCTTCTTCAGTCTGACGCCTGTCACGGCTTTCCAGACCTGCGGAGGCACTTCGATGACTGGGATATCCCGGGCTGAGAACCACCCGCGGGCGATCCCCCCAACCTCGGCCTGGACGGTTACTGCCGAGCTCTTGGAACCCAAGCTGTAACCCTCGACGATGCACAGCCCCCAGCCCTTCTCCGGGGCCGAGAGCCTAGACAGCCAGGAAAACAGCTTTCCCAGCGTATCCATGCGCCCAATGTCCGAAGAGATGCGCTTGACCTCGCTCGACTCCTGGCCGTCACGGACAGAGTAGACTCCGAAACCTCTCAAGCTGGGGTCAAGCGCAATGGCGTTCACTCTTTGTCGTCGTCCTCGAGGCCGGCGAGTTCCAGATTGCCGCCGTCAGTGTCCTTGTCCTTCTTGGCCTCGGCCGAGGAGAAGTTGATGACCGCGGTTCCGGAGTCCTTGACCTTGGCGAGAATCTTCTGGCCGGCCTGATCGTTGGGAACCACCAAGTCGATTCCGATGCCGCCGTTGCGGTAGGTGCCAAGGTGAACGAGTTCGCCCTGGGTTTCGATGTGGGTGCCTTCGATCTCGAAGATGGCTTGGATGATCTTGTTGACATTCTGGAGCAGGACCATGGAGTTCTCGGTCTTGACGATCCTGACCTGAACCTTGATATCCCCGTCGCGGTAGCTGCTGACCTTCTCAAGGATCACGTCACCCTGAAAAGTGCCAGCGTTGAAAAGTATGGCCATGAATAAGCCCTCCTGCCAGCACTATATCAGGGTTCCGTCAGTTTTGCAATGGAAACGAATTATCAGGTCGATGCGCTAGACACCGCTGCCAGCTTCGGTGAAGTGCCAGAGCGAATAAACCCTTGGGCCACGCATTCGTAGTAGAGCTTCCTGACCTTCCGCTCACTGATGCCAAGCCTCTTCGCCACCACCTCCCGCCCCCAAACCATGCCGTCGGTACGCCCCTCGGTAGCCGCAGTCATGTAGTCCCGAGCGGTCTTGATGGGCTCGAAGGGGATCGGCGCCAATGGGGGCCGCAGCGCTTGGGGTCTCTCGACAGGCTTGGAGGCTGGAACACTTGGAACGGCACGACGCTGGATCGGTACAGGCTTCTCGGATCGGCGCCAGGTGTTCGCCATGGCCACGGCCTGATCGCCGGCCGCCAGAAGCATCAAGACGATGCCCTTGATCCAAGGCGCCCAGTCGGGACCGGCGAAGCTAAACAGATCGTCGACAGACTTGTTCTCGGCGCCCTTGGGGATCTGGGGTTCAAGAGCCAGCAGGTCATGCTTGGCCTTTTCAAAAGCCATTTTCTTTTCGTCGCCGGCGGCCTTGTTTTCCCGCGCTCCCGTCGTGAAGTCACCGGGAATCGCTCCCGTACGGGTCGCCGTGCCCTCCCAGTCGGCTTTGGCGATGTTGTACGCGTCCAAGGCCGTCTTGTAGGAAGGCGAGTCTAGAAAGGCTTGGCGGGACCCGTTTGCCTCGACATCCTTCCCACGCTCGAGCTGCCACTCGATCATGGCCACCCCGCAGAGCAGGATGATGATCTCCAGGGGGATCACCAGGAACCGCCGAGCGTCGGGAAGCCTCCAACAGAGATACATTCCCGCGATCAGCCAGATGGGGCCGGCGCCAGCGATGTACCAACCGATGACCCAGCCCATCCAGTCCCAGGTTGGAACGCGGGCTACGGTCACCAGCAGCGCGGCCACAATGGCCCAAGACACCGACCACTGGCCTGCCGAGACAATCGACCGGGCCTTTTCTTCTTGTTCTTTGGTCATCTTACTGGCCCTCCCGGTTGTCAATCTCGTAGAACGACAATGTAGGTCGGTCGAAGCGCACTCGTACGTCCCGAACCTGCCCATCCCGAACCTTGGCCAAGATGATCCTAGAGTCCGTGAAGTTGCCCGCGTCGTCTTGCTTGTGCCAGATCAGCCACGCCTGGTCCGCGTCCTGCTCGATCTGGGAAGAGTGCTGGAAGTCGCCCATGTTCGGCCGGCGCTCGTCGGCGTCCCGCTTGAGCTGGGCCATGGCCACGATGCAGATGTTCAACTCTCGAGCCAGAGCCTTGAGCGACGTACACGCCTCGCCAACCTCGTCCATACGCCGTTCTTTGCCAGGAACACGGATGAGCTGCAGATAGTCGATGAACACCACCTCAACATGATCTCGGGCCATCTTGCGTACCACCTGTTGAAGCTGGCCAAGTCGGATGTTGGGCTGGTCGTGGATCACGATCTTGGAATCTAGCAGCCGGTCAGAGGCGAACTTGAGATCGGCTATGTGTGTCTGACCGACCATGCCCGTCTGCAAGTCCCGGCCATCGATCTTGGCCTCGGCGCCGAGCATGCGGATTACCAACTCCGTCTCGCTGGACTCGATGGTCACGATGCCGGCATTGTGCCCGTTCGTACCCATGGTCCTGGCCGCTTGGGCCATCAGCGCTGACTTGCCCTGGGACGGTCTGGCGCCTATGACGACAAGCTGACCAGCCTGGGCGCCAAGGGTGCACTCGTCAATCGTTGACATGCCCCACGAAATGCCGGGGATCTTGCCGCGGGCCTCCATGCGTGCCCTGATACGGTCAAACGCAGGGCCGAGGATGTCGCGGACATGGTTGGTCTTGCCGTGCGTCTGGCGCAACGCCACGGCGGTCATGGTGCGTTCCACCACGTCGAGGCAATCTGGGTATCCTTGGCTCAACGCCATCTTGAAAGCGCTCTTGAGCTGGTCATCGGCCCAGGCCTCGAAAATCTTGGTCTGATACCATTCCCAGTTGGCCGAGCTAGCCATGGCCGTGGTCAGTTCGGTGATGGTCACGCCATCGAGGCCGGCGCCCATGAGCATGGGGATGTCGTCACCATCGATCTTAGTCTTGGCGGCCAGAGCTACCAGAATGCGGTAAACCCCGCGGCGGCTGGTGAACATCACGTCGGTCAGGATGGAGGATGCCAGAATATCGCTGTTCAGCAGCACGGCACCCAGAAAGGCGGTCTCATAGTCACGGCGAAGATCAGGCACGGAGTCCCTCCTTGCGAAGGCGTTCAGCTCGGGGGTCTTGGAAGCGCCAGGAATCGTCGTCTTGCTTTTGAACCGGACCATCCTTGGCGACGTTGGCGATCAGTTGCGGGAACTTCTCGCGCAACTTAGCACCGCTCAGGATGTTCGAGACCCAGAAGCACCCCGGGGACTGGCACCACAGGATGACGCGTCGGATCTCGTCGGGAGTTCGTTTGTCCAGACGGATCAGCTTGTCGATGTCCGAAGCCCAGCGTTGAAGAGTCTCGCGTTCCTTGCCGATCAGGAACTTCTCGTCAGTCTTGCGATGTTCTGTCATCAGCAGGGTGGCGAGGATGAGCGGATGCGAGTCCTGGGGGTATTCTTCTCTATCCTTCTTAGAACCCTTAAGGGTAGATCTAATACTATGTACCGCAAATTGCGGAGAGGGGGTGTCCGCTTTTTGCGGTGAGGGTGTCGGCAATTTGCGGAGGGGGTCATCGAGGCGACTGACGATGATTCTGGCGCTTCCAGTATGGGTTTTCTTCATCCCGATACTGAGGTATCCGAGCTCAAAAAGCTTCTTCACTCCCCGACTTACCGTGTCTTCTGAGCACCCCAGAAAATTGGCCAGATAGGCGTTTGAGGCGTAGCAATGGGCCTCTGTCGCGTCGAGGCTGTTGATCTCCATGAGCAGCCCCTTTTCGTTCATTGACAGGTTCCTGTCTTCCCAGACTGCCTTGGGTATGAAGATGCCTTCAAACTTTCGCTGTTCCATTTTCACACTCTCTTGACTGACTGTTCGTTGCGTCCGGTCGAAATGATGGCGATATCTTGAAAGACATCCCTGATCTTGCCGTTCTTCATGATTCCCTTGTCAGAATAGGTGATGGTGGATTCGAGCGGGGTTTTTTCTGAGTAATTGTCGAGTTGGTCGAGACATGTCATACCCACGGCCACGGTAGCACTCTTGAGCTTCCCCACACTGGACCACGTTTCCATGATCGCTGAATCATACCAAGCCTTGTCGAGAAAACCGTATCGGATTTTTCCTTGAAATTTATTCTCAGGGTTGGATGGATCCGACACCCTGCCGTAGGGCAATACACTGGAATTTCGGATTGGGCCGTCACCGTGACGCGACAAGTACGCCCGGGTCGCCAGGATGACCTCGAGTTCAATTGGGGTCGAAACCTTGGTCAGAAGTTCCACGATGTTCTTTACGCCCGTCGACGACGGTGTGATGTAGGGGTAGCTTTCCTTCCGGTCACGGTCGAGGATCATGCCCTGAGCTCCCTCGAAGACGAGACTGCGATTGGCTCCTTTTGCAAGGAATCGCTCGACGACGCGATCCTCCGAAAAGACTGCCGAGTTCTTGAGAATGATCTTTGTGCATTCAATGAAGTTTTCGTCGAACTTATTCATCAGCAGGAACGGTGTTGCGAATGTTTTGAATTCGTCTGCCGGCAATTCCAGCTTTTTTAGGCGCCAGGGGATGTATTCGTTCTCAATGACTCGGAGGATTGCCAGTAGTTCGGATTCCGTCTTTTGGGCCATATCCCTCGCCGTGATGCAGAGTTGTCGAAAGACCGATCGCTCGATGGTCTCATAGATTCCTAGCCCGCAGGTGTCATTCTTTTTGTGAAACTTTGCGTCGAACTCGTTGATGAGCATGTCGTAAGGCGTAGTAACTCGGCAGGTTGGATCGATAAGAACTTCGCGCCAACCCTTTCTAATCCGCGACAGTTCTTCGAACTCGCGCATGAAAACTAATGGATTGACGATGAAATGGGAGGAAAGGAGGGTCCGGGCACCCTTGAGCGACCCGGACCCAAAGTGATGAAAAACGTGCTCGGTGCCATCATTCAGAACGACGGTATGAGCAGCTTGCGCCCCTCCATTGAAGCGGATGTTGAGTGTGTTTTCGTTGGAGAGAAAGTTCGTGATTTGCCCCTTCCCCTCGTCTCCGTAATTCATTCCGATGACGGCATGTGCTTTCATCACTTCTCCTACTTAGAGCACGTTGTCGAGCGTTTGCGGAGCATCTGGCGCGATGGCGACGTCTTTGAGCGCGGAGCCGACGATGACCGCGGTGGACCCATCCCACGTTGCAGTGACGTCCTTGAGGGATTTGCCCGTGTGCATTTCCATCAACGTCACAATGGTCTCGCCTAGCTTCGTGTAGTCATCGAGAGGAATGACGTGCTGTGATCCGATTACGGCGTCCCAGGAAGCGCGGACTTCGGGGCGGCGCCCATCGGAGCCCTGACGGATGATGATGTGGTAGACATGCCATTCATCGCGCACCAGCTCGTAGAGTTCCTGCGCGGTGTAGTCGCGTTCAACGGCGTCGCCCAGATGGGCGCCAAGGTTGTGCCGATTCATAATCGGCGTGATTTCCTCATCGCCGAAGGTAAAGATGAAGCCCTTACGACCGCGTTTGACGAAGGAATCGGTTTTCGTTCGGAACTTGGCAAAATACCAAGCCAACGTGTAGCTTTCATGGGAGTTGCCCCCACCTCCGCCCTCAAGGAAGAGTTTTTCCAGACTCTCGAAGATGCGGATATCGGCCTCGAACTGCGTAGCTTGCAGGGGCGCACGGTCGCATTCAATATCCCCGATGGCTAGGGTGGCGATGTGAGGATTGGTCACGGCGCCACGCTCGAAGATCTCCTTGCAGATGAGCGGCAGCGACTTGCGCATTAGTGCGTCGAGCACGCTCGACATGGAGCCGGTGACGTCGGCCCCTAAGATGATCGGGGTTGATTCGGGATTGTCGTCGCTATCGACGGATTCCCTGAACTTGAATCCCTTCGGATCGAGACTGGCATCCATACCCCTCGATTTGTAGATGTCGCGCACCGTTGTGGCCGAGTCATCCAATTTCCTGGTACTGGAATATGAACCCCAGTCCTTTGAGGAATAGCTTCCTCCACCCATAAGACACTTCCTTTCCCTGAGATTGTTTATTCCCGCCTCGGGTGCGGGATTTATTGCAAACAAACAAAAAACCGCTTGAAGAGAAGCCCGTTGGCGGCGGCACGGGCTCGGAGGAACGAACCCTACTTCTCTTCAAGCGGTCTCGAAAGATCACTTGGTTTCCTCATGTGCGATATCGGACCCCGCCAAGGTTCCGACGCTTCAACTCTACTTCACGGCGTTCGATGCGTCAACCTATCGAAGTCAATCACGTCGTGCATCTTGGCCAGGACCGCGACGGTGGGCATCTCTCCGAACAGCTCGGGCTGGGCGGTCACCTCGCGGTGCTCCCGGCAGGTCGGACCCATGCCCGAGGCGAGGCTTTCCTCGCTGGTCAGGGGGCGCCCGCATATCCGGCACTTCACTGCTGCCCTCCGTTCGCGATGAGCTTGCAGAGGGCGACGATAGCTTTTGACGGTGGAGTAGCCCAGCCATGCTTGTACCATGTCAGAGCCTTCCACCATGAGCCGGCCCGGTCATGAAGATAGGCGAGGTACCGAAGGGCTATGACCGTCGACGCCACGGGGTCGAACTCGTCGAAGTCCTTGCCGCCATAGAAGCGCATGGCATAGTCGTCGTGGAACAGCGCGTTCAGTTGCCAGTAGCCCTTGGACGTCCCCGTCACCTCGAACTGATGGCCGCCAGACTCGCTCCAGAGCAGGCCTGCTGCGATGTGCACCGGGATACCTTCCTCGGCGCAAACCTGTTGGATCAGGGGGCGGATTGGCTCGGGACCCAGGAACGGGTCGAACTTGTCACCCCACGAAAGAGCGGTCACGAGAATGAACAGTGTTCGGATCATTGGTCAAACTCCTCTCGAATGGCGCGGTACTCTTCCTTCATGTTCGGTTCAGGCTCGGCGCCCGTGGTGATGCGGATGATGCGGTCCAGCAGGGCCTTGGCCTCAGCCGGTCGGTTGCCGATATTCACGCGGTCATTGCACGCCAATCGGCAGACTGGCACCAGGTTGAGCGGATTGTGCATCACATCGGGGCCGTAGGTGTCCAGCCGCGATTTAGTTTTGGCGACCCGGTGGGCAAGCTGGGCGGTTCCATCGATGCCCAGCGGCCTCTTGCAGACCACGCAAGACCACCATGCTGCGGCAAACAGCTCCTCGCGCTTCTCGATAGCCTCGAACTTGGCTCTGGCGTTCACTTGGTCCTCAAATGGCGCTGGAACGCCTTGGCCGCGTCTTCCGGGGGCTCTCGACCGTCGGCCAGCCAGCAGACCGCGCCACCCCGGGGCCGGTAGACTCCCGAGGCGTTCAGGCTCTTGCGGATGAAGGACCCGGGCGCCCCGCTGACCCCGAGTCGAGCGGCTGCCAGTTGGATGTTGGCGTGGTGCTCGACGGTACCAGCGATCAGCACGTAGCAAGCTTTGGGCGGACGGCCGCCGGAGTGGGGACGGGTCATAGCGTTTTCACCTCGTGCAGAACGACTACGCCCTTCACGGACCAACTATGGCGCCAGGCTTTGTATACGAAGAATCTGGCGCCATAGCGATCAATAATCCCCTTGTCAGAGAAACGGCGTGACCATGCCGCCCATTCCTCGTCCGTTTGAGTAATCACGACTTCGATCTGGTTTCCGTTCGGTTGCCAACCCTGGCGCCTGTTTCGTGAGCGATAGTCCCGCTTGGCCACCGCGTCCATAGTGGCCATGATACTGGCGAAGTGCGGGTTCTTGCCGGTTCCTTGCTCTCGGGCTACCACGGCGTCTTCGGGCTCGACCAGGATATAACTACCGTCAGCAAGCTGGGCGGTCTGCATGTTGGCACGAATCTGCACGCCGATAGCGAACCATCCGATCAGCGGCGACGGGATGCTGGTAGCTCGACCGAAGGGCCAGCGAGGGCGGCGGGTGGATGGCCATGTGCGCCAAAAGATACCTTCGATGCTCTTGTTTGGATCGCCTTCGATCCCCCAGAAACGCGTCCTCATGATCTCCCTCCCTGGGAATCCCCGGCCATACCGGACAGGATCTCTTTCCACTTCTTCGTGTTGACGCCCACCTGCTCACCCTCAGTAATGATGTTGTCGATGGTGGTCCGCAGTTCTTTCTTGGTCCAATCGGAACGCGACTTTAGGCGTCCGTAGGCCAGCTTCGATTTGTTCGGGCTGTTCTTGATGGCGTCGGGCAGATCCGCGGCCTTGGCACATTCCTTGAGCAGATTGGTCTCGGGGTCGATGTAGATGATCTTCTCGAACCCTGGCCCGAGCTTCAGCTTGACCTGCTGGCGAAACTCAAACAGCGTGAGCCCTGGCCGATAGCCCGAGCTCTCGTAGGACCAGGCATTCGAGCGCCAGTACTCCTGCACCAGCGCCTCAAACGTGCGCCCCTGCTTCGCGCTCGGGTCATCCCAGTCGGCCAGCTCGTAAATACTGCCGATCAGGGGCGCCTCTTGGCCCTCGACGACGAAACGGCCGACGCGGTCGGAAACCTCGATGACCTTGATCTTCATTCCGCCCTCCGATGATATAGACAATTCCCGCACTCCATGGTTGAGCATGGGAGTTCGGTCAGCTCACCGAAGCTGATGATTTCTCCAGTGTCGAGCTTGGCCTTGATGATTCCTGACTTCTTAGTCACGTGGTCGACAATGACGCGCCGGACCTCTTTTGGGTCACGCACTGTGATGGCAGATTTCTTGATGAAAACTTCCGTGCCGATGGGAGCCTTGGTCATTCCGTCACCCCATCGACAAGGAACTCCCGGCATTTGAGCATCGGGTGAGTCTCGCCACGACGGGCGAAGGCGCGGCAGACCTCGGGACGGTTGTCATAGATCGCGCATCGATAGTCGGATGTCAGGAACCCGCAGACCAGCTTATCATCAACGGCGACGACAGTACCGCCAATGAACTCCTGCACCTCGACTTTGCGTTGGAGCAGATGCCTGTTGCCATTGAACTGAGCCTTGGTGAACGGCACCGGCCCGCAGCAAGCGGCATGGCAGATGCTCACGTCACACTTGGTCAGCAGGGCTTTCTTGAGGTATTGGCCACTCGATGGCCCGCGGCGGCTCACAGCGTCACCCACTTTTCGAGGTAGACCGCCTCGAGCTCTGGCCATGCCGGCAGCCCGCGGCGGAACTCGAAGACGATCTCAGCCAGGGACCGGCAGTCGGTGCGCTGATAGACTTCCTCGTACGTCTTCCATCCGTCGCTCACGAGGTAACGGAAGGCAGGGACGGCGTGGAGGCAGTACAGGGCAATCGAGTGCTCCGAGCTGGTCTTGAACATCGGGAACGTGTAGTCCATCTGCCATTTGATCGCCGACGCCCAGGGGCCAGCCACATGGTCCACGACGCTGTGTATCAGGTAGCGATGCCCGTCGACTTCTAGCTCGGCCTTGATGGGCAGCTTGCGGACGCCGTCGGCCATCTTGTCGGCAATCTCTTCGACGACAGCCCACGGTTGCCCGTCGCCGCGGTCGATGTCGTGACCTTGGTATTCGTCGCCAAGCATGAGCCCGGGCCGGAACCCATCCACCCAGGCGAAGACATCTTCCTTGAGCTGGTAGGCCTTCGGTGACAGCGACTCGAAAGACAGCACTTGCGTGAAGGCACGGCGGGCACCCACGTGGGTCTCTTCGGGCGCCGAGACCATGGCGGTCCAGGCGTCCAGCAGGGCGGGAGTGATCCGGTGGCGCATCATCGCTTCCCCATGGGCCATGCTTCGATGGCGATGCACGCCAACCAATGGCCGACAGTGAGGCGTCCAAAACTCACGTAGGGACTACCCCATCTGGTGAACCACATCGTTGGATGCGGCACCGTAGATACAGCGTTGAATCTGGCCACCTCACGCCCCCATGAACTTGTCGGACACCCGGTCGAACCGCAAGCCCTTGGCCTTGGCGACGTCCTGGAACATCTTGCCGGCCTCGTCCTTGGACGAGAACACGTGCTCCAAGTTCTTGATGCTCTCGCGGGCCGCGTTGGCGGTGTCGACGTCCTCGACCTGTTCCAGGATACCCTTCACGCGCTCCATGACGGCATGGTACTTCTCGAGTTCGGCGGTGTACTCGGCCTCGGCCTCTTCCAACTGCTTGAAGATCATGGTCAGGAAGTCGTTGGCGCGGCCCCGGACCAGTTCGGGGATCTCGCGCACATCGTTGACGGTGCGGTTGCCCTTGGCCAGGTAGCCGTCGTTCATGGCATTGAACGAGATCGTCCGCTTGCCACCCGAGGACTGCATGAATCCGCCCAGGTCGATGGGCTTCCAGATCTCGTTTTTCGTGGACCCCTGGATGTCGGGTCGCCATGTCGAGCGGTCGTCGTTCTTGTCTTCCTTCGCATGGAAGATGATGACGATGTGCTTGTTGAGGGTGCGCCGGATCATGTCGGTGAAGCGCTTGAACTCGCTGGCCACCTCGCCGAAGCCACGGAGGCCCAGTTCCCCGTTGCCGCGTCCGGCCTTGGGGTTGCGCTTGAGCACCCAGTCGGCCATGTAGTCAAACAGCGTGCCGCCCGTGTCGATGACGATGGTCTCGTAGTCGGACAGGTCTCCCTTGAGGTCGTCCAGGATCTCCTGGTAGCTCTCGGGCTGGATGTACGGGGCACGGTGGATTGGGTTGATACGGTCGATGCCCTTGTCGGTGTCGATGTGAAGCGGCTTCGGGGCGCTCAGTGCCAGGGTAGTCTTGCCCTGGCTGGGGAGGCCATAGACCACCACAGCAAACTTTTTCGGGGGCAGCGCGTCAGTCGGTTTTCGGATCATTTTCTACTCCTTGACGAAGCCGTTGGCTTCGGCCCAGCTTGCGAGATCGTCCACGGAGAACACGTCTTCGGGGTCGCTGTTTTCGGCAACCACTTCGCGCGCGGCGCTGATCTCACGTTCGGCCCAGCCTTTCAACGATTCTTCCGAGAACACGTCCTCAGGCATAACGGAACTTTCTTCGATCTGTTCGAAAATGTGGGTCAGCAATTCCTTTGCCGCCCAGTCGCTGATATTCATGAAACCCTCCTTGAGAGACGCCAGCGCTCGGCCTTGAACCGAGTGTTCCACTTGCTACGGTGTCAAACTCGTTGCTCACTGGCAGAAACATGCCGGTTCATTCCCACCGGAGTACCCCGTGTTCACGCCTCTGGACTTTGGGGCCGCTTTGCACGGTCCAGACGTGAACGCCATCCCACACCCCCAGAGCAGGGAATCGAACCCTGTTCATCTTGACACTGACGGAACGGCTTCCATCTCGGGGCCCCCGAGGCCCAAGTCTGGGGAAGGTGCCACTTACGGCGGTAGGTTGATTTTTAGTCAGCGTCAACCATGCTGAGTTCCCAAAAACTCCCACCAGCAGACGCCAACGGCGCCCGCAGATGACTTCTTTTACCCGCCACGCGGGCCGCCCCGGTTTGCCGAGGCTTTGCACATACTAACAGTTGACCGTTTGTTTTGCAAGCTGTTTTTAAGCCGACGCGCAAACTATTCGGCTTTCTCCAGAACCACCTCGCGTAGGTCGGCCGGGACCATGGTGCCGCAGTACCGGCACCGACAGGACAGATCCGTAGGCTTCGCGGTGAAGCTGTAGGACAGCGTACGGCCGCAGTGGTCGAAAACCAGCAGGAACTTAGCGGGTCCGCGCCGGCCCACGATAGTTCGTCGGTCGAGGCTCATGTCCTCCATGTGGTGGAGCAGCTCAAACTCGCGGCTCACGCTTCCACCCTCACCGGTGCCCACGCATACCCCTCGCCGCGGACCGCCTGTCCCTTGTGAAGCTTGCTCCACTGGACCGTGTGGCCGGCAACGTAGCACGAGTTGAACATGAACACCGCTTGAGCCTCGCTCACGGTCTCGGGCACATCGACAATGCGGGTGACGTAGAAGCCGGTCGCGATATGGTAGCCCGGGTCCGTCGGTTCGGTGCGCACGGCCGGCGTGCCGACTTTCCAGGACGCTTTGGTTTTGACGTAGATGTCACGCATGAATGGCCGCACGGTATTTGTCGACGATGGCTTTGGATTCCAGCAAGCCGAGCTTTCCACGGCTACGCGTTTTGACAAGTTTGATAGCCTCGATCCATTGCCCTGAGCGCACAAGCTTTTCCAGTCGGATTCAAATCCGATCCAACGAATGTCAAAAGGTCCGATTTTCATAATGCCCCCTCTCCATCCCCAGATTTCTCACGCGGTACTTTGGACTTCCGCCGACGGTTGGGTTAAGAGGCCCACGGGTTAGCGTGGGCTTGGGGTTAGGCGGCGCGGTATTTCTTACGGCACGGAACCTTGACGGCGTCAGCGATGAACGCCTTGATCTGGCCGATGCTCAGAACGCCAGCCGCTTCAAGAGCCAGTTCTTCAGCGAACCAGGCATCGAAATTCTGCTCTTCCATAAAACTCTCCTTCCCTCTGCATTACTCGCGGACTTGGGACCGCCGTTGGTTGCATTGAAGGCGCCCTCAGTGAAGGCGCGGTGGGCAGCCGTTAGGCGTTGGCCATTTTAGACCGATAGTCATTGAACGATTCGAGTCTGAGTGGCGCAATCGGAAAACGTTCCTTATCGAGCGGATGAAACCGCCATTCTGGCGAAAGTGGCCACCGACTGGCCGGGTACCAGTTGCCTTGTTTGGCGATAGGCTCAGTCCGCAGGATGCCCGCGTTGTCACCGCCCTCCAGCGTTATGCAATGAGCACAACGGCCAGCGAAGAACTCACGCTTGACACCTGGTACCGGACTTGCTTCGCCACCATCAAAAACAGCGACGATAACAGCAGGCTTCCCGCATTCATGTCCATAGGTTCCTTTGGGAGCAAATCCGCACTTGACCATCTCTCTTCTCCTTTGCTTCTATCTACCGCCTCACAAGGGGGCGGGTTAGGCCAGCGTGTAGCCAGCGCCTGTCAACGCTTTCTCATGATCGATGGCCCCTCGGAACGAACCCGGTAAGTCACCCCAGTCGGTAACCTTGCCGTTTTCGTCACTTGGGAAGATCAGGGTCTCGTCACCGCTGAACATCGCATAAGCGCCGCTTACGACAACGAATTCCGTCTTTCCGGTTTCCTCACCATCCCAGTCCTTGATGGACATGGGCGGGTCGAGTTTGTACAACCGGGCATCTCCCGTGAACTCAGCCCCCATGCTTTTGATGAAAGTAGCAGTCATCCTCGTTCCTCCGTTTCGGCTCTCTGAGCCATCATCAGGCGAGTCATACAACCCGCGACGGAACCCCGCCGAAGCGGGGTGGGTGGTTAGCTACAGCAGTTCTTGGCCGACTTCAAGGTGGGCAACCATGAGGCCACTCGAACGCCGTCTTTGCTCACAAACCAACCTGTCAAAAACTTCTCAATCACATAGCCCTTGTAAATCCGTTTCATCCTCGTTCTCCTTAGGTCCGTGACCTTATAAGATGAGTATACAATTGATGCCATTGTTTTGCAAGCGTAAACTTATGGTTTTGTGCAAATAAAAAAGCCCACCGTGGGGACAGTGGGCTACCGCCGGGGCGGGAAGCGACAAGGGAAACTAGGAGGGGACCCCTATCGGCCTTCGCGGCTATCTTAGAACAACCACCACTCTGCGGCAAGGGATACCTCGGGGTGGATCTGGGGCGACCACGCCACCCCGGCCCGCCCGTTGAGCTCAAACAGGTTCCACACGTTCCACGTCACCGAAGCCCCGCCTGCCGCATACGGGCCGCCAATGGCTCTCAGCGGGCTACCAGCACCGTAGACGCCCACGGCTAGGGTCTTGGCCAGAAGGCCGCCAGGAAGCCCGCTGAGAGCGCCCTGAGCCTGTCTCGAGCTTTTGAGCGCGATCTGGTTGCCGTCCATGATCGCCTTGACCTTGTTCACCGCGTCGGCGTTCTCGGCCTCCCAAGCCTGGATCACGGCGTTGAGCGTTCCAGCCAGTCCAGCCGAGAGTTCCTGGCCGTCCTGGATCGTCTGGGGCAGCTCACGCTGATAGGTATCGATACCAGAGTGAATCTCGATAGGCTGTCCGCTCACATCGAAGGGATAGAACAGACCGACCAGAATCACAGCGATGAGGGCGCTCATGACCACGGCATCGCGCCAGTCAAACTTGGGGGTCATTTCGATACCGCCTTGAAACCAAGCGCCAAGAGCTTGGCGTTGAGCGTAGCCTTGAGGCTGGGGGATTGCGCCGCCAGACTATCGGAGAGCGCCTGGAGCCTGGCCTCGTTGTCGCTGGCGGCCTTGACCGCGGTGTCGGTGGCTTCCTGGGCTGTCTTGAGGCGGTCGCTGACCTGGCTCACCAGAACCGCATAGAACGCACTACCACCCAGGATCAGGGCTAGGACCATGCTTCCGATCCAGAGCCCGACGTTGTGCTTCTTCTCCAGGGCCGCGATGGCCATGAGGATCTGGGCAGTGCTGTCGGGGGTCTTGGGGTCGCTCACGATGCCGCGGCCTTCACTGCCGCATGGTCTCCCCAAACTGCCGCCAGGCACATGGCCACGCCGGCGCCCCCGTAGAATGCAAAGATGTCGTCCTGGAAAGAAGCGTTCCAAAAGGGACTGAACAGGTAGACCCATGCGACTACCTGGAACACGATGCCGAAGAACCGCAGCGCGTCGCCCTGGTTGGCCTTGTTCGTGAACAGGTCGAGGATACCCTGAGAGGCGAGGCCAGGAAGGAACTTGACCAGATCCCCCAAGGGGACGCCCATCCAGAGAATGAAGCCCAGGACGGTGGCAATGGTGACAGTCTGGAGGGTGATGTGAAGGAAGAACGGCGCGATCAGGGCCAGTAGGATCCAGAGAACTCCGAAGGTGCGTTTATCGTCGAGAAGCCGGCCGGCCTTGAGCGCGGTAGTCTCTACTTCCTTGACCACGAAACCCGATTTCCGGTAGAAGGCCGCCACGTCTCGAGTCAGCACCATGCCGGCGTCATCGGTGATCTGAACCACCTTCCCCTCGACCTTGATGGCCTCGGAGAACAGCCCCAGGAAGAACGCCTTGATGTCGTCCCAAAGTTTCTTGAACATAGTTAATCTCCTTTCCGGGAAACCGCCCGGCGCGGTTCAAGTCTCGATACAGGTTACTGAAATCGGGATGCCGTCGTCGAGAGCGTTCTGAACCATGGCAAGAAATTCTTTGAACTCGGCCAGATTGACGACGCCGATACACCCGTCCGTATGGTGGGACCCGTTGCAGAAGTGGATCCAGTACCCCCAGTCCGAAAACTGCGATCCCTGCTTGCCGGCGTATTGCCCCGTCACCTGGTCGACGTTCCAGACGTCCAACCACTGGTTGCCGCGGGTCAGCACTTTGGCCGGCGACGTCAATTGCTCGGCGGATGTCTCAATGCCGTAGATATCGAAAGTGCCTGGTGGATAGGGCCGCGGCATGACCACGGGGCCGACGCTCCGGTCGGACTTGATGCCGTGCTCGATGTCGGGCAGCCGCGAAGGGTCCGGGCGCTCACCGTTGAGCTCGTTCCTGACCTCACTGAACGCTTCCACCGTGCGTGAGCCGCCGGGGACTGGCCACGTCAAGGTTCTGGCCTTGCGGTTGAAGATGACTTCGATCACTTTTTTGCTCCGAAGGCCTTGGAATCGAGGTAGCTATCCACCTCGGCGTCAGCGTCGTCCAGATGCTTGACGGTTGCATCGTAGCTCCCGTTGAGCCTGTCCTTGTTGACGACTACCACGGAGCGGATGCCGAAGTTCTGATGCTTGGTCACCGAGACAAAGACACGACGGAAGGCCTTCTCTTCGTCGCCCTTTTTCGTTAGAGCACGGATAGCCCAGGTCAGCAGAGCGCCCCCTCCAGCTCCCAATACATAGGTGCCGGCGGGCTTCACAAGATCGTTGAACCAGTCGAAAGCCATCAAGTTCCTCCTGTTGTCTTAAGCGGGATCAAGAACCAAAAACGTTCCTTGAAACCAAGTCGTCACGAATCCGTTGAGATCAGTGTACTGGAACTGCCAGGGATAGGTGCCACCGGGGAAGGTGTCCGTGGTGACGGAATCCAGGTTGAGCGAGATCCCGCCGTTCTGCTGGTCGTTGTTGTCGATCGTGAACGGCACATGGCCCAGGCCGCTGACGGGAATGTCTAGATATCCAGAAAAGCCATATCCAGACGTCGGTTGCCCGATGAAGAACGGGAAGCTGAAGCTCGAGCCGGCCACGCACTGGAGATCTTGAAGGATGGGGAGTTCGATTTGTTGGAACATATTTACTCCTTAGAGATTGTCGATAAACCCAATGGTGAGCAGATCCAGTGTCATTGTGGTGGCGCTAACTCGGTAGTAGATTTGATTCGAAGAATCGACTACAGACTCATATTGAGTAGCACTCGTATAAGCCGTACCAAACGAAGCTACGCTGTTCGTCGCAGATGCGGCCGCATCGTCTAGAGATGTCCATCCGGAATCATAGTACAAGGCCCCCCCGGTTATGGTAATGGCCTTGATATTGAAAATACCGATGGTGTTTATCGGCGCCTGAACCGTAGTCAGTATCCGGTTTGTGTTTGCAGGGGTGACAGTATTGAGTTCAACGTTTTTATCGTACCAGTAGAATCTCCTGGCTGACTGGACCCACCGCACAAACTGGCTAGATCCGTTGGTCCTGACCCAAGCTATACGCCGGAACAGCGTGTAGTTCGCGGGGAGCGTCGGACTGGTCCCGCTTGTCGAGTAAATCACGTCCACCACATTCGTATCGGTGCGCTTGATGAGATAGACGGCATACCACGTGCTGGCCGCGATGGCTCCCGTGTCGAGGCCACCGTTCCCACTTCCGACAGCCCAGGAAGCCGTGGTTTTCGTCGTTGTGGCCAGGAGCGTAAGTGAGTTTACGAAGGTGGAATCGCCTACCGATCCCGTACCGACTGAGAACGACGTTGTCGAAACCCAGGTTGTCAGGAGCCCTTGGAGTTGGCTGGATACGATGGCGGGCAGGTCCATGGTGGCGCCGGCAGCACCCTGGAATACCGCGCTCTGACTGGCTGAAAGCGTCTTGCCATCGGCAATCGTGAGCGTTGCCCCGGTTGCCGGCTGGGTCACGGTGACCTTGTTTAGAGTCGTGGCCGTGGCCACACCCAGAATCGGGGTGATGAACGTCGGGGTATTGTTGAGGGGGAGTAGCCCTGATCCGGTCGCCCCCGCGATCAGCCCAGTGAAGAACGACAGCGGGCGCACGGCGATGAGCCCCGAGATCGCGGCCCATCCCTGCTGACTGGTTCCCGGGGTCAGACCGGCCAGGGTGATGAGGTTCACCCATTCCTGGATAGCCTGGGTGGCGCCGTTGAGGTAGTAGTTCAGGTTCTCAGCCGGGAGGTACTGGAGCGGAAAGTACCCCGATGTCACCGTCAGGGCGGGGGGTGAGATCTTGGAAGCGCTACCTCCGAAGAGGGGGATGTTTTGCATGGGCTATTCCTTTTTGCACCATAACTGATAAAAGTATTGCAAAATACAGTTGGCCTCGATATACTTGTTCTCAAGAGGTGCTGACATGAAAAAGACACTGGTTTCCATTTTCGCTGTCCTGGTTCTCTCGAATGCGTTCGGCCAGGACCAACAGCCCACCGAGGCCGACAAGCTCAGAACGGCTGTCATTGAGATGGCCAAGGTCATCGCCGACGAGAAGGTGCAGAAGGACGACCAGTCCAAGGTCCAGTCCGACAAGCTGGCCGCATTGCAGATGGCTCTCGACAAGAGCATCCAAGAAACAAAGGACGCCAACCAGAGAACGCTCATCATAGGCGCCGCGGCCCTTCCTGTCAGTCTGTTCATCGGATGTGCCTCTGCTGGAAAATGGCAGCTTGGTACGGTGCTCTTGAGCGCTTCAGCTGGTGCCGAGTTTGCCACGTGGGGACTCCTTGAGCTGTCGAAGATTGTCCCTGCTGAAACACACCCCAAAACTGGCTCATGAAAGTCTCCTGACAAAACCAAAAAGATGGTTGTCAATTCCGTTAGCGAACAGGAAGGACATAGCCACACTGCTACCACCAGCGACGTTCTCACCTCGGATGGTATTGATGGTAGGGTTGCCACCAGTCATCGAACCAGGGGTTCCTTGGGTCGCCGTTACGAAAACCTGGTAAGTTCCGCCAGCAGGGAGGGCAAAGGTCAAGGTCTGGTTCGATCCGCTACAGGCACAAGCCCATTCTATCAAAGCCGTCTGGTTAACGGCCAGCGCGTTCACCGTTTCCGTTCTCGAGGTCGATCCGGTGGTTGTCCTCTGGTCAATGACCAGATTCAGGGCCGAAACAGCGGCAGCTACGAATCCAGTAGTAGCCACTTTTGCCGAGCTATCCCCGGGTGAGGGCGTAGGCGCTTGTGGGGTACCAGTGAAAATCGGAGATGCCAGGGGAGCGAGCAACGCATCAGCGTTCATTCTCGCCGTAGCCTCCGCATTGATATTCGACTGCAGGGTCGAGTCAGCAGAGGCCCGTGTTGACGCCTCAGATGATAGAGCACTCACAGTAGCGTAGAGCGCATTCAGAGCGGCATAAAGCTGGGTCGTAGAAGCTGGGTCCGGAGTGATGGATGCCTGACTCAGGATATTCACGATCTCAGCGGCCACGCTCAGATTGGTTGTCTGAGAGGCCAGGGAGTTCGTAGTCAGTCGGTTCATCAGCCAGTTCTCATACTCGGCTGGGAAGAGTTGACCGGGAAGGAATCCGCCCGCATAGGTCGACCCTTCGGGCTGGATATTCGAGGCCCCTCCCCCGAAAACAGGAACGTTCAAATACGTGGTTGGCACTGGTACCATGGTTTACCCCTGACTCACAAAAACTTGTGGTGACGTACAGAATCGGTTGAATAGCTGCTGGATGATGTAGAGGTAGCCGGCGCCGATCTGCGTTTGAAAAATCACCTGGATATCGGAATCATTGACAGTCGCCCCGAACAGTCTACCACCTTCGGTATCAAACGGCGGAGTAGTACCCGCCAACCCCTGGGTGGTGGATGAATTGGGGAAATCAGCCGCGGCTCCTAGCGTGAGCCAATTTCCCGCGACCCCCAGCTGTTCGATGGTATACAGGGGCCCGAACACATGGCAAATCTGATCGATGATGGTCATGCTTAGGCCGTTGTATTTGAGGAAGGCCACCTGGGTTAGGAGCAAGCGATAGAAGGCGATTGGTATCAGGTTGCCCACGGCTGGCGTAGCGGAACTGAACAGGCCACCGATGCCGGGTGCCGAGACCCCCGCGAAACCGTTCAGCCCAGAGATCGTCGGGAAAGACGCCGCGGCTCCGAATATGAAGTTGTTCGAGTCGAACGTCCCCGTCGGCGCCGCCGGCCAGGGGTAGCCGATGATGCCGCCGATGGTGGCCAATTCGGTGGCTCCGGCACTGGCAATGGACAAGCTGAACAGGTAGGCGATATCGGGAGCACGCAGGTCGATTTCCTGCTGAACCGCAGCGACGAGAGCCTGGGCATATGGCCCGCTGAACTGGAACGGGAGGTCTTGGTCAGCCACCGACCACCACCACGTTCGAGATTCCGGGAACCGCGTTCCCGTTGATGAGCACCTTGTTCGAGTAGGTCACGCCATCGAGCGACACGGTGGCACCGATGATGGAGGCATACTGGAACCCGATCAGGGCCTCGATGATAGTCTCCGAGGATACCGTCTGGCCGATGTCGAAGGTCAGCCCTGCTAGGATCTGGTCGATGAGACTTTCGAAGCCGCTCTGCGTCGGTTGGGTGTTGTCGTAGTAGACCTTGACGAAGACGTTCTGGGTGACCGCGGTGTCATAGAACACGTCGAAGACCTGGCCCGAAAGAAACGTATAGGTCTGGAACGAAGCGCCATCGGTGGGACATGTGATCCGTTCAAGGTAGTTCGACGCGATCATGGTGCCCGAGGTGTCGCTTCCGGCCACGATGATCCGGCAATGCCGCGGAGGGACCACGGTACCACCCGTCAGGACCAGGTTGTTCACGGTGTCGATGTTGAACCACACCTTGGCCGTGGTGATGCCGGGGATGGACTGCAGGGCCATCTGGACGCCGTTGAGGTTGAATCCTATGGTCTGGCCCAGGATCAACCGCTGACGCGCCTCATCGGCCGTCTCGGTATCTCGACCAGTCACACCCGCAGTGGGGTTATAGACGCTCGATAGGTTGGGGATGTTGATCCCGAACGCCGTCAAGCCGCTGGCCGGAACCACGATGGCGCCCAGGGTGTCGCACTGGGCGTTGACGAAGCCGATACCCGATGTGGTCAGACTGATGCCCGATGTGGTCAGGAAGTTGACCGATCCGTACGGAAGAATCGTCCCCGAAGGCACCACGGTAGTTCCGCCGCCGGCCGTCACCTTTAGATTGACCAGTGTATAGGCTCCGGGAATCAGAGAGGTACCAGCGATGGGAAGAAGGTTGAGGATCTGCTGATCTGAGCAGAGCGCCAGGTTGAACGAGTTGATGGCCGCCGAAAGGTCGTCGTCCTGACTCTGCTCCTTGCTGCCTACCGCAAGCATGAACAGCCACAAAGCGTTCGCCGGGGTAGCCGCAACCGTGGGGAGCCCCTGAGCGGACAGGATGGCGTTCATTGCGTTCAGGATGTCCTGGGCATGCAGATCAGCCGTCTCTGGCGTCCAAGTAGTTCCGTTGATTTCGAAAGACATCAGCCACCCGCCTGTTTCGTCGCCTGCATGGTCACGACGAGCTTTGCATTTACGAAGTCATAGCTGGGAATGAAGTTGGAAACCCCTGCGTTGAAAGCCGACTGCCGGATGGCCGCGTCAAGGTCTCCAAAGGTCACGCCCTTGGTCAAGAACTCAGCCCAAGGTACGCCTAGACCGGGTAGCTGGGGAATAGAACCGAGCTGGATGAAAGCGGCCATTTCCGCGGCCTGGACCGCGCCGGGGTCGCCAGAAATGAACTCGACAATCCCGGAGGCTACAGCAAAGTCCCAAGTGGGGAAAGAGTTCACGTTTCCTTCGGTGCTCGACGACATGGTGAAGTCCATCATGCCTCCATCAAAGCCTGAAGCTGGGATAGTGCCAAGGCTATCTTGCCAGTGGCGTCTACGATGGGATTCCCGCCAGCCGTGGCGCCCTGAACACCCTGGATGAACTCCTGCAGCACGGTGAACAGCGACGCCGCGGCGTTGCGCAGGAAGACTTTGCCGTTCGATTCTCCAAACTGCACGGCCGCGGCCTTGATCGCCGAAAGGGGAATGGCCTTGAGGGTCTGCTGGGTATAGTGCCAGAACTCGGGAGGTTGTGCCGGCTGAGTCAATCCTGAGGTGCTAGGAACGAGGTCGCGCAATCCTACCAGCAGCACCCCATCGCCCTGCTGGACAGTTCCGGAGATGGACAGCCCTCCCATCACCGAGAACAAGAGCTCGACGTTCTTGGTCACAATGGCCGGAAGCACGATGGCCGGCGCCACCACCCCTGGCCGGGTGACCGATAGGGCCGCGTGCTGGACGTCTACGGTCGAGTTGCCATTGACCGCCATCACGATGCCGTAGTCCGAAAAAAACTGATCCCGGATGACCGACAGAATCACGTCGCGCTCCGAGACACTGAAGAAGTCAAAGGCGTTGAGGGGATTGGCCAGATCGCTCATGCCGCGGCCTCCGTCGCCATGATAATCATGGAGTTTGTGTCATCGTTGGTCGAGAAGTCGTAGGCTAAGGTCTGCACCACGAAACTGGTCCCGGTAGCGTCGACCACGGACCCGCCGTAGGTTTGGCGCATGTAGCGGGTGTTCACGGTGATTACGTCCCCGGGCCGGACAGTGGGATCCCAGGGACAGGTCAGGTTGTAGCCATAGGCCTCGTGCCGCGGTGGGGTGGTGAAGTACTGGAGCACATGACGTGCCTGGGTATTACCGCCGATGGCGAATACGATCAGGAACGGACCCGAGGGGTAGATGTTGACGTTGAGTACCTTGGCGATGTCGGTCAGGAAGTCTTTGACCAGCCCCGTGAATCCCCAGCCCGAAGGCGCCTGGATCTGGGCATCACTCGAGAGTGAGTTCTTGAGGGTGAGCCCTAGCTGGGCCGCGCAGAACTGGAGCACTGTCGAAACGCTGGTTCCGGCCGTCCACTGCTGGCTCATGGTGGCGTTCGCCCAGTTGGTCCAGTAGCCCAGGAAGCTCTTGAAGATCGTGATGCCGTCGGGCCCCGGGGTCTCCTGGTAGGCGTTGTTCACCTCGCATTCGATGGTGGCCCGCTGACGGCCTCCATACCCTGCCTCGATCTTGAGGTACTTGTAGGCCGTCAGCGGCGTATCCCCGGTCAGCAGGTTCGTGATCCGGACGTCGCAGTCCTGGATGACGCAAGCGGGATTCATGGCGCCCTGGATGTTGATGGAAGGCTTCTGGCCGAAGGACGGGCACTTGATGTATCGCTCGCTTCCGTCTTTCTGCACCAGCGTGAGGTTGATGATCTTGTCGAACAGCGGGTAGCTACCGGAGGTGAAGAGGTCGCTCATACTTGGTACGCCGTCATGGTTACTTTGCTTAGGTCATTCTGACCGATGGAATCCAGAGTCGTGATGAACTGAAGATAGTAGTCCCGGAATCCCGTCCAGGAGATCGAGTTCGGGTAGACCCCGGCTTGGCGCACTTCGCCACTGGGAAGCGTGACCCAGAGATTCCAAGCCTCGAGAAACCACTGCCATCGAAAGGTCCATTTTCCCGAGGGCAGATTGGTCGAGAACGTGAAGTTGACGGGATTGGCCGGCAGGTTGGGGATGCCCACGATCCAGGCTTTCGAGGGGGTGAAGCTCATGGCGCCACCTGGGTATTGGGGGTGTTCCCAAGGTTGGAGCTATCGGGTGAAGACGCAGGATTGGTCGGTGATCCGCTGGGCAACGCGGTGAGCTGGGTTCCGAAGGCATAGGACGCCGACAAGGTATTGATCCTCTGCACGGTCAAGCGCACAGGAGCCTTGTTGATGATGAGGGGATCTAGATTGAACTCGACGTCGAGGATGACCACGGGCAGCGTGCCCGTCACGCTCTGGCTCGAGAGCGACTGGAACGCCTGGGAGAACTGGGCAAGAATGGAGGTCGTCACCGGCTTGAACTGCATGATCTGCCGTGAGTCCGAGGCCTGGCGCAAGGTTTCCTTGATGATCTCCAGACTGATCTGGTCGACCAGCGGGGCCACTGGGATCAATGGGAAGAGGTAACCTTCCATCTCCCACACCCGCGGCATGGGTGCGATGTTGTCATTGAGGAAGGACTTCCCCACCGAGACATCGACCAGAAGCATCTTCGAGGCCTGGTTGGACAGCTTTTCCCTGAAGGTGGTCACCTCGAAGACAACGGTCTGAGGCAAGCCAGGAACCCCGTTGGCGTCCACGGGGGTATAGGTGATGCTGGGATTGCTCAAGAACTGCCGGATGAGCCCTAGGGCCACCACGGAGCCCGACAGCACGGCTGACGCTAGGCTCACTGACGTATCCCCAGGGAGTTGATGACCTTGCCCGTGCTCTGGTTCACGATGGACACGTTGCCGCTCTTGTCGACGTTCACGGTGAGGTTGATATTGGGTGCCAACTGCAATTTATCCGTCAGGAGTTTTTCACGGCTCAGGATGTCGTTTTCTGGGTCGCCGGCCTTGGCCAGAGCCGCGGCGTAGTCCATCAAGGCCTTCACGGCGCCCGAGTTCTGGGAGAGGTTGCGCGAGGGGTCGAACATCCCGGCCAGGACCGCATTGCCAGGAGCGCTCAAGGGGCCGGTAATGCCGCCCTTGTCCATGGCCTGGACTGTTCTGTGCCACTCTTGAGACATCAGAAGGAACGCAGTCCTCGGGTCGGTCTGGTCATTGACATTGATCCCCTGCATGGCGCCGAGAGCTTCGAAAGCTTTGGCCTTCTTTTCACCTCCAAGAAACAAGCTCTGTCCAGCCTTCTGGTCGCCGGTCAAGAGTCCAACGAGGTTCCCTATCGAGTTGGCGAAGGCGTCGATCTTGTCCCCGTTCTTGTCCAGCCAAGCCGAGAACTTGGTCAGGGGGCCGAGCAGAGACTTCTCGATACTGATACCGATCTTGTTGAATACCTCGTCCAGGGACACCCGGATTTCCTCAAGCGACTTCTTGCCCTTGAGGGCAGTGGAATAGTCTTCCTCGCTATAGAGGTTGCGGCCGGCCGCGTTCTGGTAGTCGGCCGCGAAGTTGGTCCGGTTGAGCTGGTTGTTCGCCAGCATCGTCAGACCGTTCTGACCGAGGAGCTGGGCGGTCAGGGCTTTCTGCTGCTCGGGGTCCTTGATGCTTTCCAGGCGGGTAAGAACGTACTGGATCCGCTCTTGCATCGGCATCTTCTGCATGGCGCCGAAGTCGTTGCCGCTCATGCCCAGCGCTTGGATGACGCCCTTGTCGACCTCGCCGATCTTGAGATTGAAGAAGGTCTTGTTCAGGGTATTCAGGGACTCCTGGAAGGCGTCAGCGTCCCCGCCGGCAATCCGGGCGGTATTGCGCCAGTTGTCGAGCTGGCGCGCCGAAAGCCCCAGGATCTTCGCATTGTCGGCAAGCTTGGTCAGCGCAGCGGCCGAACTGGCGCCCATGGCCACGAAGGCAGACCCGACGCCCAGGATAGCGGTACCCGTCTTGCCGAGCATCCCAGGAAGCATGTTGAGAACGCCAAGGCCCTTTTTGAAAGCGCCCTCGTCGGTGACTAGAGTAAGGCTAGCGAAAGAAGCCGCCTAGATTGACCATCTAGACTACCCTCCTTGCGCTTTCGGATTCTTCCTGAGTGGCATATCTCCAATGATATCCACCTGCGCTCTTTCGTCTTTTGTTGCCCTTGCACACCGTCAAAATACTGGTATCAGCAATCCCAGTTTCTCTCATGGCGTCCCTGATGCAGAGGAACACTCGACCCATTTCAATGCAAACCACGGGCTTTCCTCTTTTGTATCTCGATGCGTCGGAGTTAATTTTCAGCCATATTGGATCTTTGGCCTTCTTGCGATTGGCGGCTGTCAGGTTGGCAATATTTTCAAAGGTTTTGGATCCGCCATTAGGCCCTTTACCCACCTTTGATATCCATTCTGGATTCCTAGACCGCTTCTTAAGTCCTTCGGCATGGTTGGCCTTCCAGGTAGGGTCAGAACTCTGTTCCTTGTTCCTGGCAATCCATTTGGGATCTCTGGCCATGGCCTTATTCTTCTCAGCCATCTTTCTTTTCCACTCCGGGTTCTGAGACCTCAGCCTTACGCCATCCCGGTCAAACCCCTCTCCGCCGCCAGTGAGATTGTACCCACGGGGAGCAAGGCTCTGATGCTGCCAGATGAAAAACGACTCGGCATCATTGACCAATTCGTCTGGAACTTCATCTAGGAGAATGTCCCAAATGAAGTTCTCTTTGCCATGTTTATTGATGGCTCGAGCTAGGCCGATACAATGCGACTGGGGCTTGAAGTGTTGCGCGATCCTAGTTCGGACATGAATGCTCTTCCCGACATACATTTTTCCATTGACCTTGTTGGTGATGCAGTAGATTGCGTTCATTTTCAATCCTTCTTCCTGCATCATCATATCAAAATCCTCTATTCCTTTGGCGGATTCTCGATCTCAATCCGAGCGATGAACGAATTCACCCCGTCGAAAAAGTCCTCAAAGTCTACCGGCTCCCGGTGATACTCTCGGAGGAACTGGTAGTACAGGTACAGATACCCGGAACCCACCCGTTCCTCGATGATCTTCGAAACCCTTCCGCCGCCCCGGTTTACTTTGCCGGTACTGTGTCTTTCCGCGGCGACGTGTATTTTTTTAGTACGAACGCGGTGGTGTCCTCGAGCAAGAGCTGGTAGAACACCGGGTTCTGGCTCAAGAAAGCGTCAGCCTCGAGGGTCTGGTTGATGTCGGTCAGGACCGCGATGGCCCCCACCTGAACATCATCCAGGAAAAAGCTGACGTTCTTCTTGAGGATGCAAGCCTTGGCCAGCCGGTCCCGCAGATCGAAGGTTTCATCGGTCAGCGACTCACCCGGGGTCTTGATCCGGCTGACCAGTTGGAAGGACTCCCGGAGCGGGGGGTTGTTGAAGTCCCCTTCAATCCTGAGGCTGACGTTCTTAAAATCCGACGACTTGACCACGGACTGATAGAAGTCCAGGACCGCCTCGTCACCGAAAACGTGATCGTAGGTATCGGTCATGCCGCCAACCAGTCCTGGTAGTTGAACTCGACGGGGTACTCAGGAATGTCGTTACCAGCCAGCAGCAAGAGGTCGAACACCTTGAGGGTTACACCCACCAGGGTCACGGCATCGGTCTGGCCGTTGATGCTGGTCGCCACACGGAGCTGCCCACCCAGGGAGTCGCCGAGGAGTTGTAGCTGGCGGGCGATCAGGACGATGTCGCCATCCGTGACGGCGTTTCCGCCATGCACCGCGGTGATGGTGAAAGAGCCGGCCCGGGCGGTGTTCGTGAGGGTGATGGCCGACCCGTCGACCAAGAGCACCACTTTCGAGTTGTCCACCATCTGGCGGGCCTTGAAGTACTGGGCCTCGAGCTTGATGCCGGTGAGGTTGATGGCCACGCCCCCATTGATGAGAGGATGCGTGAACGAGTAAGTCGAGTTTCCTACGCTTTGAACGCTGTTTCTCGGCATGATGTCTCCTTACGCCTGAATGAACAGGGTGCCCTGTACCTGGATAGTTTCGATGTTCTGGAGGTAGTCGGCCTGCCAGGCGTGCGGAACGATCAGCGTCGACCCGCCCCCCGAAAGCTGACTGAACGGGGGCGCTACCTTGGTCGTGAAGTTGTCCAATACCCCGATGCCGCCGTTCGTGGTGAACGGGGTAGCCGCCGTGGTGAGGATCCCGAGGATGGCCTGATAGTTATCATTGTTCCGGCGCTTGCCCTGCGGAGTAGCGGGGTCGGTCAGGAACTCGACGCTCTTGATGGAGGCCACGAAGTCGATATAGGCCACCACCCAGTCGGCGCCCGGGAAGTTACCTTTGACGGTCTTGGGGTCGGTGAGAGCCACGGCTCCAGTGCCATTGCCCAGGGTCGCCCAGAAGCCCACGTTCTGCGCAACCAGGGCCGCGACGAAGGCCGGTCCAAGGTTGGCGCCGTTCGTTCCAGACGCCAGGCGGTCCAGCGTGGCGATCCGGTCCAGGGAGTTGCCGATGGCCGTACCAGACCCGTTCAGTGCTCCAAGGGTCAAGCCGAGCTGGTCCAGGAAGGGGTCGGTGCTCTGGCTCGAGTCACCGTAGCAGATGATCGCGTCCCCGGTGGAGTTCTTGATGGCCGTGGTCAGCGAAGTACCGGAACCGTTGACCAGGTTGTCGGCCACCTTGGTTCCGAAGCCTACCTGACTGAAAATCCCCGTGTCAGAGAAGGCGAACTGGGCCAGCGCCACGCAAGCCGCGTTGACATTCGACTCGATGCCCAGGCCCGCTGTGTACAACGTCTTGAAGTAGGCGTCGTACTTGTTGGCCGTGTAGGAGGTGAGCAAGCCCGAGTAGGCCGCCTGTCCCGAGTCCCAGCATGCGATGAAGACATTGGCAATGGAGTTGGAACCGAAGTAGCCCTGCAGGACCGACAGGAGCCCGCCGGTGGCGAAGTCGGTGTAGTCCTGGCTGGTGAGTTCGAAGTCGGTCCCCACGGCCGGGATACTGCCCGTCCAGACGCCCGAGAGAGTGGCGGCATCCACGAAGATCATGGCCTTGCCGAAGCTGGCCCCGGGATTGGTGGACACGCTGAACAGCGCGGAGAATGAGATGTACTGTTGCGCGATGCTTCCAGGATAGTCGTTTGCCATGGTCTACCTCAATTTTGAACCAGAGCGGTTCCGGTGATTTCTGCACTCGTGATGAGCGTCTGATCGGCTACGTCGATGGTGGAGGCCCATTCCACTTTGAAGAACACGTTGTAGGCCAGGATGTTGTTCAGGCCGTCTTGGAAGAACGTTGAAACCTCAATCCGGCCCAGGTCGTCGGCATAGAGCTGAGCATCCATGTCGGCCATCATCTGCATGACGTCGCCGCGCTGGAGCCAGTGCTTGACGCTCTCGGCCCACTGTTCGGACTGGGCGCCCACGATCTGGAGACGGCACTGGGAGTTCGTATAGACCTTTGAGTACTCGGCGCCGTTGACTCCGTTCTGGGGGTCATCATGACCGTAGGCCGCCATGGTGCGCGGGGTGGAGTCCATCTTGAGGAAACCGATCCAGGTGTCCGGCTTCATATTCCCCTTGGGGTCGAACAGCTGGGCTTTCGAAAGCCATGTCTGAGGGACCTTGTCGTCCGCGCCGTCCTGGGGATTGCGGAAGTTGCCCTGGAGGGGGATGACCAGATCCGAGATGGGGTTCTTGAAGAACACCTGAGACAGGAAGGTCTGGAGGCCGGCCTGGGTGAAATACATCAGGTGAACTCGTTTGCGCCGGTTTCGGCCACGGGAGCGAATTGCTGCCGCGTGCTGTTACCGATGCGCTCAGTGAGATCGTAGATGAAGAAACCACCCTGCCGGGCCCGGTCGGAGTCATTCATCAAGCGGTAGACGACGCCCTCGAACTCTACGAAGTAGCCCTGGAGCAGCGGCTCGGTGGACCATAGGGTTTGACTGGTCGAGGTGACCCAGTTACCGTGGTTGTCCTGGACTCTCTTGCCCTTGGAGTAGAAGATGCCCAGCTTGGGAATCGACGGCGTCGTGTCCTTATAGCCGCCGTTCACGATTGGGTTCTCGCTGAAGTATTTGTACGGTCTCTTGAGCTCGGGGAAGGAATGGAGGGTGCCCTGGTATATTCCGGCCGGCATCATCGCCCTTCCTTGATGACCGAAGTGGTCGCGTTAATCATGTCCGCGGTGTCGATCAGGGGCTTGTCGGACTGAAGTACCTTGCCCTTCTGGCGGCGGCTCTTGCGGCGAATGGTCGACTCGGCGTTCGGCACGGTCTGGCGGTAGTAGTCGCCGCGGACGAACTCCTGCACTGCTCCCACACCCTCGGCCGCGATGCGCTTCAAGCCCGGGCGCTTGTCGGCGCCGTTCTCGACACGCTTCATGTAGTGGTCTCGGATGGTGTCCCTGATCTCGTTCTTCTTGGACAGGATGCCTTCCTCAAGGAAAGGCCGTGCGGGGATCTGGGCATTCCCGTAAGTCTGAATCCGCGCCAGTTCATCCATGGTCAGGTCGGAGTCAGGGTGGGGCCGGCCCTCGGGGTAGCCGATGAGGATGTCATCGCCCTTGTCCAGGAACGCGGTGAGCTTCTTCGTATCGACCGTGCTTTTGAAGTTGAACTTGAAATTCATCACCGGACTCCTGGGAACAGAGCGAACCGCTCGGGGGACGACTGGAACATCTGCAGGGCGGCGACCCCCCACTGGTTGGTCAGCAGAAGCTTCATTTCGCCCTGGACGTTCTCGACGTCCTTGTAGGAAACGGACACGCCGTCAATGCTCTTGCCGGAAAGCGGGAGGGCTCCGTTGGCAATGGCGTTAACGACGTGATCCGGAAAGTTATTCGCGAGGTACCAGGCCACCAGAAGGTCACTCATGGCGTCGATCTTGGCGGCCTGGACGGCCTGGGGAAGACTGGCCCAGAGGTCGCCATTGAGTAGGCCGTACCACTGAGCCTGAACGCGTGCGAGGGCTTTGTTTACCTGCTGGGCAGTGATGCCCGGAAAGTACTGGGCAAACTCAAAGTCCTCGAACGAGGTCATTCATCTTTCCATCCGAACGTGACCAGGATGCCCTTGAGGCGCTTGACCTCATCCTCGAGCTCCATAGCCTTGAGTTCGACACCTTCCAGCTTGGCCAGAGCGTCGGCCATCTTGCCGCGGGCGTCAGCGACCTGCTGGGCGGGGTCCCAGTAGCCCGAGGGGATGTCGTCGAGCTTGACCAGGCCCTTTCCCTGCTGACCGCGCTGGAGCAGACCGTCAACGTCTTCCCGGATGGCTTCGAAGTCACCGGGGGTCATGATGACGATGTTCTTGGGCGCCTCATAGCGCGAGGGAATGGTCCGAGTTTTGTACCCCGAACCAGCCTTGATGGGCTCACCCTTCTTGTGGAGCACCAGCCCAGCGTCATCCTTCACGTCTTCCGTGTAGCGGTGATTGACGGTGAGTTTGGTTTCCATGAAGGACTGGAGGACAACTTGACTAGCTGCCACTCTTGACTCCAAAGCCCGAGTAGGTCTGAACCGCGGGGGTATAAGGCGCGAACACGCCGCCGAAACGAGACAGGGTCTTGTAAGGCGTGCCCTGCATACCAGGGAGGACGGGGTACATGAACTTGGGCAGCGGCATTCCGAACCGGATCAAGCTCTGAGTCTGGTTGTCGGGGCCGCCGACGATCTGGGGAGCGGTGATGGTCAAGATGTCCGAAGTGCCGGGGTTGAACAGGGTTCCGGCCGCCAGGAGCGGGTCGCTGAAAATCTCGATATCGGGAACCGTTCCGCTCTTGCCCTGACCCGCGAGGAAGTTCTTGACCATGATGACCAAAGCGGTATCGGGGTTGTAGGTATCGCTGTAGTTGTAGGTCGTGAACAGGTTCAGAGCGTTGGGGCTCATGCCGATGCGCACCCGGCTGAACATGTTGTAGCTGTTCGACAGAAACGTGGCGACGGTCTTGGCAAGGGCGATGTACATGTCATGGCCCTTGGTGGCGCTGGCACTGGCCGCGATGGTCGTGAGACTGTCGGTGGGCCAGACGGTGAGGCCGTTGACGGTAAACAACCCGGTAATGCCGGCCTGGGGAATGCCATTGTAGATCACGTAGTCGCGCATCAGGTCGAGCACGAAGTTCGCGTACTGCTGCTTATAGGTGATCGGCTGCCCGTTGAACGGGTAGGTCGAGTTCGGATTGCGCGAACGCTCGAGCTCTTCGATGCTGATCCGGTAGGTCACGGAAGCGTTGATGACCGCCTGAGTCATCAGTCCGGCCTGGAACTCAACGTCGTTCGAAAGGTTGTTCGAAAGGGCACCAGCGGCCAAGAGTGCGGCGAAGCCCGAGAAGTCGCCGGTCCCCAGAGTCATCATCTCGGCCCAGGGGTTGGTACCCGTATAGCCCTCAACGTTCTTCATGGCATTCGACCAGATCAGGGGCTTGAGGAAGATGTCGGTGAAGTACCCGATACTTCCGGGGCTGGCGAGCTGGGCGCCGATCAGGTCGGGCGAAGCGTCACCCACGACGGCCACATCCGAGGCGCGGCCCCAGATGAAGTCGTACTTGCCGGTGTCGCGGTTGAGCTTCTTGGTGACCGCCAGCTTGGACATGATCGCCTTGGACTCGCCGGCCGACTTGGCATCGGCGGCCGAGGCCACGAGCTGGCGCACGTCATCACCGCGATAGACGTTCTGTCCGAACAGCGAATCGGCGACGTACAGCGGGGAACTGGCGCCGGCATCCGGGGGAAACCAGCTCCCAGCACCTTCGGAAAGGCTGAGCTCAAGCTCCATGTTCTTGGTGGCGGCCATGGCATCGGCGGCCAGCGCATCCTTGGGCTTACCCGAGAACATGCGGTCGACCATCTCAACCATGGGGTCAAAAAGTTTGTCAGCAGTGATCTTCATTTCTTCACCTTTCCTTTAGCTCGGAATCCGGAACTGCAGGGTCACGCCCTGGAAGCCGTTTTCGTCAACCTGGGCCACGAAACAGTTCGTGAGCACGGTCCATCCGGACGAAGCCGAAGAACCCGAAGCCAAGAACTCAATCTCGCCCGTGGTGTTCTTGAACTGGATCACGGCGCCGGGGACGGGATCGATGGCACCGGACTGCGTCTTGTTCCATCCGTTGTAGATGTAGGCACCCTCATAGCCGACCGTGATCGGCTGGCCCAGCAGCGGGTAGCTGGCATGGGCGGGGTCGTTCTGGGCGATGGAGCCGTCGAACTGAAGGATACCGGCGACCAGGCCCGAAGTGACCAAGCCGTAGTAGAACTCGTTCGGCGCCGCAGGAAGCCGACTGAGCACCGCGCCGAAACCGGCACCGGAAGCCGTGGTATTGGCCGTGGACAAGATGCCGCCGAGGTTCTGGGGCGCGCGACCCTGGGCCACGACGGGGATGCCGTTCTGAATGGCACCGCCCTTGAATCCGACCGAAGTGAACGGGAGACCCGAAGTGAACTGCATTGCTTACTTCTCCTTTCCGGGGCCGAAGCCCATCTTTCCGAGAACCTTGAGGGCCGGGTCTTCGCCGGAGGTCGACCGAGGGCCGAGGGTCATGGACCACGGGGCGCCGTAAGCGGCGTCGGCGACAGCCGCCGCATCTTTGGCCTCGGCCTCTTTCTTGGCCTTTTCCTCATCTTCCTTCTTCTTGGCTTCTTCAGCCTCGGCGTCTTTGGCGGCAGCCTCTTTCTTTTTGGCTTCCTCTTCCTCAGCCTTCTTCTTGGCCTCGTCGTCAGGGTCGTCGTCCTTGGACTTGCCCATCTTCCAGTCGGAAGCCTTGCCCCCGGCCTCGCGGTGTTCCTTCATGCGGGTGGAGAGGTCATCCCACTCCTTGTCGGCGTCGGCGGAGGCGGCCTTCTTCTTCTCTTCCTCTTCCTTGGCCATTTCGTCAGCGGATTTCGCCATGTCCTTCTCCTCTTTGTTCAACGTTTCGTCGAGGCTCAGTTTGTCCAGTTTCTCGTACAGGTCCGATACGCGGCTCACGTAAGCCTCAGCTTCCTTGTCATCAGCCCCGACCAGCCCCTTGATGTCACCGAGGAAGCGCTGGAGCAATCCCAGGTCGTCGGTATAGGGGATGTCGGCGATGCAATCCCAGAGGACGCAAGCTTTCTCGTTCATCTGGTCTTCGGTAAGGGAGTCGCGCAGCTTGGCCAGCTCGGTCAGCTTGATGCGGAAGGTCTCGGGCAGTTCATCCTTGACACCGCTCACGAACCGTTTGATGTAGCGCCAGAGCCCCGAGAGGAACCCCTGGTCTTTCTCGAGGTGGTCGAGGATAGCGGCATCGCTGCCACCACGGCCGGCCGGAACCAGCGCCACGTGGTTGACTCCCGAAAGCTCGGTCATCTCGATTTCGTAGGCCTGGCCGTCGGGCGCGATGCCGTCCTTCCATTCGAACTTGCCGAAGTATAGGGGCGACACCTCGCGCTCACCGCGGCCCTGGTAGGCTTCGATAGCCTCCTGGCCTCCGATGGTCAGGTCAGCGCGGATGATGACCTCAGTCTTGGCTTCGTTCATCTCGACGGTAGCGGTATCGCCAATCCAGCCCTGCACCAGGTCGGTGAAGTTGTTCGGGTCGACGTAGGCCTTATGGGTGTAGATGAACGGTTTGCGGGTGAAAAGCTCAGCGGAATCAGCGATCAGGGGAGCTGAGCGGTAGACGTGAAACTCTTTCTTGTCGGCATGCTGGGTGGGAATCGGACCGACCTTAAGAGCCGGCAATTCGCGGCGCAAGTACTTCTGAGTACCGGACCGCGCGATAGAAACACTCTTTTCCAGCAGTTCGCCCATGACCCCAAACTAGACGGTCTTCGGCACCTTGTCCTCATTCGGTGAGTCATTTTGACGCTATAGCGATTATTCCGGGGGTATTGGCTTGGGTTCGAGCTGAGGGAACACCTCGTAGGTGATGAGCAAGTGCAGCTCGAGGATCTTGTCCAAGAGTTCGGGATGGTTCAGCTGCATCTCATCCAACCGTCCCTTGATGGCGTTCTCAATGGCTGATCCGAGGCCTTGGAGCAACTTGGCCTTGGCCTGCTGTTTCTCCTGATCGGCCTGTATCTGTCGGAACTGTTCAAACTGGTCGTTCACTTTTTCCTCCTAGTTTCTCGAAAAACTCATCGGGTGATATGCCAAGAACCTTAGCCATTATCACCGCGCGGTTGACATTTGGAACCTTGGCGCCGCGCTCATACTCTGCGAGGCGGTCATGTCGGATTCCCATGGCTTCGGCCGCTTCTTTTAACGTCAGGTCTTTGTGCAATCGGGCACTGCGTAGGAGTCGGCCGAGTGGGGTTAGCTTGGTGGAGTCTATCATGCCGCCAACGCGACCCCATCGCCGCGAGTGACTTGCCGCGACCCAAGATCAAACACCGGAAGGAACCCGCACCGACAAAGCCAGTCCAGATATTCAATGGGCAGGTCATCGATGGCGAAGATCTTACCGTTGAGCGCCCGGTGACTCCTACGTACGCGGGCATCTCCGACCGTGACCCACTTGATCCACTTGGCACCGGCCTCGTCGTAGCTGGCTACCATCAGGGACTTGTTGAACCGGCTGAACTGGTCGCGTGCGAAGAACTTGGAGAAGTTCAGACCCTCGACGCTGATCTTGTCCATGAGGCCATCTAGGCCGTCCAAGTCCTGACGCTCGCCGCTGATCCACTGCTCAAGGACGCCGATGAACTTCTTCCTCAAGGTGCTTCGGCCGTCGGAGATGCGCTCCATGGCGGTATCGAGGTAGCCTCTGCGGATACCGTCCAAGCGCTCACGGAAGACGTCATCCTTATCCAGAGAAAAGGCCAGGGTCGTCCTCATGCGTTCGCTGGCGTCCTCGAACAGATCCGCGAAGAAGTGCTGCTGGGCTTCGGCCAACTGTCGGGACAACTGGAGTCTCATCCGTGCATCGTCTTCCTTGAGCGATCCAGCCGCGTTCAGGACCGCGAGCTGTTCCTTGATCCGGGCGATGGTCTGGACCACTAGGGCGTTCTCGGCATCCTGGACCCCTTGGCCCGTCTGGATCGACGCGAGTACCAGGTGCTTCTTGAAGTCCGCGATCATGGCCTCGAACTCGACCCGTACCAGCTTGGCGGCCGACTGCTCGACCTGGAACGGAGGCAATACCACACCGCGGCGGCGCATTCGCTGGAAGCCTTCGGAGGTGCCCTTCGATTGGAGGTAGCCAGCGAAGGACCGAGGCGCTACTGGCTGCATTGACGCCCACACTCAGGACAAGCTATTGGAGACTCTATCGATGTCCATCTATGGCGACATCTTCCGCAAACATACCCAATCTCTAGTTTGGGAACCCCTCTATAGATCGATATCTCATCGCTCCTCGACATAAGAGCTTTTGATGGTTTGAGCCACGTCTCGCCCGAATCATCACGCTTGTGGATCACTGAACTATCGTCGAGCTTCTCCTGAGCCTCGCCCCTTTGCTTGGAAGCGATCCATGCTCCTAGCTTGCCCACGATGGCCTCAAGCTCGTCGATCCGCGTCTTGAGCGCTTTCACGGCCTTGTCGTGGCGCTTGTTCAGTTTCAGTTCGAGGTTGCGGATCTCAGCGGCGAGTCCATACGTTTCAGCCACGGTTGCCGCCAACCTTGAACAACCGCGTCAGCCAGGAGGGCTTAGAGTCAGCGATGGTAGCCGCGGCCGGCGTGGGCGGGTTTCCGGTGCCAGCGTCATCCTCTTCGGTGCTGTCGGTCTTCTGCTTGCCCAGATCGAGAGTCTGCTGGCGCTGTTCCTCTTCGAAGTCCTGTTCAGCGTCATCGAAGGCCGAGATACGACTGGCCATGGCCTTGTCGGGCTCGAACTTGGGAATGAACTTGCGTGTCATCTCCACAGCGTCCCCGAGCTGGAAGCCAGCCTGGGTAGCCTGGGTGATGAAGTTGCCGGCCGCGGTCAGCGATTCCATGTTCTCCTGGTTGGTCGCCACGATGGGGGCATCCAGGCTCATGCGGACTTCCTTGGCTTTTCGCCCTTGGGGCGAGTCGTAGCCCCACTTCGAATATACGAGGAACTGGACGACGTTCTGCACCTGGAGACAGAACTGATTTCCCGAAAGCTGGATGGTCTCAGCCTGCTTGAGCGTGGTGTCGAAGCTCTTCTCGTCGAGGCTGGCGGTCTGTTCGTTGAACAGCACAGTATGGGAAATCCCCGCCTTAGCCCCCACGTCCTGTTTGCCGATCAGGATGAGCTTGTCAAAGTCGGTCCAGTGCCGTTCGATGCTCTTGAGCTCGCCGGCCATGTTGATGACCTGGGTCTTGAGCGGGTTCCACTGGTCGATGGCGGCTTGATTCTCTGCCTGAAGTTTTTTGACGGCGTTCATACCGGCCTGGGCGAGCACGATATCGATGGGCTGGTGAAGGTAGACCAGGCTGAGTTGCTGGCTGATGATCGGGATCGACCGAATCATGATCTCATAGGCCAGGAGCGACGGCATGAAGGACGGGAAGTCGCTGATGCCCCAACCCATCTGCCGGATGGTGCCCCAGTAGGGAAGCTTCTTCGGACGGGCTATGGCCATGCGTTCGGTACGGATCGAGAGGCCGGCCAAGGGGATATAGAACTCCTCGGGGGTCAGGTAGTCTCGGGCGCTGATGTTGTAGTTCGGGATGAGCACCGAGTTCCACCGGTCGGCGGTCCAGAAGTACTGAAGGCAACCAGCCTTGAGCATCCCCGCTTTGCCGAGCTGCTCAATGGTCATTTCGTGGGTCAGGACGTTGTCGCCCTTGAGCCAGGGCATCAAACAGGCGCCGCCGTAGATCCAGCCGTCACGCCACCATTCGACGCATGACTCAGCGAAGTTCAGGGAATCAGCATGGTCCTTGAGTTCCTTGAGTTCGTCCTCGGTCAGGCCGCCGATGAATTGGTATCCGTTCGTGAAGATGCCCCTGGACTTCTTGTCGATGACCGTGCCAGCGATGCCGCCGTTACTGTAGTAGCTGGTCGCCTCCTGCGGGGAAACCACCACGGGGATAGAAGCCGCGTTGTAGGTGCCGGGGTCGAGGCCGGTACCGATGCCCGTGAAGTCGTTAAAGAAGGCATCGGCGCTCATGCCCTCGCTCTTGGCGGTGATCTGCTTGGCCAGCTTCTCCATGTTGACCGTCAGGCCTTGGCCCACCTCTTCCATGGTCCGAGAAGTGCCATCCATGGCCATGCCCGTCTTGACCTCGTCCCACAGGGCCCCGCGCATGACCTCGATATCCTTGGGCGAATGGGCAGCTTGGATGGGCACTTCCATTCCGTCGGCGACACCCTCATGGATGTGCTTGGGCGTCTGGGCGCCAGCCATCAGTTCGTAAATCTTCTTGTAGTTGGCACTGGGGTGGGTGGCGGCTAGTTGCTTGAAGTCTTTCAATCTACGTCTTCCTCTGGGGCAAACATTTCCCCTTCCTCGATTCTCGGCCTATCGACTGAGGTGCCCCGGACGGTCAGCCTGTACTTACAGGTCATGCATAGAAAGTATTGTGTCGAGCCGCTTTTTCCTAGCTCTCTCATTTCTACCCGTTGCCGCATCTCAACGCACCTAGGGCACAGCATATCAGTTTTTCCTCGCCGCTGGGGTCAGTTCATATAGGTCGCGGAACTCTTCCATGTTGGCCACTACCCAGAAGCAGCAGTACTCGGCCGCGTCGGCCACGTGGTCGGGAGACGTCGGCCCCTTTCCCTTCTCTGGCACTCCGTTCTTGTCGAACCCGCGGGTCTTGAGCGCCATGGGCCACTCCTTGAGCGTCTTGAACACTTTCACCCGGTCGACACGAAGCATCTTGTTCAGGTTGAAAATGCGGTCAAGGATCGAGGGGTTTCGGCCCGTCCACATGATCTTGACATCGAAAGAGCTGGCCTCGTCAACATAGCCGCCCAGCACCGGCTTGCCTGAGTTGTCGGGGTACCAGCATATCGCATTGACAGGGAAGGCATGGCGGAAGGCCTCGGGGGCCCGGCCAATGTCGGCGAAACTCCACTCCTTCACAGCGTATAGCGTTGAGTTGCGGATGATGAACGCCACAGCCTTGCTAAACCCTTGGTTCAAGTCCTGGCCAATGTGGATGGTCTCGTTCGGGAAGACTTCGAAGGGGTCAATGTAGTGCCGCGGTTCGTCATACTCGGGATATACCCGGCCCGAGGTGAGGTTCACGAAATGACCCTCGAGAAATGCCAGCTGCTCGTTGGGGGTGTACAGGTCATAGAGCCGCTTCACATAGCCGGGGTCAAGCGCGGTATTGTCCTTGGTCTTGCCGCGTACCAGGGCGTAGGGCGTGCCCTGCTCCTTGTACTGCTCGATGATCTGGTAGGTGCCCTTGTAGCCCTGGGCGGTTGTGGTGAACACGGTGAAGGGCTTGCGGCCATCGGGCAGCGTCAGGCGCGTACGCTCTTGGATGGCGCGGTGGGCCTCGATGCACTTGGTCTGCTCGAGCTCGTCCATCTCGTCGGAAAGGCTTACATGGACGTTGGAGCCATAGATGTCCTCGGGGCGGCCGGAGGCCAGCAGCAGGAAAGTCATCTTGCCGATGGTGATGACGTTCTGGGATCGGTCATAGTGATATTTAGAGCCCGACTCGATAAGCCACTTCACGAAGTCAGCCACGACGGTCTTTTTCAGCAGGCTGATCGTGTTCGAGAAGATCGCCACCTGAACGTCGTGCTTCCAGTAGCGGTCAGCCAGGTCACACAGCAGCATGTCATCGAGCGTGCTCTTGCCCGCACCATAGCCGGCCACATAGCTGAAGCTCTGGATGTCTGGTTCGGCCCACGGGAGCGCGAGCATCTGGCGCTGACCGCGGAACGGGACGATGTCCGTCAGGCTCACTGCTTGCCCTTTCTGATCTCTAGGTTGTCGTTTTTCTCAGTATCCAGGTCTTTCTTGTCTGGCTTCCCGCTGATGTGAATCCGCATAGGCGGCTCATCGCTCAACACAGAGTCCCCGCGCTCTACTTGGCCAAGGAACTGTTTGCCCAACCAGATCAGCATTGCTACGTTGCCCTTCTCGGCCGCCTGGAACTGGGCACGGCGAAGAGACATCTTTCCGCCACTCGATAGGGTTTTATATGCCTCCGCAAATGTTTGGCCGTAGATTTCTTTCACTCTGCGTTCAAGGGTATCAACTGACATCTTGAGCAAAGCGGCTATTTCGACCTCCGTGCACATGATGGAGCAATAGCTCTCAAACTTCTCTTTGTCGAATGTCAGGGGGGGGCGCCCCATCTTAGCCATGCCTAGAACCTAGCGGGGGAATGGGGAGTCGTCAACTTACCAGCCAGCCCGATTGACCGTTCCCCATGTGAACAGAGGCGCTTCCGGCTCTTTGATCTCGTAGCTATCAAACAGCGCGAGCGCGGCTTGGGCGATATCCATATTGACCTTGAGCTGGTCCTTCTGCTCCCCGAAGTCGTCAAGCCGCTGCTGGATCATGTGGCCTAGGACATCGTTCTCTGGCGCCTGGACAATGCGGGCCTTCGCGGCTTCCAGCACCTTGACTTGGTGGTCGATCTTGTTTTCCGCGTCCCTCATCTGCTGTTCCATGCCTACTCGGATGCGTTCGACGCTCTGCTTGATGGGCATCCCTTCCCGCTTCAGTAGGATCTCTTCGCTCATCTTGAGGAACTTGGCATAGATCTGGGCTTGCCTGTTGTCGGGACCGCTCTCGCCTGTTTCGTCATATCTCTTTTTCTTGTCAGGATTTGAGAGAATATCATAGGCTAGAGTCAGCGCGGTGATCTTGGATTCATCTCCCCCGTGGTCGGGATGGTGTTCTTTGGCCAGCTTGCGGTAGGACTTCTTGATGGTTTCGAGGTCAGAGTCGCGGGACACACCCAGAGTTTCGTAGGGGTCGATCATCGTCTGTAGCCTCCCGGGCCATGGTGTCCGGTATGCCACCCCCCGCAGTATCTGCACCTGTATGGCCGGATTCCCTTCACGTCGATCTCCTGCTTTTCCATGAGATGGATACTGGCCCATGCGGCGTTGAGGGATTTGTGCCTGACCTTATTGGTGCACGAAGCCCGCTGAAGGGGTGGGGTGCTCACGTCTCGCTGGCCTCATAGGTCTGGATGATGTGCTCCAGACCTACCTTGTCGGCTTGCTTAGCCTTCCTCATGCCGGCGATGGCGTTCTCCCGTGTCCCAAAGATCTCAAGGGCGACCTTCTCGAGCTCGGGAGGCAGGATGCCCTGCTCAAGCAGATGGAGCTGCCGCTTCACCACGATCAGGAGTTCCTTGTTCGCTCTCAGATTGTCTTGCATTCTCTTCCTCCTGGGCTTTCAGCGCCTCGGCCAGCAGTTCCCGCCACTGGATACCTTTCGATGCCCAAGTGTGCTGGGTGACCCATTCGTAAGCAACCTCGGCCTTTTTCAGGTAGCGCTCACGGTAGCGATGGATCTTGAGCATCTTGTCGACCATGTCGTGAACATCGACCACGGGGCGGACCGGGATGGGATCCATGCGGCCCAGGGACATGGTGTGGTCTATGTCCCCGTTCCTGACCAGCGTGCCGCGTTCCTCGTTCGGACCGATCAGTTCTTCGATGGCGCTGTGCCTCGGAAAAAGTACCGGGATCTTACAGGACATCGCTTCCGTGAGGCTGAGGCCATGCCCCTCGCCGAGTGTGGTGCTGATGACCAGATCAGCCGCGTTGTAGAGCTGGTTCAGCACATCGACGGGAATCCCTTTGACAACGTTGAAAACCCGTGGATCGGGGCACGACCAGTCCCTGCCCTGCACCAGGCCATAGTGAGCCGCGATGTCCACCATCCGGCCGCCCTCGTCTTCCTGGGCGGCATGCATGAACAGGAACGAGTTCGGCACCTTCTTGTGGAAGGCCGAAAAGGCGGCGAACGTGCGATTGAAGTCCTTCCGCGGCTGGTTGCGGTTGACATTGAGCACGAGGAAACAGTCTTCGGGCATCCCGGGAAAGATCATGCCGCGGAGCATCTTTCTGGCGTCTCCGACGATGGGAAAGAAGGCCGAAGGCTCTGAGCCATGGCCGATGACCTTGAGCCGAGTGAGGGTGGGGTCTATCTTGAGGACTTCCCGGGCGCCGAATTCCGTATAGACCACAGGGTAGTCGACTTTCGAGATGACCTGCTCGACCCACTCCTTGCGGGGAAACCCGTCGACGGGGAAGTAGAAAATGAGCTTGAACTTCTTCTCGAGTTCCTCCCTGATCTTGAGGATGGCCGGGAGGGCGATGCCCAGAATGGCTGGGTCCTGCAGGACGAACACTATGTCATACTGGCCCTGTTTGATGAACATGGGCAGCTTGGTGAAGCCGTAGAGGCTCTGTTCGTCGCGGGCCGGCCAGAGACCATCAAAGACGGATTCCTTGGTGGGCTCGAAGTAGGGGTGATCCTCGGCGACATAGGGTTCACCCTGGAAATTCACTCCCAGCATAGTCAGGTGGTACTCACCAGGGGGCACCATCTCGCGCAGAAGGTTGCGGGCCACGTTGCCGAAACCGGTTATTGAGGTTGGGCTGTCCGCGTAAAATAGAATCCGCTTCTTGTCGCTCACTTCAAAAGCTCCTTATTCTGGTGAATGTTGCCGATGATTTCGATTTCCGAAGCGTCTCGAAAGCCTATGCTCTGATTCCAAAAGAGCGGACTTCCATCATCGGCAATTTTGATTTCTGCTATGCGCTTCTCTTGCCACCATTTAGTAGCTGGCTGATCGTGAATAGGCTGACCCATTCCCCCGCCGGGATTGAAATTGTCCATATTGACCATCCGTTGGCCAATGTCCCCATCGTAGATCTCGCGTCCGTTCTTGTCTTTGAGGCCAGTGAACTGCTCAACATCAAACGTTCTCATGTTGATGGTGTGATTGTGGTCAAGCTCCATCAAGTCGAAATAGCCAAAGTGTGGCTTCCGAGGGTCGCCGACCCAGTAGCGGAATTTCAAGTCTCTCACGATCACCTCCAGAAATGAAAAATCCCTCTTCGGCGGTTGCAGGCGCCTCGGAGGGAAGTCCGGTCCATGGACGTGGGAAGATCTGCAGCGCTCTTCTCACACGCCCATCCTACCAGTTGGACCTGAAAAAGTCAAAGCTTCCTGAAATATCCGTTGGGGTTGCTCGAGATCAGGAACCGCCGGCCAATGTCCAGATCCAGCTCGAACCCGTCCAGCCCGTCACGCACGGCGTCCATGGGCGAGTTACCGGGCCAGCAAGTCTTACCCTGATACAGGTCGGGGTCGCGACGGTCCACGAAAGTATCGAACACCACGAGGTAGCACCCGGCCGTCACCAGGGGGCCGAGGGCTTCGATCTCAAGGCGCACATGCTCGGCGGTGTGCAGGGAGTCGAGACATACCATGATGCGATAAGCGGGCGGGAGGTGTTCTTTCACACGGGTCAGCATCTCGGGCGCTGTCGAGTCACCTTCAAGGATTACTGAACTGACGTTGAGATCCATCATACGTTCAGAGACGGCATCCTTAACGCCATCCAGGACACCTTTCTCGATGCTGATGACCGACCTACGGTGACGACGGCTGAGCATGGACAGCATGGAGCCATAGAAGGCCGCGGAGCCCCCATGAGCCAGCCCGGTCTCGATGATGACGTTCGGCTGAGTGCGCCAGATGATCTCCTGCAACGCCACCAGGTCGTCGGGGAACTGGATAATCGGGAGCCCCATCCATTCGAAGTTGTAGAAGTACCGGGTGCGGACAGCCTCATCCATGAATAGTTCAGCCATGGCTTCGCGGTCTGGATCGTCCTGATACAGTTCCAGGTTCTTGGACCGTTCTTGGCGGAAGTCATCAGTCGTCATTCAGTCCTCTCTATTGCCTATAAAATAGAAGTTTCCATTTCCTGTTGTTACATGCCTACTGCTAACAGCTTCAGTAGGCAGAATATATTTTGCCTTTGTATAATATAGAATCGCCCAAAAAACGAAAATGACTACCCAGCACATGATGAGAATCATTGCCATCTCAAAGATGCCCTTTTCTAACCGCTCCCCTTGGGAGGCTATCATGAATATGCCCAAAATAATCAAATCCACCAGCGAAGCCATGCTTATGCCTATAACAATGGACTTAAGCAACAGAAACCTTCTCTTTTTGCGAGATTCTCTCATGAAAGCTCCTTGGGCAGCGTTCCAGCCGCCACCGCGTCGAGAATGGTCTCTGAGCCAGGGCGACCGCCCCAGATGCGCTCATAGAGTTCGCTCCATGGCCGCTGTAGGAAGTCGTTCTTGGCACGCATGGCGGCGTCTTCCTTGATGGTGTGGCTGCCCACATGATCCACGATCACCATATCCCCTTCGTTGTGCGAGAGTTCCAGCTTCCAGCTCTTGGCGGCCATGCACCGGAAGTAGTGGCAGTCCATGAAGTACATCGGGAACAGCAGGGGCTCATACCAGGAGTTCGTCTCGAAGTTGTACCGCGGATTGTAGAAGCTGGCCACATCGCCGGCGCCTGTCGAGAATATCGCCCCCCACTTCTCGCCACGGGCCTCGAGCTCGTTCCGCTTGTCCAGCATGATCTTGAGGGCGCCAGGACGGAGCTCGGCGTCATCGTGCATCCAGAACATGAACTCCTCATGGTTCTTGCGGGCGCGGCGGATGGCCCAGTTGAGCACCTGGGGAAGAAGCATGGGCTCCTCGGGGCCGAACTGCCAATGGACTTCATGGTCCTCGCGGTCGGTCTCGTGAACCGAACCGCCCGGGACGTTGTCGATGATGAGGATGGTGCCGTTGCTCAGGGTTGAATGCTTGCGCAGTTCGCGGCGCACCGACTCGACGGCCCTGGCCAGCAGCTTCTTGTTTCCGGTGAAGGGAATGACCACGCTGAACCGAGCTTTCGGGATGGGTTCGAAGAACGGCGCGAATCTCTCAGGGTTATCGAGGACGAACTGCGGATAGTCCTTGTCGTCGATGAACTCCCACCGCTGGTCCTGGCGCTTGTAGAGGTCCATACCCATCTTCAGCGCCTTCTCGATGTGGGCTCGGTCCTTCCACTCGGGGGTGTTGAGCTCCTGGTGGGCGTTCTGCTCGATCTTTCGGATAATCGCGTCGACGCCGCCCATGTAGCTGAAATGCCAGCCGGCGTTGGGGATGGTGATGCACTCGGCCCATGGGATCTCGGGGTTGTTGTTGTGGCGTGTATTCTGAGGATCGGTGAAGAGTCGGGCACGGACAGCGATAGGGGCTCCCCACCCATCGTTCACGGCCCGGCAGTTGAACTTGTAATAGCGGAAAGACAGATTGAACTTGAAGATGTCTCCCTCCAGAGGATTTTCTTCTGCCCATCCTAAAGATGATTCAGCAGGTGGCCATGATCTGGATGTGGCCCATTTGACCCGATAGAGCTCTCTTCGTCGAATGATCTCGTCCACGTCCGACAGAATCACCCAGTCCTCGGGGCCGAGGTCCGGCACCTGGCGCACACCCCGCAGCGTGGCGTTGCGCGTCCATGCCTCCCGCGCCCAGGCGTCCACATTCTCGGGATAGTCCTCGACCTTCACGTGGATGATCTTGTCGTGGAACTTGGCGAAGCGGTCTTTGTGCAGATCGTATTCCATGGGCTTGGGGTCACCCTTGAAGTCACGGTTGCCCTCGACTAGGACGAACCAGTCCACGGCGGGAGACATCTCCTCGAGGCGGATTTCGAGGATGTCTAGTTCGTTGTTGAAGATGAAAGCGTCGATGATTTTCACTTCTCATCCTCCCTTATTTTGCTATATCCAGTCGCGGCAAAACCTGATAACAAGAGTATAAGAATCACACATCTATACCATTCAGGTGGGTTTCCTTCCGGAAATGCTGTGATTCCTAGAATCATGCCCACTAGGGATACAGACCATACCAGGAAGATGATAAGCGTTCTCATTTCCCGCTCCAAACGAACACCCCAAATCCAGACGGGTGGCAGTCCTGCGTGATGTCCAGCTTCGGCCCAGGAATCTCGTCCCAAGCTTCCGTCATGTCGTTCATGTGGATGTCGTCGAGCATCACTAGGGCCCCGGGGCGCAACAGTGGCCCGACCAAAGTGAGCTGGTTGCGTAGATCCTTGGCCACGTGATCGGTGTCGAGGAACAGGAAGTCAAAGGTCCGCTTGTAGTCTTCCTGGAACCGGCGATAGATGGCAGGATCGTTGGCGTCGGCCGTGATGTACTCGGTTCGGTCGTCATCGCGGATGGCGTCGGGTAGGAAGTGCGCGTTGGTGCCGATATCTGCGCTGATGAGCGTGGTGTCGCGGGGGAGCTCGGAATACATCATGATCGAGCTGGCGCCGGCAGCGGTCCCGAGCTCAAGGATGCTCTCGGGCTGAAAGAACCGGACCGCCAGGGCAAGCCAGTGATAATAACGGTGCTCGGGGGCGCCGTTCATGTACTGGAGGAACCCGTCGTCCATCTTTCCGAACAGGTGCCGCGGTGGCTGGTAGGTTTTGCAAGCCTCCATCACCGCTTCGTGAAATTTCTCAAGGTCGTCCTGGGTCTGAGGTCTCATGCTTTGTCTCCTTTATTTTGCTTGTCAGCCATTGACTTGATTGGGGTTTGTCAGTGCCCCCGACCCCGTAGACGATCTGAATGCCGTGAGCCTCGCAGAACGCGGCCTCGGGCGTGTTGTCGGCGCCGCGGTCCCCCCCCTTGGCGAAGATGTCGGGTGCAAGGACTTCAAGCGCCGGGACAACGGTATCCTGTTCACTCTCGAAGATCACCACGTCATCGACGCACCGGAGCGCCCGCAGGATCTCGGCCCGCTGCTCCTGGGGCATGAAAGCGAAACCCTTCTTGCGGACCAGGAAGCTGTCACCATTGAGGATGACGGTCAGATGGCCGGCGATCTTGTGGGCTTCCTCGAGATAGCGGACGTGGCCGATATGCAGGGGGTCGAAGCCTCCCGAGACTGCTACGGTTTTCACGGGACCTCCCGCGTCGTCGGCACGCCGTACTCAGTACAGAGTTGGTATAGGGTTTTGCCGGTGTCATCACTAGCGTACAGCGCGTCGATTATGATGCCGAGCGCGTTGACTTGGGAGGTCTTTTTTCTGTCACAGATGGCATTCATGAGACGAATACGCTTCTCTTCTACCGCCAGCTCTACGGTTTGGGGAAGGGGGCGGACGCTTTCGGGATTGATCCAGAACAGTCCGGCAGAAGCATCGACGCGCTCGACAATCATGGCAGAAATGGTGGCGCACTTCCAGATGTCCTTTTCTTTCACTTCTACGAACTCTCCCACCTCGAACCTTTTCCCCGAGCTTTCGCTCAATGGAGCGGGCAGGATCACGGAGTCGAGGGCGGCGTTCCAGGCTGATTCGGATCCTTGCTCTAGTAGCTTCGTGATTTCAAATGAAAGTGGTGCAGAATAATCAAAGTTTGATCGCGCCCATTCTTTGAAGCTCACTCGCGTCTGCACTCTTGTGCCGCTAGGCACTTTGTTCGTTGGGTTCATGGGGTCTCCTTTTTGGTGACATGTTCGGGGCGGTTGGCAATCTCGACCATGAGTTTGCAGTTCCAGTTGATCTGGTGGAACAGAAAGGCTTCGATTGCCAATCGCTTCGTGTCTTCGGGTTCTCCTTCGATCCACACGATGTGATCCCCGACATCCTGGTCTGCAAAGACGATTCTGTAGACGGGGTTTTCGACGGCTGAAGCATTGGCGGTTTCGAGGGCTTGGTCGATGCGACGGGAGAGATAGGACACTGTTTCGGGATATTCTGCGGCAATTTTCGTCGTGCCCATTTGAGAAAGACATTCTTCGACGAGCCGCTGCCCAGTGGTTTTGGTCATGATTGGTCTCCGATATAGCCGACATATTTCCCTGTCGCATCTTTCTGGAAATCTCGTTTCAGAAGGGCCGATAACGATCCTCTAGGAATCAAGCCTGTGTCCAGGATTTCTGAGTATGTCATCGGCCCTCTTTCCAGAATCATTTCACTCAGAAGCTGTGCCATTTTTGACCATTTCAAGTGAATCTTCCCTGAAACGATGGGAATGATAGTATATCCATCAGGTAGAAGCTCGTGAGCGGCCACGAGTTTCTCAAGCGATTCCAGTTCGGCTTTGAGATTTCCGATTCTAATCTTGACCTGTTCGATATTCATACTTCTTCCGTAGTGCTGGTGGCTTTCGACTCCCCGGCTATCTGGGCTTCGATGGTGGCGATGAGACTTTCCGTCAGTCCAATGAATGATGTTACGCGCTGAGTACCGACCAACGAGGCATACTCACTGGCACCGTAGGCGTGGGCATACTTAATAGCTTCCCTGGCAATATTCAAGAGCCTCGCCCGCTGTTCGCGGATGGTTTCGAGTTCAGTGTTGCGCATGGATTTATGCCCCTCCCACCCTATTTTCGCCCAGACAACTTCAAGAGTGGTGGCCTCGGGGTCTTGTGCGATGAAGGCGTCAAAATCAGGATCGGAAACAGATCCTTTCATGAGTGGGGAAACATTTTTTTCACTCATCGTGGTTGTCCTCGGGTGCGGCGGGGAGCTGAAGACGGTAGATGTCTTCGGCAATCATAGCCGTAGTGATGTCATCGAACTGAATCGGAATGGAATAGACCAATTGTTCATGGATCTTCTCAACGCTCACTAATTCCGGCGCGAGGAGATTGGCTGCGGCGATGGCGTCCGCAACCTTGCGATAAGTGACGGGCATTCCGGCAAAACCCTCGTTGCCCAAGGTGTCGCCGATCACCTGTTCCAGCCGTTCCTTATTGTCCATGCTTGGCCTCCTGGAGTTCTTTGAGAACACGAAGAAGACGTTCCGCCCGTTCTTCTTCCCACGCCATCACCGCGACCCACTGTTCAGGATCTTGAGCGGCATCGAATGGCTCGACAGGCCTGTCAATCATGCCTCTCATTGCGCGTTCAATCTGTTCCTCAATCTCGGCGGTGTGTTGCGGGGCGGTAAACTTAGCCATTATTGCTAATCGCTCGCGGACTTGCATCCTATCAAGTTCCTTGTTTTTCTCATCAAGATCAGCATATGGAGTCACCGCCAGTCTGGCCCACCGTTCACGCCGTGCGTCAGTCATTTCGTTTAACGCTGTGAGAGCCTGACCCGACCATCGTTCGTGCTCGTCTGCCGCTAGCGCTTCCATGAGTTCAAGGCTCACCACCGCACGGCTGGGCTCGGTGGTCTGTTCGGCGAGACGGCCGGCGATATCCTCGGCAATCTCATGAGCGGAGAAACACACAGGACAATCAACGCCTTGAACAGAATCGTGCTCAAATCGCCTTTCTAGCAGTTCCTGA
>Ga0070693_100000039_pt1 | contig 49769 bp, 41 predicted proteins | sample KBSK1103metaG_FD_65472 | JGI IMG/M metagenome (GOLD analysis project Ga0070693, IMG submission 65472) | Corn, switchgrass and miscanthus rhizosphere microbial communities from Kellogg Biological Station, Michigan, USA - KBS K1-10-3 metaG | ecosystem: Host-associated > Plants > Roots >...
AAAAGCTGCAAGCGTCACCATCACTTCGGCCCCTCTTCCCATAGCGGTATCCGTCAGTCCGGCGACGACCTCCGTGCAAGTTTCGACGACGGCCATCTTCACCGCCTCGGTGCAGAACGACTCGCAGAATAAAGGTGTGACCTGGTCTGTTTCGGGCCCGGGGTGCTCTGGTGCCACGTGCGGCACGCTCAGCAACGTCACCACCACGTCTGTCACTTACACTGCACCGGCAAGCGCACCGTCGCCTGCCTTCGTCGTGCTGGCCGCCACTTCCGTTGCGGACAACACTAAGAACGCTCAAGCGACACTGACCATCACCCAACCTTCGAGCGGCGGAGGGACTCCGGGCTTCGCGGCTAATCACGTAAGCGGCTCCAGCACGCAAGGCAATGGCGTCAGCCGCTACGATTTTCGTCTGCCCAACGGCACGATGAGCGGGAACTGCATTGTCGTCGGATTTCAATATTCGGCGGGCGGCGCGGGCGTGACGGCATCTGTAAGCGACGACAAGGGCAACGCCTACTCCATGCCCATCAGCCACAACGATGGCAACCAAGTTGTGAATCTCTCTTTCGCACTTAATGTCGCCGCAGGAACTCAAAAAATCAGCATCACCTTCTCGGGAGCTGCTCCTCCATTCGTTTCGGCGCTTGCGACAGAGTTCTATAACATCGCCCCCGCCAATGCCTTGGACGGTTCATCCGGCGGCGACGGAAGCGGTACGAACGTAACGGCCGGCACCTTCACACCGTCAGCCAGCGGCGACCTGATCTACCAGTATGCCATTCAGGATTCCTCTTCAAATCCGATGATCTCCTGGTCGCAAGGCGCTTCGCCTTGGGTCCTTCTCAGCGCCGATTTACTTGACGGCAGCGCTGCACAATATCAAGTGCAATCGTCCGCCGCGCCGATCAATCCCATACTGGGAATGGCGCCTTCGCAGAGTTTCAGCTCGGTGGCCATTGCTCTGAAAGCCGCCAATTCCGGGAGCGCTCCGCCACGCGGTATCCGTGTCGTCCGCGTTCAGCATCATTCTGTCCAAGCTTTCGCCACCAGCCCTGTGCGCCTCCAATTTCCCTGCACCGGGAATCTGATCGTTCTTGCCTGGATTGGCGTTCCTCTCCACGATATTACTGGGGTCACCGATGGCAACAACAACGCCTATGTTTCCCCAGGGCCGGCCTTCGGCCTTGGGTTGTCAGGTGACAATCAGATTTACTATGCGGCTGGCGCTTCCACCAGTTCGACGATGATGGGGCCCACCTTTACAACCACTGGCAGCGATATCTCAGGATCCACAGCTGTTTTGTTTGATGTGAGCGGAGCTACAACATCGCCTTACGACGCGACGGCTGGTTTGGCCAAGGCATCGGGAGTCCAAAACAGCGCTGGAAACGTCACTGCGGTCACCATATCCCCGAGCACCGCGAATGGCCTGGTCATCTCCACGCTGGGGGTTGACTCCAACACCGTTAATGGCGTTTCCCCAGGCAACTTCCTGTCGGCCGTACCCACTCCCGTTGCCAGTCCAAATCCCGTCGATCAGAATAACGGCTGGGCACTCTGGTACAACAACAGCCCCGGCGCTGGAACTTTTGTGTGGAGCACGCAGGGAGGCCAAGTGGACGACTGGTCCTCCATCTCGGTTGCCTTCAAATCGGCTCCGTAATACAAATACGCCCTGCTTGAAGCTATCTTCAATGGCCTCCCGAGAAGTTCTCCCGGGGATGTCGATACATCTCGCTGCACTTCTCCAATCCCACTTTTTCTCTAGTTCTTGGCAGCTGAGCCTACTCCAGGCCCGGTGCGCTGGCTCAACTCGGGCCAAGCGAAACCCAGAAGAAAGGGTTTAGGGCTGAGGTTCTCAGCGGAGGCGAGAGAGATCGAAGTCGACGGAGAGGGGATCGCCTTCTGGAGGTGTGATTTGTACGGTGGGAGAGTCGGACTTGAAGGCTTTGGCGGGGTAGTCGAACTGGAGAGTGGCACCAACGAGCATGCAGCCACCATCCTGATCGCAGCCATAGTTTGGTGTCCCTGAAGAAGATATTGGCGCAAGGCTCCTATCCGTGTCGAGTACCGCTACTTGGAAGTCTTTCCAAAAGTCGGAGGGACGGAGGGAGTAGCCGATGGGAGAGCCCGAGCGGGAGCCCGTCGGGCGAGGAATGAGCGCGCCGTAAGAAGGCGTAAACTGAATTTGGATAATGATGCGGACGAATTCTTCCAGTTGGCGGTGATCTTGCGCGGCTTGCTGGGCGCTATAGTTCATGGTGCGCTGGCTGGAATGCTGCGCGACAAGAGCGAACGGAGTGAAGAAAGTGATCGATGAGATGTAGGGGCCGGATTCGGGCATCGAGAGCATCTTTGTGTATTTCGCAAGCAAGTCGGTGAAGTCTTGTCCATGGCGTTGGCCGAGGAAGTAGGCTTCGCGGACGGCCTCTTCGGAGAGGGGAGTGGCCATGGCAAAGGAAGGCGCAGGCAGCAAAAGGACAGTTGCGAAAAGGCAGGAAAAGGAGCTTAGGCGTTGATGCACTTGGGGAGCCCTCTTGAACATTAGACGCACAACAAGCCTTAAGCGGTTTCAGATGCGGCAGGGGGTGCTGGGAATCTTGAGGCAGAGTTTGACGCCATAGAAGTGGCTGCGTGCTAGAATGCAGGTATGTCACATATTGTGTATAAGGTGGAGACGGAACTTGAGGCCGACGGGCGCTGGATTGCCGAGGTGTTGGATCTTCCAGGCGTGATGGCGTACGGCGCCACAGAGAATGAAGCGGTTGCATCGGCGCAAGCGCTCGCTCTTCACGTGCTTGCCGATCATCGATCTCTTCAATAATGGTTTCCTTCATATAATCTGAAACCACTGCCGTTTGTTGTGGATTTAGGTGTTCGTCGAATATTCTGCGATTGGCGAGGGCAGGATATAGGTGTTCGATGAAACCGCCATAGCCATAATTTCCTTTCAGATCGTCACGCCATGCCTCTAGACAAAAGGGCAATAGATACACCAGTAAAGAAGTTTGGATCTTGGTGTAGAGCAGGTCTTGCGCATAATTCCACAAATCTTCTGATTCAGCGCGATCGCCGGGCTTTAGTCGCACGAGTCGACGTAGATGTCTGTCGTTGGCTTCAAAGGGCTCTTGCGTAATTTTCTCTGGAGGTTTCGTCGCATGAAGAGCGCGATGTATCGAGACTGGGGCGTAGTTTCCAGGGAAAGTCATTGCAACGTCCACGATAGCGCAAGCCGGCCAGTGCCTCAATTGCCTCGGGCAAATCGGATGGTCATGGCATGTATGTGTCTTGCCGAGGAGCGGGCACAGCATGCTGTGCCCCTACAAGAGAAAGGCAAAACCTTAGATGCGGCGGGGCGTATTGGGGAAGTCGAGCCAGACTTTTACACCGCAGAAGTGGGAGCCTTCGGTGCAGATGGGAGTGGTGATATTGGCGCGTAGGTGGCAGGGGGGGCCGATGTATTTTGCGAGTTGGGGATGGACTTGGCGGAGTTGGGATACTTCGTCCATGGAGGCGGCGTAGATTTCTTCCTGGGCGTTGAAGCAGGTGCGCATGGTCCATTTGTGGAGTAGGTGGAGGAGGGAGCCGGATTCGACGAGGCGGATGGATTTGGCGTTGGGGAGAAGATAGAGAACGATTTCGAGAGGGACGCCGCGGTCGAGGAGCTCATTTTTTGCGGACCATGCATCGTGCATGGCTCGGTTGTAGAGTTCCTTGGCGCGAGGATTTTGGGTGAGGAGAGCGGGAGTGATGTAGTCGGGCTCGCGCGTGTCAGCAAGTGTGAGAAGCGGGCGCGAGCCGGGGACCATGCGGTGGCGCTGGTCCTGGGAGTCGGCGGTATGGCTGATTTTTTTAGCGAAGGTGTAATTGGCGTGTTGGAGAGCGCGCATCATCGGGGCGTGAACGCCGACGTCGAGGACTTCGAGACGATAGGGATTGCGGGCGGGATTGAGAAGGCGGTCGATGGCTTCAGAATCGGAGCACTGTGATTCGGTGAGACCAACGACGGCGCGGTAGGCTTCGGCCATGACGCGCGGGGCGTTGGGGGAGTAGTCGAGGAGCTTGGAAGTTTTTCCGGCGAGCTTGGTGTCAAATTCACGGGCGAAAACTTCGCCTTGCAGACCGTTGCTCTCGGATGCGTTGGGCGCAGATTCTTTCCACTCCGGGCGTTCTTCAAGAGGTTCAGTTCCAAAGCGTTCGAAAAATTGAGGGTCGAGTTTTTTGACTTCGTCGACCATCGCGCCGATGACGGTGCGGGATTCGCTGGGCGTGTCTGAGGCGGCGCTCATGCGCCAGAGACGGTGGAGAACGATGCCGGAGACGGTGTGGACCATAGTGGTGAAGGCGGCGACTGGGAGAACGTAGCGGGCGATTTCTATGGCCCGCTTTTCGGCAGAGCGTTCGATTTTTTGCAGGCGCTTGGGGTGCGACATGGGGCCAATGTGCCAGATGTCGCTGAGGATGGCGCGGGCGTCGGTGACCAAGAGAGCGGAGAGTTCGCGATAGGAGTCCCAGGCGCGGGCGATGGCTTGTTCGTAGACGGCGCGGTGAGCGTCGTTGAAGAAGAGCGAAGAGTTTGGGATGTAGGCTTGCGCACGATCGAGGCGAACGTAGCGCTGGCTCTGCTGCTCGGAATTGTAGAAAGGATGGGCGTGCAGAAAGGACCAGACGAATTGGCGGCTGACGTTTTCGAGGCCGAACTCGAAATGGGCGTGCTGGTAGACGGTGTGATGGCCGCTATAGAAAGTGGCGGCGCCGATGTTGAGGCGCTGCTTGTCAGTGATTTCTTCGGGGACGATGAGGCGCGAGGCGTAGCAAGTGCGGGCGGCGGCGATGGCGGAATCGTAAGGATGCGCGAAGGCGTTGCGAAGAGTGACGCGTGGCGGGGCGGTTTCGACGAGTTCTCCGGGGCGGCTTGGTTCGAACATGCGGGATTGTGTGGCCACGTTGGGAAGCAATTCTACACGGGTGCGAGAAGAGTGAGTCGAAAAGTTGAAGATTCAAAATCGAAGAATTGAGAGGGGACAGCACAGAGAAAAGGACGTCGCAGAAGTTCGGAGAAAAAAGCAGAAGCGCGACGAAGCGGAATTAACTTGCGGACTGGACTGGAAACCCTTATTATGGGTAAGAATTCCCTTATTGTGGGTGAGTCATGAATATTACGCTTACGCTGGACGATAACCTGGTGAAGGAAGTACGGAAAATTGCCGCGGATAGAGATACCACGCTCACCGGACTGGTGCGAGCGCATCTTGAGCAAATTGCTGCGGAAAACGCCAAATCAGGGCGAAAGCGGCGGGAGTTGGAGGCGCTGGAGAGGAGCTTTGAACTGGTGAAGGTTTCGCTAGGGAAGCGGAATTGGAGACGCGAGGACCTGTATGAGCGGTCCTGATTTTCTGGACACGAACCTCTTGGTGTACGCGTACACACCGGCTGATGCGCGAAAGCAAAAGATAGCGCAAGGGATCGTAGGAAAAGCGTTGAAGGGAGAAGGAGTCGCGTCGAGCCAAGTGCTGGCGGAATTCGCCGCCACTCTTCTACAGAAAGCGGCGCCGCGGATGCGACCGGAAGAGGTCTTGATCGCGTTGGATGCGCTTGGGCCAATCAGGTTAGTTCATCCGGACCATGGAATGGTGCGTCGAGCCGTAGAGGCGCGAGCGGTATACGGAATTCACTTCTATGACGGAATGATAGTCGCAGCAGCCGAGCGCGGGGGATGCGGGCGGATACTCTCCGAAGACCTGAATGCAGGACAGAGGTACTTTCAGATTCCCGTGGAAGATCCCTTCGTGTGAGTGCTCAGAAACCAGACGGGTGAAACGAAAGTGAGACAGCCAGGAATGTCTGTCCCACCGTTGGGTGCGCTAGGTTTGTTCGCGCGATTACTTTTTTGCGGCGGCTGTTTTTGAAGCTTCGACTTTGGCAGCGGCGTCGGCGTACTTTTTCGTGAAGCGTTCGACGCGGCCGGCGGTGTCAATCAGCTTTTGTTTGCCGGTGAAGAAGGGGTGGCAATTGGAGCAGATTTCTACATTCAATCTGTCGCCCTTGATGGTCGAGCGAGTTTGAAAATTGTGGCCGCAAGCGCAATGGACTGTGACGGCGTGATAGTCGGGGTGAATACCGGGTTTCATGAAGCTCCATTCTGTCGCGTCCGGTCTGCACGGCTTCCCGGTTTTTGGGGAGAAGAGCCTCACCTTTAGGAAGGAGAGCTACAGCCGCGTCGCTAGGTCGCGAGGCAAACCCCAATTATACGGGAACCTGGTGACATGTCAAAATGCGGGTCCAAATGCAGGGAACCAGGCGCCGAAGCAGTGAGAACGTGAGAGATTAAATACGCTGCGTTACATGACTGCGTATTGCCTTTTTTTAAGATAACGAGTTTTTATTGGCCGGTCTAAGTTTTCGAGAAACGCCAGCGGGTGACGGATTCGGCGAAGTTCGGAGCGTGTTCGTCCTGGCCGAAGGCGATTTGAGGCTCGACGCGATATACGTTGCCACCAGAGGCCGTTAGCAAGGGTTCGACGTCCCCACCGTATTTTGCGTTGTAGACCGCAGCGAGACGTTTCCAGGCGACGCGGTCCTTAACTTCCTGAGGTACGCCTTCGAGGATGACCGCTTCGTCGGCGCGGTCGGTGCCGATAGAGCAATAAGTATGCGCGGCAATATTCTTTGCCTTGCGCGTATTCGGCCCGGTGCTGAACCAGAAGGCATCTTCCCACCACACACCCCAAACCAGCATGAGATGAGGCCGACCGTCAGGACGCGTCGTGGCGATCCAATAGTTGTGGGATTTTTCGAGTCGCTCCAAGGCCCAGGTCCAGTCTTTTAACCCTTTGGCCGGATCTTTGGGCATTTGTGCGAAATCGGGCCAGTAAGGGCGGCTCGCCTTGGGTACGTACATGACAGCCTCCAGGGCCGTGTCATTGGCAGGCGGGATTCTAGCAGGATGGAGAAAGAATTTGCGAAGTCCATAGCGGGCTGTGGAGAGCCCGTTTGTGCTTGCAGGGTGAATTCGGTTCGCGTAGCTTCACAGGCATGCGGGTAGAGGTGGCTGAGAAAATTCCGGTGCGCACAGGAAGGGCCTACGAGATTGGCGCGGACGAGGCGGCTGGCCTTGCGATCAAGAATTTTGCTGCCGCGATCAAGAGCGAGGATTCGCTTTTTTGTGTCGTTCAACCGCTAGAGAGGCTTTCGCTGGATGAATCGACCGGCGGCAGCGTTTATTCCGGAGATGTTGTTCTCGAGTTTCGCGACACGGTGTATAAGAGCCAGAAGAGCCTGCATTTTCTTCTGCTGGAGAAACTGAACGCGCTGCTGAAGGCCTCGGGATCTCAAGAGTCGCTTGAGGCGACACTTTGCTTGACTTCGGGGAGCGCTGAGGAGCTGAACCAGAAGGAACTTGCTTTGTGGATTGGGCTCGCCGCCAAAGGAGACTCTCCGGAACAGGCCCTGCTGCGCTGGGGCTTGGGACTTGCGCAAATACAACAGGCCTTGCTTTTTAGTTCACGATTCTTGCGGCTGCACCTAACGCGGGCGAGCGAGTGATGTTGGAAAAAGTGGCGTGGCTATGGATTGGTAAGCTTCGCGCTCAGGAGACGAACGCGCAGCCGATGCGATAGGCGCCCTGGGGCGTGCGCTGGAACCAAACGGGTTTCAGATTGACGCGCACGGGCGGAAGAATTGGCACGTGCAAGACGGCAAGAATGCTCTCCGGGATTTCTTCGTGGGATTCCAGTTCAAGAGCAACTCCACCAAAACCAAGATCCAGGACGCGAGCGCGGCGAATACCCTGATCGCCGAGAACCGCGTAGGCGTTAGTGCCGGACATCGAGACGCGCTCGGCTTTCCGAGGGACGGAATAGACGCGAGAGGACGGCGGTACAGCCAAGGCCTGGCTTCCGGAAATTCCGGCAGCGATCGTAGATGCTGCTGCAGTGATGGCCGGTTCGGACTTTTCTGACGGGCGCTTCGATTCGAACGGAATGGGGCGCGGCGCGGAAGACTGCCGTTCGGGAGCCGCAGTAGCGGGGTGTGCTGAAGCAGGATCCGATGCAATCTCGGTGCGAGAGCTGGCGGACTGAGTCTTGCCATGATTTGCATGCTTCAAGTGATAGAGGCGCTCATCGGCAATACGAATTAATTGATCGGCTTGATCGCCGTCCTGCGGAAACGTCGCGACGCCGTGGTCCATGCTGACGCTTACACCCATTTGGAAGTGCTCGATCGATTCCCCAAAAACAGTCCCGACACGGCGGCTCAATGCCAGGGCCTGCGCCGCGTCTGTTTGCGGAAGGAGAAGGGCAAATTCGTCGCCACCGATACGGAATGCAGAGTCGGAGGTGCGCAGAGCCTTTCTAAGTGTTGAAGCGGCTGCGCGCAAGACTTCATCGCCACGCGGGTGGCCGTGCTTGTCATTGACTTCCTTGAAGCGATGCAAATCGAGAATGACAAGGCCCAGCGGTAGGCCGTAACGGCGGGCACGATTTAGTTCTTTCTCGAAGGCTTCGCTAAAAAGGCGGCGGTTATAGAGACCGGTGAGTGGATCCGTAACCGCGTTTAGCTGGAGCTTTTTCAGTTCGTCGTACTCGATCAGGATCGGAACGCGGAAAAGACCGGCGGAAGTGAGCACGTCCATAAGGGCCGTCTTCAAGGAGATTTGCCGTCCAAGATGCTCGCTAAGTTCGCGGCGGCGTGTGAGCATGTCATCCCAAAGCTGCACACACTGTGTATCCTCAAGATCAAGGTGAGTGATGGTTTTGAAGTAGCGCTGAAGGAACTGGCCACGCGCAGGACTCTCGAGGCTTTCGAGCGTGTCAGCAAGCAGCTCGAGATAAGAATCTTCAATCGGCAAACGCGGGGGCGCAGGAGCGCCGGGGCTGGGCATATCCGGTATACACCTGACTTTAGCCTATCCCCGCGGGGTTTGGGGAAAGCACATGTGGCTTTCTCTTTCTGTGAGGAGCAAGCCAAAGACCATTTCAGAGAAGGCTTAGCATCGCTCCGGGCCATTCGGGCTAACCTTGTTTTCTGGCTATCTCCTTACAGCAATTGGATATACACAAACTCCTTGGGAACGGCATTGGAGACAGATTGGACTAATGCACCTTTATTTCCCGAACCAAAGGAACCTGTCCCCTAAAGAGGCAATACTTTACTCAAGTGGCTTGAGGAATTCCAGTCCAAAGAGTCGCATGTCGCCCGTGGAACCCTGGCGGAGGACCTTGGCAGTGATCGGGGGGGTCTCGTTGGGCACAACCCCGGAGTTGGCAGAAGAGGGCGCGGGAATGGTGAGATGCACAATCTGGTCGGGTCGCAGCATGTGAGAGGATGCCACGCACGCGCCCGTTGCGCTGATATTCAGCGTTTTGGTTAACTCGATAAATTCGACTCCGGCCGCATCGGTCGCGCGCAAAAAAACCGGCATTTGCAGGCGAATGCGAGGGGACCGCCTTAAATTAGAGGGATCCACGCGCTGACCATCCTTCAGAAGACCAGTGGGCACAATATCTCGCTTAGTACCTGGGAACTAGTACGCAAACGAGCATATAGAGTGCCACACTTGGCTTGAAGAGGTTTGCCATAAGTAATGTATTGTCAGTGCGTTAAGACGGACTCGGAAAAGAAAACTTCTTACCCGACCATTCTAGTTCATGGGCAAGCCACTTGGTTTCCCTTATTGTGCAAATGGAACGCTTTTGCCATTGACAGCCCGAAGGCCCTCTGCGAGCATGAGCAATCAGCTAGGGAAAATTTTTTCCCTCTTAGCGGAGAGCGAATCCCACACGTGAACGGAAGCATTGCCACGCCAATTGTTGCGGGCCAAGGGAAAGTCCTGGCCCTACCCGTCGAGTTCGTGAGCAAACTTCTTGAGGCGGTCAAGACACCCATCTGGTTGGCGGAGAGGAGGGGGCGGGTACTGCTTTCCAACGAAAGTGCAAGGCAATATCTGAAGCCCGAGAGCGCAAGCGATTTTAGCCAGTTGAATGTCTTCAACGACTTGCTGAAAGTGGACCCCAATGAGATCGGGCTGAAAATCGATGCGGGCGAGCAAGAAGTGGAAATGGATGTGACGCGCGGCGAGAAAAAAATTCGCGCACGTATTCAGTGGATACCCGAGCCAGGATGTCTAGTCATTCAGATGGAGACGGAACCTGCAGAACAGGCGGCGCCCGACGCAGCCACACAATTGACGGTCCAGGAACTGCTGCAGGAACGAGAGATCACTTATCGGAATTTGCTGGCGGCGTATTTGAAATTGCAGGAAGTAAACCGGCAGAAGACGGTGTTTCTTGCGTCGGCAGCGCATGAATTAAAAACGCCCCTCGCTGTGATCAAGGGTTATTACGACCTGATGTTGACGGGATCGCTGGGACGCTTGACGGACAAGCAGCGCGACATCCTGGAAGAATCGAAAGAAAGCTGCGAGCGGTTGGTGAGGCTCGTTTCCATGTTCCTGAACTATTCCGCTTTGGAGAGTGGAAAACTGGTTTTGCAACTTCGAGAGAATGATCTTCGCGATTGCCTGGATGAACTGGCGAAACGCTGGACCGAAGCTTTCCAACGCAAGGGAGTGAAGCTGGATGCGACATTCGATCCGTCGATTCCGACTTTCCGCTTCGACTACCAGAAAGTGCAACAGGCGGCCGCGAATCTTCTGGACAATTCGCTGAAGCACACGCCGGCGGGGGGAACAGTGACCTTGAGAGCAGCACCGCATTTTTGGGAGCGGCGCGCGACTACTGTTGCACCGGTCGAGGAGCGTCGCCGATTCCGGCTACCGCGTCCCAATAGCGTCGAAGTCTCTGTAGCGGATTCCGGGCCCGGAATAGCGGCAGAGCACCATCAGGAAATATTTGAAGATTTTGTGCGCGTCGACCGCCACACTTCGGGAATGGGTCTCGGGCTTGCAATCGCAAAACGCCTCATTCAAGCGCATCGCGGGAAAATCTGGGTGGAAAGCGAACCGAAGTCAGGAAGTAAGTTCACATTTTTGTTGCCAATGGATCAAGGATAGCTGTTGAGTAGTTAGGGCAGGGCAAAGGGAGAACGAGATGGCCGCAAAAGAAAGAATTCTGGTTGTGGACGACGAGCCGAGCATCCGAAAATACTTGCAGACATTGCTGGAAGTCGACGGATATGACGTCGAGACGGTCAGCTCGGGAAGGGAAGCCATTGCCAAGGTGAATGGCGGAGACCGTCCGGACTTCATCATTCTGGATGTGCTGATGCCCGAGCTAAATGGGATTGAGACTTTGAAAGAACTGATGCAGGCGGACCGCAGCCTGAACGTCATCATGCTGTCGTGCTCGAATGAGGTTGGCACGGTCGTGGAAGCGATTCGAATCGGAGCGCACGACTACCTGACGAAACCGTTCGAAAAAACCGAGTTGGACGCGGCGATGCTCAAGTCTCGCCAGAAGAAGCAGCTCACCACCGAAAACCAGGCGCTTCGCGACTATTGCGACCAGGTGACGGAAGACCTCAGCTTTCTCGCCGCCAGCCCTCAAATGGTGCGCATCCGTCAGCAGATACTGCAGATTGCACCGGTGGATGTGCCGGTTTTTATTTGCGGAGAAAGCGGAGTAGGCAAGGAAGTTGTTGCGCGGATGATTCACTTGCGATCGAAGCGGCGCAACCAGCCTTTCGTGAAAGTGAATTGCGCAGCGCTGCCCGGTGAACTGCTGGAATCCGAGCTTTTTGGTTTCGAACAGGGCGCTTTCACCGGAGCCATTCGGAGCAAGCCAGGCAAATTTGAAATGGCGAATAAGGGCACGATTTTTCTCGATGAAATCGCGGAGATGACCACGCCGCTGCAGGCCAAGCTGCTTCACGTGCTGCAAGATCACCAGTATTCAAGGCTCGGAGGGCGGCATCTGATCGATACGGATGTGCGGGTGCTGGCGGCCACAAACGTTGATGTTCAGGAGGCCATGAAGACGGGCCGCTTCCGTGAGGATTTGTACTACCGGCTGAACGTGCTGTCGATTCTCGTGCCGCCGCTTCGCGAGCGCCTTGTCGAAATACCCCTGTTGTTCCGCCATTTTCTCGAGCAGTACAGCGAGAAGTTCGGGAAAACGCCGTCAGGGCCTTCGAAGCATCTGCTGGATGCTGCAGTGAACTATCCCTGGCCGGGCAACCTGCGCGAGCTGGAGAATTTCGTCAAGCGGTATGTGATTCTCGAGGACGATGAAGGCAGCTTGCGGGAGCTCGTGGAGATGTCTTCCGCCCGGCAACGCACTTCCCCGCGCGAGGAGTCCACGCCGCCTCGGGAACAAGGGCTGAAAGCGCTGGTGCGCGGCTTGAAAGATGAAGCGGAAATGGAAGCGATTGCGGATGCGTTGGAAAAGACGCGCTGGTGCCGCAAAGACGCCGCGAAAATGCTCGGCATCAGCTACAAGGCTCTGCTCTATAAGATGAGACAGTTTAATCTGGACACGCCACGCGCGCGACGTTCATCAGCGGCGCCAGCTGCGGTGGAAACGCCAGCCACAGTGGGAACTCGAAACGAATAGGATTATTGGATGCTGAAGCTTCGCTAGTTTCGGGGGGGGCGGAACTAGCAAAGTCAGCTGATTTCTAGTAACTTCACATGCCGGCAACGCGGTTCAAAGCACGTCACCGCCGCAAATATTGGAGGTCGGGGGAATGACGGAACGCCGAACGGCTCGTCGTTACGATTTGTCCTTGCCAGTCATCATTCGGATACCTGCCGAACGTCAAGACGATTCCCAGGAAGGAAAAACGCGCGACATTTCGACGCGCGGGTTGTATTTCGTGATTGAACAGGATCTGGAAGCGGGTTCGGAGCTGGATATTACGCTGACGCTTCCCCCGGAAATCACTCATGGAACGGAAGTGTTTGTGCGGGCGCTCGGGAAAGTCGTCCGTGTGGAGCGGCGGAATGAAGATGGGACAGCGCGCCTGGGCGTCGCGGCGGTGATTGAGCGCTACGACATTATTCGGGGAGAAGCGGCGAGAGCGTAACCAGCAATACAAGGGACTTTCCCAATCGAGGATTCTGGTAGTCCTCGAGCGCTCAATTTCTATCGCGGTCCCTGCTACCGCCTGAAATCTCCTACGGAATCGTAATCGCTAACGTTCCGAGATTCGCTGTTGTAGATCCGGATGCACCCTGTACAGAAACCTGTACAGTCACAGAACTTCCACCGCCCCCTGTGCTTGTCGCGATTCCTCCTCCGCTGCAGGACGCCAAACTGACAGACAGAAAGATCAAGAGTGCCGCTGGTGCCGCAACTACTAGCCGAATGCGGAGTGTGTGCCGCGAACAATTATGACCCAGTAGAAAAATAAGGAAAACCGCTACCAACTCCGCCATGGCCCGAACAACAGTTAGCGGCAAAGTGAATCTCGGCCGCACGCGGGGCAATGACGGAGAAACTGCCGCCGGCTTTGCTGTAACGCCTATCGTTAGCGACGACGTTGCGGTTGCGCTCGGACTTAGCAAGAGAGGATTGGACGCGAACTGGCAGCTGATGCCAGCAGGCGCATTCGGGCAAGAGAGCGACACTTGCCCCTGGAAATTGTTTACCGAGCTGACTTGGACTGTGAACGTCTGCGAGCCGCCCACCTTTATCGTTGCCGAGGTCGGCGAGACCGTACCTGAGAAGCTCCCGGAAGATCCGGATCCGTTTGGCGCTTCGAAGGCCACGGCTATGGAGGACCAGTCATCCACTTGGCCTCCCTGAGTGGTCCACACAAAAGTTCCAGCGCCTTGGCTCGTGTTGTACCACAGCGCCCAGCCATTGTTTTGATCCACAGGATTCGGGCTTGCAACTGGTGTGGGTATGGCCGATAGGAAGTTGCCTGGGGAAACACCATTGACGGTGTTGGAGTCAACCCCCAATGTGGAAATGACCAACCCGTTCGAAGTGCTCGGCGAAATTGTGACCGCCGTCAAGTTTCCAGCACTCTTTTGGACTCCCGAAGCAGTTATACGTCCAGTAACGGAATCGAATGGGGACGTCGCGGCGCCGCTCACATCGAACAATACCGCGGTTGACCCCGAAATGTCGCTGCCAGTTGTTGCCAGGTTTAAGCCCCTCAAAGTTGTGCCCGTCGCGGCGGCTTGTGCGTAATAAATCTGGTTATCCCCGGATAGTCCAAGTCCAAAAGCCGGTCCGGTAGACGCATAGGCGTTGTTGTTTCCATCTGTGATTCCTGTGAGGTCGTGGCCAGGTACTCCTATCCAAGCCACAATTATCAAGTTTCCCGTGCACGGGAATTGGATAGTCACGGGGCTACTCGCGTTCGCAGGAATGGAATTGTGCTGCACTCTCACGACACGAATCCCGGCCGGAGGCGCAGCTCCGGCGCTTGCGGACTTGAGGGCGATGGCGACGGAATTAAAATTTTGCGAAGGCGCCATAGTTAGCGTTGGGTTGATCGGGGCAGCCGATACCTGCACCTGGTACTGCGCGACGGTGTTGTCTAAAACATCGGCACTAAGCAGAGACCACGGGCTGCCGCCTTGAGTCCAGGACACCATCGAACCCGACGTGGAGTCTTGCACGGCATACTGATAAATGAGGTCGCCACTATTCGCGGGTGTAAGGCTTCCAGCTGAGACAATCGTGTTGATTCCGCTTTGGCCGCTGCTTCCATCGTCCGCATTTAGAGCGGCTATGTTATAAAACTCGGACGCCATGCCCGTGACAAATGCCGGTGTCCCTCCGGAAAAGGTGATCGTAATTTTCTGTGTTCCTGCCGCAACATTCAGCGCAAACGCTAGATTCACGACCTGGCGCCCGTCGCTGTTGCTCGTGGGTGTGCTATAGGAATTTCCCCGGTCATCGCCGACCGACGCCGTTACGCCGGCCGTTGACGAGTACTGAAACCCAACGATGACACAGTTTCCGCCCTGCGTGAGGTTGGGTAGTCGGAGGGAGTAGCTACCGACGGCGTTACCCTGAGTGCTGGATCCACTCACATGGTTATCGGCAAAAGTTGGAACCGCGCCACGTGCGCTTCCCACGCAGAGAAGAATTAGCCAAATCACGACTAGGCAGTGTTTCATTTCGAGCTCAGCTTCTGCCCATTCTATACCTGCTGCTTCCACGGCGCAGGATCTGGCTCTTCCGTTTGTTCCTCAGGCTCTGATCTGCTCCGCGATAGACCAGGGTTCTGCAGAGAATGACGTGAAGTTCATCTGCTCAACTCCGGCTCTTTCTTACTCCTCGCAGCAGTCAAGCGTCGACTCGCTCCCTAGCTTGCCCATCAAATGAGGTAGGAGCTACCTGCCTTCCCGCCTATTTTGAGACCAAGCGGCCCCCTGGGTATATCATATCGAAACAGGAAGCAGCCTAAGTGTTCTGGACTTGTGGAAACAGTGTGAGGATACGATTAGTGGCGTTTACATTGCTCGCCCAAGAATTCTTGCTTATCTAAAATGAGCTGAAGATTGCGCATCCTGACATTTACCAGCTTGTTTCCGACTTCCGTCGATCCCACCTACGGAATCTTCATCTATCAGCGTTCCGCGCACCTTGCGCAACGGCCGGGAAACGAAGTTGTAGTCGTGTCTCCGGTTCCCTGGGTTCCAAGGTGGCTGAAGTTGCGCCGCTGGCGCGCCACAAGCGAACTGCCGTCACAGGAGGAGATTGGAGGCCTAACCGTCCACCATCCCCGATATCTGCTGCTGCCCAAGATTTCCATGCCCTTTCATGCCCTATTGATGTTCCTGGGCAGTCTTGCCCGCGTTCGGAGCTTGAACCGTAGCGCAAAAATTGACTGCATCGATGCGCACTTTGTCTACCCGGACGGCCTCGCCGCGATACTCCTGGGGAAAATCTTGAGCGTGCCTGTGACCATATCCGCGCGGGGAACCGATATTAATCTCTACCCCTCGTTCAAATTAATCCGCCCGATGATTCGCTGGACGCTTTCGCAAGCTGACAGTGTGATCGCAGTTTCCGGCGCCTTGAAAGAGTCAATGGTTAAGCTGGGGGTAAATCCCGGCAAGATTCGTGTGATTCCCAATGGCGTAGATGCCAAGCGATTTCACCTCATGGATCGCGAAGAAGCCAAAAGAAAACTAAGTCTGCTGCCCGAAAGCTCCTTGCTGGTTTCGGTCGGGGCGCTGATTCTTCTCAAAGGTCACCTCACTCTTATTCGCGCCTTTGCAAGAATTGCTCCGCGCCATCCTGCCCTGCAACTTTATATTCTTGGCGAAGGGCCGTTACGGTCTGTACTTGACTCTCTAGTCCGCGAACTCAATCTGCAGGATAGAGTGCGCTTGCCTGGCAAACGCCCGAACGATGAACTGCCGCAATGGTTCAATGCAGCAGAAGTAAGCCTTCTCACAAGCTCGCGCGAAGGCTGGCCAAACGTGGTCACCGAATCCCTGGCGTGTGGCACGCCCGTTGTGGCCACTCGTGTAGGCGGCGTCCCAGAAATTCTTCATTCTCAAGAATTCGGAATCGTCGTTGATCAAACTGTGGATAGCGTTGCCGATGCCATCGAGAGAGCACTCTCGAAGAAGTGGGACCGGCAAGCGATTTCGGACCAAACGCGTCCTCGCACATGGAGCATCGTGGCCGGCGAAGTGGAAGAGGTACTGTGCAAAAAAACTCAACCACATAAGGAGCTGGCGCGCTAACTTACGGCTTCTCTTAAAATATGAGCCCGCCGAATTTTCTCAAAACTCGGTCAACCGTTCCGAAATCAACAGGCACAACACGACCAGCTACTGACCGCCAATGAAAAACGGGGGACCTGAAATGGTCCCCCGTCTATCCTTCTGAGTGAAGCAGGCTTAGTTGTTACAGTAGACGTCGATTTCGATGGTTCCGCTGAAGTTAGGTTTGACCTGTATGTCAACCACGGCTGGTGAGCCCGGGCCGCCGGAGAATAGTTGGCTTGTCATCAACTTATTTCCGATGTACTGGCTCACGCCTCCCGTAAAAGCTGTGCATCCAGGCTGGCTGCTGATGACGAACTGATGGACGCCGTTCTCAACTTGTTCGACGTGCGCCCATCCTTGGTTCCCGATAGCCGAATTGACTTCGGAGCAACGCAGATTGGAAACGCCAAGCGTATCGATCCAGATTTCGCATTCACCCAGAATCAAGTTTCCGTTGGAAGCGATGAAATGAGTGTCCACTTCTCTGTTGATTTGGGCACCCCTCACCTTGAAGTTATCCGTCTTAGAGTGCGACGGAATGAATCCATGGAAATCTCCACCGGTGATTCCGCAATCCACAACGCTGAGACCGCTTGCCTCACCGAGGGTTGCACAACCCTGCAGATAATTAGCGACCGGCGTCGCCCACGCCTTATACTCTCCACCATTGTTCGGGGTGTCCAGATAAGGCATGAGTTGGACCGTGACTGCATTATGGTCGATATCGATACCTGTCAAATGCTCGCAGCCTCCCGCAGCCACGACGCCCGTGATGATTCCGTTCGCCACGGTGAATCGCCGGCAATTGGCAATGTCTGTCGAAAGTAGCGTTTTGCCGGAAGGATCCGTTACTTGAAACACGTAAGTCCCGTCCGGAAGACCTGCAGCCGTCTGCGGCGCTCCCGGCGGTGGCCCGCCATCCAGGTACACTGCATCCTTGGATGGATATATGTTGAAATTAACTTCGCTCCCGTTCGCAACCGTGGTGAATATGGCCCCGGATAATTGTGCTTGCGCGGGCGCGCTTAGGCCGAATAGTAGTACTATGCCCAACGCAACGGCACACGCACTCGACTTCAGGACTGGCTTCATCTCTCTTCTCCTCTTGGGATTTCACCCCTGACGAAACAGGGTTTCCGGCACTTCTGTACCAGACAATATCTGCATTTGTGCAGCCACTCCCGCGTCTGCGATATTTATCTGCGAGAGTTCAAATCGGCTGATTCCAAAGCAATTGCATGGAAACTTTCGACGGACCAAAAAATGGGTAGCGAGAAAAGCCAACAAAAATGCTCGCCTTGGGCGGTTCAACTCCCTAGTTATGCAAAACTCCGGCCAGGGCCTGAGAGCACGGAGGCTGGCTTGGAATACGGCATGGGGCAGGGAATCACCTGTGAGCAAGAAATTGCAACACGTGCACAAGCATCGCTAGTGCGGGCTGGTTGGGTCAAGGCTAACTAGACCAATCCAAATTCAACCTCCTCAAGCCTCCCCCACCGAGAAATACGTGCAATCCGCATGCTGGAACACCAGCGCGCTCACGCTGGCCTCAGGGTCCATCATGAAGCCCTCCGTCAGCTGCACGCCAATCTCTTCCGGCCGCAGCAATTTCCAAATTCCTGCCTGGTCGTCCAAATTTGGGCAGGCCGGGTAGCCAAAGCTATACCGCTTCCCGCGGTAGCGCGAAGTAAACCGCTGCGCCATCGTCATCTCCGGCGGGTCCGGGAAGCCCCAATCCTCGCGAATGCGCCGGTGCAGCCACTCCGCGCACGCTTCCGCCGATTCAATCGCCAGCGCTTGCATCCCGTGTGACTTGAAGTAGTAACCTTCGTTCTTGGCCTTCTCCGCGCGCTCGCGCACGCCCTCTCCCGCCGTTACCACGAAAAGTGCAACATGATCGCGTTTCCCATTCTCTGGTGGCAGCACGTAATCGCTTAGGCACAGAAAATCGCCGGCACGCTGCCGCGGGAACCGAAACGTGTGGACAGGCTCCGCACCTCCCGGTGCGAACAGATGCATAGCCTCAGCTTCCGCTTCCGCCTCAAAAAACTGCCAAACCGCTCGCGGTTTCATAAACTCAGCCGCGTCACGCTTTACCTCTTCCATGCTTTCAAACAGCTCGACCGCCTTTGGATCGCGTTCAGAAAACCGCTTCTCAAAATCCCCTCGAAATCCCATGTGCCGTCCATACAACATGAACGGGTTGATGTAACTCCACACCTCGTTCAAATCCGGCACCAGCCGCACTTTCCTCTCGAGGTACGCCACCTTCGGTATCGGCAAATCGGTCCGCACCTTCGGCGAGCGCGTAACCTTGGCCATCTCGGCAACCTTCACCGTCGTTGCCACCGCAAACCCGTTTCCCGACGCCGCGTTCTCGTTCAAAACCTGCTCCCGCGTCGCGGGGTCCATCAGCTGATTCATCAGCCGCAATCCGGTCATAGCGTCTTTCGCGTAGCACACCGCTTTACCATAGCTCGGCGCAATCTTCGTCTGCGTAAATCTCGCCGACAGCGCCGCTCCGCCCACCAATAGCGGAATCTCAATCCCCGCACCCCGCAGATCACTTGCCGTGATGACCATCTGTTGCGCGCTCTTCACCAGCAACCCGGAAAGTCCGATGGCGTCCGGATGATGCTGCAGATAAGCCTTAATCAGTTCTTCGGGCGGCACCTTAATCCCCAGATTCACCACGTCATAGCCGTTGTTCTTCAAAATAATTTCAACGAGATTTTTCCCGATGTCATGTACGTCGCCCTTCACCGTCGCCAGCACGATCTTTCCGCGCTTCGCTGTGTCCGCCTTCTCCATGAACTGCTCAAGATGATTCACCGAAGCCTTCATGGCCTCCGCCGATTGCAGCACCTCGGCCACAATCAGCTCGTTCGCATTGAATAGCCGCCCCACCTCCGCCATCCCGGTCATCAACGGGCCGTTAATAATGTCCAGCGGAGCCGCCCCTTCCGCGCGTTTCCGCTCTAGATCAGCGATCAGTCCGTCTCGCGTACCCTCGATAATGTAATTCGCCAGCCGTTCGTCCAGCGGCAAATCCGCCGCGCGCTTTTTTTCTTTCTTCTTTGCCGTTCGGAAATATTCGGCGATGGCTGCGATGTGGTACTGATTGACCGCCGCGCGCTGTTCTTTCTTCTGCTCGCGCCAGTCTGCCGGAACGTTGCGTAGCAACTCCGCCTGAGAATGCTCGGCGGGCACGTCCTTCGGCGGGTGCGAGAAAAGCAGGTTTTCCGCGAGATCTCGTTCGTGCTGGGGAATCGACGCGAACCGTTCCAGTTTCTCCGTGTTCACAATCGCAAGGTCCAGTCCCGCTTTCGTGCAGTAGTAAAGAAAAACCGAGTTCACGACCTCCCGCGCGCCGGCGGGCAATCCGAACGAAACATTCGAAATTCCCAAAATCGTTCGCGCATCAGGCAGGGCTTGCTTGATCAACCGGATGCCTTCCACTGTCTCGACCGCCCCGCCAATATAATTCTCGTCGCCCGTAGCGCACGGAAACACCAGCGGATCAAAAATAATATCTTCCGGTCCCAGCCCATATTTGTCCGTCAGCAGTTTATAGCTGCGTTGCGCGACGGCCAGCTTCCGCTCCCGCGTAAACGCCTGCGCCTGCAGCTTGTCTTCATCGATGCACCCAACCACGACAGCTGCCCCAAAATCATGCGCGACCGGCACCACTCGCTCGAATTTCTCTTCGCCATCTTCGAGATTGATCGAATTGATGATCGCCTTGCCCTGGCAATACGTTAGCGCCAGCTCGATCGCCGTCGCATCGGTCGTGTCCACCATCACCGGCGCCTTCACTTTTCGAATCAGCTTCTCGTAAAACGGCGGAATATCCTTTTTCTCATCCCGCTCCGTGCTTTGCAGGCATACGTCCACTATGTGCGCCCCGCCTTTCACCTGGCGCCGCGCAATCTCGCTCGCCTCTTCCCATTTTTCTTCGGCCACCAGGTTCTTGAAGAGCCTCGACCCAATCACGTTTGTCCGCTCGCCCACCAGCAGCGGACGCGTGCTGTCTTCGGCCTCAATCGTCTCGATCCCCGAATATACGGCTCGATGCGATTCGTTCGGCCGCACCCGCGGTTTCTTTCCCTCTACCATCTGCGCGATGGCGCGGATATGCTGCTCCGTCGTTCCACAGCAACCGCCCACAAAATTCAGCCAGCCGTGCTCCACGAACTTTTCAAGCTGTGCCGCCAGCGACGTCGGCGTCTCCAAATACTTGCCCTCTTCGTCAGGAAGCCCCGCGTTCGGATAACACGAAACAAACTCGCTCGAGATCTGGCTCAAGGTCCGGATATGATCCGTCATGAACTCCGGCCCCGTGGCGCAGTTCATTCCGAACGCCAGAGGCTTCGCATGCCGCAGCGACGCCCACATCGCCTCCACCGTCTGTCCGGCTAGCATCGTCCCCATCGGCTCGATCGTCACTGACACGATCACCGGCGCTTGCGCCCCGATTTCTTTTGAAAGTTTCTGAATCGCCAGCAGCGCCGCCTTGATGTTTCGCGTGTCCTGGCAAGTTTCCACCAGCAACAAATCCACCCCGCCTTCAACCAACCCCTTCGCTTGCACGTAATATGCATCGAGCAGCCCCTCAAATGTTATGCCGCCCGTCACTGTGATCGCCTTCGTTGTCGGCCCCATGGAACCCGCGACAAAACGCGGCTTTCCCGCTGTACTGAACTCATCCGCCGCCTGCCGCGCCAGTTCCGCCGCTCGCTTATTCAGTTCATGAGCGTCGGCAGCCAATCCATATTCCGCTAATACGATTGGTGCCGCGCCAAAACTATTCGTCTCAACGATGTCCGACCCCGCTTCGAAATACTTTCTGTGGATGTCCAGCACCACATCCGGCCGCGTCCGAACTAGATTCTCGTTGCAACCCTCGAGCGCCGCCCCGCCAAAATCCTCAGCCGTCAAATGCCGCTGTTGCAGCATCGTCCCCATCGCCCCATCGAGCACAAGGATCCGCTCCGAGAGCAACGCTCGCAGAGCTTTAGCGGATTCGTTCAAATTTCGCATGCGTGGGAAACTCACAACTCCTTACCGGACTTCCCCTCTTGATTAGGAGACACCAGCAGAGAAGGCCGCGTTTCGCCTACATCCCCATTTTACGCAGGTTCCACGCCGGAATCGAACGCCTTGCAGCGAACTACCGCTTTTTAGGCGTGAACGGTCGTTCTAGCGCCCCGAACTGTATGAACTCGAACCCATCGCCCTTGTCATTTTCCCCAAAGCGACCCTGCGAATTCGTCATACAATCATGCGCATCGGCGGAGTGTGAATTCTTGCACATTTGCGTAATGGGTTGTGGGCACGTTGGCTTAGTCACAGGCGGTTGCCTGGCAGCCATCCGCCATCATGTCATTTGCGCCGACCGCGACGCGGAACGCGTCCGATTGTTGCAGGAAGGCCGTCTTCCCCTCTATGAACCGCATCTCAATGAGTTGATCTTGCGCACCTCTGCTGAGGGCGCGCTAACCTTCACCGCCGACGCGGCCGGCGCTATGCGCAGCGCTGATGCCATATTCCTTTGTATCGGTGTGCCGCAGTTGGAGAATGGCGAATCGGATTTCGCGGCGCTCGACTCTGCCGCAATCCAGATCGCCCATGCGGTTGATTCGCCAAAACTCATCGTCGAACGCAGCACCGTCCCCGTCAAAACCGGCGAGCAGCTAAAACACCTGCTTCGTGTCACCACCCCAAATCCCCTCGCCCATTTTCGAGTTGCGGCCAATCCTCAGTTCTTGCGTGAAGGCACGGCCGTCGATGATTTCTTTCACCCCGAGCGTGTACTTCTGGGCCTGGATGACGCCGAATCGGAAGCGACTCTTCGGCAAATCTACGCTCCCATCCTGCAACAAGACTTTCACTGTCCCATCCATTCTGAGAGCTGCCCTCCCCGCAAACTTCCGGAACTTCTCTTGGCAAGTGTGCGAAGCGCCGAACTCATCAAGCAGGCCTCCAACGCTTTCCTGGCAATCAAGATCTCCTATGCCAACGTCCTCGCGGACCTCTGCGAACGGCTTGGCGGCGATGTCCAGGAAGTGACCCACGCTGTCGGGCTGGATCCCCGTATTCGCCCATCCTTCCTACAGGCTGGGATTGGCTTTGGCGGCGAACGTTTGCCCAAAGACCTTCGGGCCTTTTGCAAGATGCTGGAAGCCGAGGGCGTCGATGCGGGTATTCCCGAAGCCGCCGAGCACGTAAATCTCACTCGCGCCGAGATCTTTTTCCAGAAAACGGAGCGGTCCCTTTGGGTTCTAAAACATAAGAAGATCGCTCTGCTCGGCCTTTCTCACAAAGCCGGCACGGACGACATCCGTTCTTCCCCGGCCATCGATCTCTACAAACGCTTAACGGCCGCTGGCGCTCTTGTAACCGCTTTTGATCCGCAAGCCATCTCCAACGCCCATGCCGCCTTCCCCGGCCTGGTTTCCTGCCGCGATGCCTATGAAGCCGCGGAGAGAGCAGACGCCTTGCTTATTCTCACGGAATGGGACGACTTTCGCGTTCTCGATTGGCCGCGCATTCGCGGCATCATGGCTCGTCCGCTGGTCCTGGACGGCCGCAATCTTCTCTCCCCTCACTTCATGAAGTCACTCGGGTTTGAATACCACTCGGTTGGCCGGCCCGATTGAACTTCCTTGTCCGCCTCCAACACCGGTCCCGGTTCCTTCCACGGCGTTCCTATTGTCATCCACTATGGAAAATCGACTGGTTGGTTTTAGGAAAAGTCCATTTCTATCGTTCCGTGAGGGAAGAACTTGGTGCTGTACTATGGTCTGTCACGAATTCGAACTAGAAAAGTTTAAGCACATGCCACTGAGAATTATCAATATCGTCGGCGCTCGCCCCAATCTTCCCAAGATCGCTCCCTTGATGCGCGAGATGCAGCGCCATCCGGAGATTGAGCCCATCCTCGTTCACACCGGCCAGCATTACGACGAAGCCCTTTCCGACATTTTCTTCCGTCAAATGGGTATTCCCACGCCGCAAGTCAATCTCGAAGTCGGCTCCGGCTCCCACGCCGCGCAAACTGCCGAAGTCCTCAAGCGCGTCGAGCCCGTCTTAATCGAGCGCCGGCCGGATCTCGTTCTCGTCGTCGGGGACGTCAATTCCACCATCGCCGTTTCACTCGCCGCCGTAAAACTCGGCATCTCGGTCGCCCATGTCGAAGCCGGACTCCGCAGTTTCGACCGCTCCATGCCCGAAGAAATCAACCGCATTCTCACCGACGCCCTGGCCGACTATCTTTTCGTCACCGAAGAGGACGCCATCCAGCATCTCCTCAAGGAAGGCCGCCCCCGCGAGTCCATCTATCTCGTTGGCAACGTCATGATAGATTCTCTTCGCCATTTTTTACCCCTTGCCCAGAAATCCGCCATCGGTGAGCAGCTGGCTCTCAAAAACGGGGTGGCCTGGCAACGCTTCGCCGTACTGACTTTGCATCGACCTTCGAATGTGGATTCCACGGAAAAACTTGCCGAGCTCCTCGGCGCTATTGACTCTATCGCTGCCCAAGTTCCGGTAATCTTCCCCGTTCATCCCCGCACCCAGCAGCGCCTCGCGCAGGCCGGTATCAAGACCCATCCCCAGCTAAAGCTGATCCCACCCATCGGCTATCTAGATTTTCTTTGCCTGCTCAGCAAAGCCACCCTCGTACTGACCGATTCCGGCGGCATTCAGGAAGAAACCACCGCTCTCGGCGTCCCTTGCCTCACCCTCCGCGAGAACACCGAGCGCCCCATTACGATTTCGGAGGGCACAAACCAGCTCATTGGAACCGATCCCGCAAAAATCATTGCCGCCGCCCACGATATTATCGCGGGTAAAGGCAAGCCTGGCCGCATCCCACCTTTCTGGGATGGCCACGCCGCCGCGCGCATCGTGGACGTCCTGCTTAAGAATCCACCCCTCGGCCCCCATCGAAAAAGCACCCTACCTGTTACGTAACAATTCGACAACAGCCCCTTCCAAGAGACTTGCCCCTTTGGACAGTTTTCACTACGCTGGCACATAGTGGCTACCAAGCGCGCATCTTCAAAACTGACCGTTTGCGTCCTGTCGCCGCACCCCCTGGTGCTGAGCGAGTTCGAACGCGTCTTGTCGAAGGCTCAATTCAAGGTCGTCGTCAAGCAGCTCGAATCCACGCTCGCGCCCGATATGCGCAATCTCGAGCCGCCCGTCGCGCAGGTTTACGTTATTGACGGCCATGCCGCGCGCCCCGCTACAGGCGCCCTTTTGGCCAACCTTCTCGAACGCCATCCGGAAGCGCGTCTCATAGTCGTCGGCGAACAACATAGCGACGCCAACAGCTACCAACTCTTGCGTCTCGGTGTTAAGGGTCTTCTAACTTACACCGAAGCCCGCGATCAGTTGGTCCGCGCCTTGCCCCTCGTCGCCAACGGCGGATTCTGGGTTCCGCGTTCCGTCCTTTCCGGCTTCGTCGATTCCGTCCTTACCAGTCAAGGCCGCCGTCTCAAAACCGATTCCGTCACCAATCTCAGCCGTCGCGAGCAGGAAGTATTGGATTCTCTCCTCGAAAATCTTTCCAACAAGGAAATCGCCAGCAAACTCAACATTGCCGAGCGTACCGTAAAATTCCACGTCTCCAATTTACTCAGCAAATTCGGCGTTCGCCGCCGCGCTGATTTGATCCTTCTTACTTTTCAGCGCCGCATGGCCCAGCCTTAGCCACTCTCGCTCCCACGGACTTCCCAAAATCCCCTGATCCTTCTCTAATTCGCCGCTGACAACTCGTCCGCATCCTGATAATTTGTTTACTGCTCCATCTCTGCGATTCATTTCGCCCCAAACGAGAGGTCCCGTCCTTGGACATTCTAGTCACTGGCGCTGCTGGCTACATCGGCAGTATCTGCTCCGAAATCCTTCTCGCGCGCGGCCATGAAGTCATCGCGCTCGATAATCTTCAGGAAGGCCACGCCGCCGCCGTTCCGCCCGGCGCCATTTTCTGCCGAGCCGATCTCGGCGTTCGCTCGCAAATCGAGGAAGTCTTCTCAAAGCACAAGATCGACGCAGTCATGCATTTTGCCGGCGAAGCGCTCGTCGCCAAATCCGTCCGCGAGCCCAGCACTTTCTACGCCTCCAATATCGCCGCCGGGGTCAATCTTCTCGACGCCATCACTCGCCACGGAGTAAACAAATTCATCTTCTCTTCCACCGCTGCCACCTACGGTGAACCTCACACCGTCCCCATTCCCGAGGATCATTCCAAAAATCCCATCAATCCCTACGGCAAATCCAAGCTCCGCTTCGAGGAAATCCTCTCCGACTATCGTGCCTACACCGGTCTCCATTTCGCCACGCTCCGCTATTTCAATGCCGCCGGCGCATCCGCCGAGCGCGGCGAGCACCATCGCGTCGAAACCCATCTCATCCCTCGCGTTCTCGAGGCCGCCATGGGCGTCATTCCGCACGTCGAAGTTTTCGGCTCGGATTATCCGACTTCCGATGGCACCTGCGTCCGCGATTACATCCACGTCCTCGATATAGCAGATTCCCACGTCCGCGCCCTCGAAGCGATCGAGACCGTCTCCGGCGAAGCCTTCAATGTCGGAAATAGCCGCGGCTTCTCCATCTTGGAAGTTCTGGACGCCGCCGAAAAAATCGCCGGCCGCAAGATTTCTCGCAAGGTCTTGCCTCGCCGGCCCGGTGATCCCGCCGTCCTCGTCGCCAGCAAGGACAAACTTCAACGTGCCCTGGGCTGGGAAGCCCAGCACTCCTCTCTCGAAGAGATCATCACATCAGCTTGGATTTGGAAGCAGAAACACCCGCACGGCTATTCCGAAGCCGCGTCTGTCTAGAGTTTTTTCTGTATTTCTGGGATAGGCATTCAAAACGGGATGTTTAACGTGCTCCGCTAATCTCACTCTCGCGGTCGCTCACTACTCGCTATTCACTACCCACTATTCACTTCCTGCTAATCCCCAACCTTGTACCGAAAAATGCACCACAAAGCCTGCACGCCGTCTTTCCACGTTATCTTCTTGCCTTCTTCGTACGTGCGCCCCGCATAGCTGATCGGCACTTCATAAATCCGCCATTTGCCCTTTGAAATTTTCGCGGTGATTTCCGGCTCGAACCCAAACCGGTTTGACCGCAAGTTGATCCCCTGCAGCACCTCTTTGCGAAACGCTTTGTAGCAGGTCTCCATGTCTGTCAGCTTCAGATTGGTCATCACATCGGAGAGCAGCGTCAAAGTTTTATTTGCCACGTAATGCCAGAAGTAATGCACCCGCTGCGGGCCGGAAAGAAACCTCGACCCGAATACCACGTCTGCTCGCCCATCAATGATCGGCCCCAGCAGCGTCGGATAGTCCTTCGGGTCGTACTCCAGATCCGCGTCCTGTACTAGCACGATGTCGCCGGTCGTCTCAGCGAAGCCCCTCCTCAACGCCGCACCCTTGCCCTGGTTTTGCGTCTGGAAAAATATCCGCAGCTCCCGCACATCCACTGGATCGCCGCCGTCATGCGCCGGCGCCCAGGTTTCGCCTTTGGCCTGAGCCTGCACCATGCTTTCCAGATATTGCCGCGTTCCATCCGTCGAACAATCGTCCACGATGACGATTTCCATGCGCATCTCTGTCTCCAGAACGCGCCGCAAGATCTCTTCAAGCGTGTTTTTTTCGTTGTAAACGGGAATCACAACCGAAAGCTTGGGGTTGTCCAGCGCAGAGGGATGACGCCTGAGAGCGCACATAATCGAAAAAAGATTGTAGCGGTCCATCTCCTGGCGAGTAAAGCCAATCGCTTCGCTCTTTTGTCCAGACCACTAACACCTTCCCGCCGCTTTTCGAATTCAGTTATCCTATCGTCTGCCCACGGTCGGACATGATTCGCATTTGCTGAGGAAGTGCCTTTCTCCTCCTCTTCTCTGTGCCCTCCGTGAACTCTGGGTTGAAATCTTACCGGGCCGTATCTCGAATCGTGCCTTGAATAACGAAGCTCGAATAGCATGACCACCTTTTACATCCAACAATTCGGCTGCCGCGCCACGCAAGCTGATGGCGCCGCCCTCGAACGCCAGCTCCTGGATCGCGGCTGCACCGCCGCGGACGATCCCTCTACCGCTGCCATCGTCGTCCTCAACACCTGCACGGTAACCGCCGCCGCTGACGCCCAGGCCCGCGACGCCATAAGAAAAATCCACTCCCAAAATCCCGCCGCCCGCCTGATCGTCACCGGCTGCTATGCCCAGCGCGCCCCCGAAGAACTAGCCTCCCTTCCCGGCGTCTCTTGGGTTGTAGGCAATTCCCACAAACCAGAGATTCCGCAGCTAGTCGATATGCTCTCTGCCAACGCGCCCTTCGAAGCCTCGAGCAATCCGCGAGCCTCCACCTCCGACAATTTCTTCCCCGCCTCCGCCCTAATTTCTGATCTGCCCGTCCCATTCCATTCCTTCGTAGGGGCACGGCATGCCGTGCCCTCTCTTGGCAGCTTTCCTCATCCCATCGAAACGACCCATCTCGCCAACATCCTGACCGGCAATATCTTCGACCACCCCGAATTCCTCTCCGCCCCCATCCAAGGTGGCGAATCCCATCACACCCGCCCCATCCTGAAAATCCAGGACGGCTGCAACTTCCGCTGTTCCTACTGCGTCATCCCTTTCGTCCGCGGCAAATCCCGCAGCCTCCCTCCAGACGCCGTCATCCGCGAAATCCAAACGCTCACATCGCCGCATCCGCCCGAAGTGGAGCAGACCTTCCTGCCTGTCTTCTCCTCTACCTCCTTTACCTCCTCTACTTCCTGTACCTCCTCCATCACCTCCGCCCGCGAAATCGTCCTAAGCGGCATCAATCTAGGCACCTACGGCCGTGACCTCTCCCCCCGCATAGAATTCATCGATCTAATCCGACGCATCCTCGGCGAAACTCCAATCGAACGCCTCCGCATCAGCTCCATTGAGCCCCTCGATGTCACCCAAGATCTCATCGAACTCTTCGCCGGCACCGACCGTATCGCCCAGCACTTCCACATGCCCCTCCAGTCCGCCTCAGACCGCATCCTCGCCGCCATGCACCGCTGGTACCGCGCCGAGCACTACGCCCGCCGCGTCGAACTCATCTACGACCGCCTCCCCAACGCCGCCATCGGCGCCGACGTAATCGCCGGCTTCCCCGGCGAAACCGAAGCCGATCACGCCGCCACCGTCGCCTTCATCGAGCGCCTCCCCTTCACTTACCTCCACGTCTTCTCCTATTCGAGCCGCCCCGGCACCAAAGCCGCCACCGCACCCGATCAAATCCCCGCGCCCACAATCAAGCGCCGCGCCCGCGAACTCCGCTCCCTAGCCGACCAAAAATCCGCCGCCTTCCGCCAATCCCAACTCAACCGCACCCTGCGCGTCCTAACCCTCCATCGCGACGAACACGCCGACGCCGACACCACTCCCGCCCTCTCCTCAAATTATTTGCGCGTTCAAGTCCCAGGAATTCTTCCGTCAAATCTCTGGCGAGATGTTGTCGTCACATCCGAAGAAGGGAACTACTTGGTAGGCGAATCTACATCAACTCTCTACGAATCCTCGGCGTACGGCCCTGGCCCCGACCGGGTCCGGGCGTCTCTGCGTTAGATTTTTCTTCTCTTTCTTTTTCCTTTCAACTTTTAACTTTCGACTTTCAACTCTCAAATATCACCTGCGCCAAAGCCTGCGCCTCCGTATGCGTAATACTCACTACAATCCTCTTCACCCCCAACTCCTCCGCAATCTTCCGCGCCTCTCCATCCAACCGAATCGTAGGCCGCCCGCCCTTCTCCCGCACCACCTCAAAATCCACCCACCGCACCCCGCGCCTCCATCCCGTTCCCAGCGCCTTCATAGCCGCCTCTTTCGCCGCAAACCGCCCCGCATATCGTTCATACTTATTCCGAAACCGCTCGCAATACTCCCTCTCCGCCGCCGTATACACCCGCCGCAAAAACGTCTCCCCATGCCGCTCAATCGCCGCCCGTATCCGCCCCACCTCCGCCAAATCCACTCCCATCCCAATAATCAAAGTCTCCCCTTGTAGGGGCACGATACATCGTGCCCTTCTTCGTTATAACCCGCCACCATCCTCAATCGCTCGACGACGTATGTTCTGGCGGCGGGTCTTTGGACCCGCGCCTTTCTCTTTTTCCTTCGCCTCATTACATCCTCATCGATTGCGGTCCTGTTATGCAAGCTCCCAAACCTCTCGCTAAAATTCCGCTCGATTCAAAAACATCGAAATTTCCCCCTAGCCTGCTATCCCAGCCCGTCATACCATCGTCCATACTAACGCGGGAGGAATCATGCACATCTGGCTCCAGGACTTTCGCTTCGCCTTTCGCATGCTTCGCAGGAACGCTCTCTCAACTATAGTGATCCTTGCCTCCCTGGCCATCGGCATCGGCGCCAATTCCGCCATTTTCAGCGTAGTCGACTCCTTATTGCTCCGCCCGCTCCCCTATCCGCAACCGGACCACCTCGCTGCCGTATGGCTGCATTCTCCCGCCATCGGTATTCTCCGCGACTGGCCCTCGCCAGGCCAGTACATTGACATCCAGAACGAAAACCATTCCTTCGAGCAAATGGCCCTCGCCCAGAGCCGCACCTTCGTGTTGACCGGCCGCGACCAACCGGAGCGCATCTTCGGCGCGCGCACGCAGTCCACCCTGCTCGAGATGCTCGGCGCAAAGCCTCTCCTCGGCCGTTTGCTTCTGCCAGAGGAGGACAAGCCCGGCAGTCCCGACGTCGCCGTTCTTACCGAGCGCGTCTGGAAACGCCACTTCAACGCAGACCCAGGGATTATCGGGAAGACCATCATCCTCAACAGTAAACCCTTCATCGTAGCGGGCGTACTGCAGAGTAGTTTCGCGCTTACCAACGAAGTGATGCCCTCGGAAACTCCCATGGACAAAATGGACATCTTTGCGCCCCTGCCCCTCGGAGCCGACGCCGTGAAGAACAGAGGCGACGAAAACTACAACATAATGGTGCGCCTAAAGCCGGGCGTCTCCGTGCAACAGGCGCAGGCCGACATCGATGTGATTGCCAGCCGCATCCGCGAAAAGGACAAGCGCGACGCCAGCTTCGGCATGCATGTGGTCAGTCTGCAAGAGCAAGTGGTCGGGGACGTACGCCGGGCGCTTTTCGTCCTGCTCGGGTCGGTCGGCTTGGTCCTCTTAATCGCGTGCGCCAACGTCGCAAATCTATTACTCACGCGTGCCGCAGGGCGCGAAAAGGAAGTAGCTATCCGCACAGCTTTGGGCGCGGGCTGGCAGCAGATTGCACGGCAACTGTTAACCGAAAGTGTTCTCTTGGGACTTCTAGGCGGTGCAGCCGGACTGCTCGTTGCGCAGCTGAGCATCTACTTGGTCCGCGCAATGAACCCCGGAAACATTCCGCGACTGGAAGACATTGCCATCAATAGCGCGGTCCTGCTGTTCACCTTTGGCGTCTCCCTCGCCACCGGAATTCTCTTCGGTATTGCACCTGTGTGGCGCGCCATCAAGGTGGATTTGAACGTTTCGCTCAAAGCCGGTGGCCGCAGCGGACAGAGCGACGGTGGTTTGCACGTGCGCCGCCACAGTTTGCGGGGCTTGCTGGTTGTTTCCGAGCTGACTCTTTCCTTGATGCTCTTGATCGGAGCTGGCCTCCTGATTCGCAGCCTCGTGCGATTGCAAAGCGTGCCGCCCGGGTTCACCACCGACCATGTGCTGACCATGGAGGTAGCCGCCGCCGGCAAGAAATACCAGGACGATAAAGACCATAAGCCAATCATCAATTTCTACAAGGAAGTCGAGAGCCGCGTCGCCCACCTGCCAGGCGTAGTCGCTGAGGGACTGGTTTCCGCACTCCCGCTGACCGGTGAGGCAGGTTGGGGAGGCATCAACGTGGAAGGCTACACTCCGCCCCCGGGGCAGGAGTTGCAAGCGGATCAGCGCATCGCCAGCACGGATTATTTTCGAACGATGCAGATTCCTCTGCGCAAGGGCCGATTTTTCACCGAGGATGATACCGAGGACAAACCGCAAGTCGTGATCATCGACGAGAAATTCGCGCAGCGCTTCTGGCCGGACAGCGATCCCATTGGAAAACACCTGTGGTTCAACCCCAAAAAGCCGATCACCATCGTGGGCGTCGTGGGTCTGGTCAAGCAATACGGCTTGGAGACGGACGGCAAGATCGCGACCTACTTCCCGCAACAGCAGCAGCCCGATCAGAGAATGTTCTTGGCGGTGCGCACCTCGTCGGAATCTGCTGGACTATCTTCCGCTGTCGTAAGCCAAATCCATGCTGTCGATCCCGACGTCGTTGTTTACGGAATCCGCGCGATGCAAGACCGCTTGTACGATTCGCTGGCGCGCCAGCGCTTTTCGAGCACCATGCTCGCCGCCTTCGCCTCCTTCGCGATGTTGCTGGCCGCTGTGGGCCTCTACGGCGTGATGTCCTACCTCGTCACCCAAAGTACTCGCGATATCGGAGTCCTCATGGCCCTCGGCGCGCGCTCCGGTGACGTCATCAAGCTCGTATTGCGCCAAGGCATGGAACTCGCCGCTATCGGGATCGTTGCAGGTCTAGCTGGCGCGGCTCTCCTGACTCGCGTGATGGCCAGCCTGCTATTCGGCGTAAGCACCACCGATGCTGCCACCTTCAGCGCCGTAGCCGCCCTTCTGGCCGCCGTCGCCTTCGCCGCTACCATCATCCCCGCCTGGCGCACCACCCGCGTAGATCCAGTAGTAGCCCTCCGCGAAGAATAGCTGTGAGCGCGCAGCCGCTTTTGCCGCGAAACGCCCCGCATACCTCTCATACTTGTTCCTCAACCGCTCGCAATGTTCCCTCTCCGCCGCCGCATACACCCGCCGCAAAAACGTCTCCCCGTGCCGCTCATTCCGAGCGCTTGCGAGGAATCTGCTTTTTGTGCTCTTCTCTATGACCTCTGTGCCTTCAAGGAATTCGGCGTAAAATCTTCTGTCTTTTCTGCCCACGCCCTGCCTGCGATTATACTTACACAATCATGGCTTCCGTGAAATCATCTCGCCCTAAACGCAAATCGCGTGCGCCCCTCGCATGTACCGAAAAAAAAATCCGTGACCTCCGCATCCTCCAAGTCCCCGCCTTCTCCAAACTCCCCTGGCTAATCCACGCTTTCAGCACGCGCCCCGGCGGCATCAGCCCCCTCAACAACGAAAAAGTCCTCAACCTCGGCTTCACCGACTGGGACACCCGCGAAAACGTCCAAGAAAACCGCCGCTGCTTCCAAACCGCCGTAGGTGCACCCGATCTCCCGCTTATCAGCCTAAAACAATTCCACTCCGACGTAATCCATCTCTTCGACTCCGCCCCCTCCGCCCCCTGTCGCGGCGACGCCAGCCTCACCAACCGCCCCGGCCTCCTCCTGGCCATCCAAACCGCCGACTGCGTCCCCATCCTCCTCGTCGACCCCAAAAAACGCGCCGTCGCCGCCATCCACGCTGGCTGGCGCGGCACCCTCGCCCGTATAGCCGCCAAAACCATCGGCAAAATGCAAATGCATTTCGGCACCAACCCGCGCGATCTCTTGGCCGCCATCGGCCCGAGCATCGGCCCCTGCTGTTACGAAGTCGGCACCGAAGTAGCCACCCAATTCCTCTCCCAATTCCCGGACGCCCCCGGCTATTTCGACGAATTCCGCACCGGCGACGAGCCCAACCCCATCCAGTGGCTCAACATGATGCCCCCCGGCCACCAACCCCCTCCCAAAGGCGTCCTCCTCGACCTCCGCAAAGCCAACCGCTCCCAACTCCTATCCGCCGGCCTCCGCCCCCAAAATATCCACACCATCGACCTCTGCACCGCCTGCCGCCCCGACCTCCTCTTCTCCTATCGCAAACAAGGCCCCCAATCCGGCCGCCTAATGTCCCTCATCGCCATCCGGCCCTAAAGTGGCACAAACTTCAGTCTGTGCGTTCGAGCCTGGCTCACCTTTCCCATTTTGGTCCTTGACAAATAGTTACTTCAGGTGTATAAACAATACTAGGTAACACTGTGGGTTTTCTTAGTACCGCCAGCATCCTGCTGGCGTTTTTGCTTTCTGATGTCCCCACGTTGGCTAAAGTGTTTGTCTGCAACACTTACGAAGCATCAAGCGATTTGCACAATTCCAGTGCAATTTCGTCCAAGCAAGTTATTTAGAATCAACACTTGCAAAGCTGATACAAAACAAACAACTTTATCTTCCTTTAGAATGAACACTTACGAAAAACATAGGGGGAGGGTCCCCCGGCCATACATGCCAATGCTCTACCTGTAGCCTACAGCCGGAGGCTGCGCGCCCTCAATCTGCGTCAGCGCCAATTGACCGCAAGCCGCCATCACGTCTCGTCCCCGCGAATACCTCACAAACGCAGGTATGCCCCGATCGACCAGAATCCGGCGAAACTCTTCAATCGCCTCTGCGGAAGACTCCCGGTACGGCAATTCGCCCGGATTCCACGGAATCAAATTCACTTTCACGCTCTTCAGCGGCCCCAGCAGCCGCACCACTCGCCGCGCATCTTCGGGCGCGTCATTTACTTCGCCCAACATCACATACTCAAAGGTCAGGTGTTCCCACGGACGCAAGGGATATTTCTTGCAAGCGTCGAGCAACACGCTCAGCGGATACTTTTTATTGATCGGCATCAACGCGTCGCGCTGCTCGTCATTCGACGCATTCAAAGAAATCGCCAGCTTCGGCCGCACCTTTTCCAGCCCCAGCCGCTCAATCCCCGGCACGATCCCGCTCGTCGAAAGCGTCACATGCTTCGGCGAAATCCCCACGCCTTCCGGATCCAGCAAAATCCGCAGCGCCGCCATCACCGCATCAAAATTCAAAAGCGGCTCGCCCTGTCCCATCAAAACAATATTCGTTTGCGGAGCAAGCTGCTCCTTGTGCTCCTCCAGGGGCAACAATACCTGCGCCAAAACTTCCCCCGCCGTCAAATTCCGAATCAACCCAAGCTGCGCCGTCAAACAAAACTGGCAATCCACCGCGCACCCCGCCTGCGTCGAAACACAAATCGTCTGCCGCCCCTCGCTCGGCATGAACACCGCTTCAACGGATGCAGCTCTAAGCGGCTTTCTACTCTCCGTGTCCTCTGCCAGCGAGAACAAATACCGCACCGATCCATCACTCGAAACAAACCTCTGTTTTACGACCGGCATAGTAACCGTCGCTTCCGCAGCAAGCCTTTCTCGCAAACTCGCCGGCAAATTCGTCATCTGCGCGCAGTCAAACTTCCTCTCCGCATACAACGCGTGGTATATCTGTCCCCCGCGATACGCAGGCTCTCCCATCCCCACGCACACCTCGCGCAGTTCCTCTTTCGATTTTCCCAGCAATTCCATCAGAATCCGCGTCTGCTCTCCTCGCCATCTTCATCATCCCATCTCACATCTCTGGAACCAAGCTTCGCCCCGCCCATGCCGCGTTTGCTCCGTTCCTTTACGTCCTTTACGTCCTTTACCTCCTTAACCTCCTTCTCTCGCGCTATAATTCACATGGAACTCGCCAATCCCACGGAGGCGCCATGCCAAAACAACTCGCCGTCGAACAGCTCGCCATCGCCGACTGGGTTAAGGGCCTCGCCGCCATCCCCGAGCGCGACTTCTCTCTCGAAAACGTCCAGGACTACATCCTTCACCACGCCGTACGCCCCGAGAGCCTCGAAAAATATTGCTTCTTCTCCAAGGGCAACTACACCCGCAATCTCATTTTCAAAAACGATCTCTTCGAGTGCATGACCATCTGCTGGGAAATCGGCCAGCACAGCCGCATCCACAATCATCGCGATCAAAACTGCTGGATGTCCGCTCCCATCGGCCGTCTGAAAATCCAGAATTTTCGCGTCGAACAAAAAGACGCCGCCTGCGGCACTTGCAAAATCGTTCCCACGGAAATCTACGAGATGGACGGCGCTCATCCCGTTCACGTCAATCCCCTCGAACCCGTTCATCAAGTCCTGAACTTGCCTGAATTCAATCAACGCGCAGTCAGCATCCACGTCTACTCCAAGCCGTTCGACAGTTGCGAAATCTATCAGCGCGAAAAAGGCACTTACGGCGACGTCCCGCTCCACTACACCAGCGAATACGGCAAGCTCCACCCCGACGAAAAGCTCCTTTAACATTTTCGTGACTCTGGCTTCAGCTTGTGGGCCTCCACCAGCCGTCAGCAACGAGAATTGCGCCATTCGTCCACGATCTTTGATTGTAAGTAACTGTACATAAAGCCGTTATCCCGCACGCGGCTTCCGTTTCTCTCCAGCAGCCGCCTGTGTCACAATTGGCTATGGCTACCGCCACGGAAACGCGTGACATCCAGAAGCACGTTCTCGGCAATGGCCTCGTGGTCATCACCGAGACCATGTCCCACGTCCGTTCCGTCTCTGTCGGCGTTTGGGTTCGCAACGGCTCTCGCCGCGAAGTCCCGGAAGAAAACGGCCTCGCGCATTTCATCGAGCACATGGTTTTCAAAGGCACCGAGCGCCGCTCCGCGGAAGCGATCGCCCGCGAAATGGATTCTGTCGGCGGCATGCTCGACGCTTTCACCTCGAAAGAGCAAATTTGTTTTAACGCCAAAGTGCTCGACGACCATCTCCCCATCGCCTTTGACGTTATCGCCGATCTCGTGCTTCGTCCCAAATTCGATTCCGGCGACGTAAGAAAAGAACGCCAGGTCGTCCTCGAAGAAATCAAGATGGATTTGGACAATCCCGAATATCTACTTCATGACATTTTCACGCGCGGCTTTTGGCCCCAGCATTCTCTCGGCCGCCCCATTCTCGGCACGCCGGAAACCGTCCGCGGCTTTAACCGCGAACACCTCGTCGAGCGCTTCCGCGACTGGTTCGCGCCCGATCATCTGGTGATCACCGCGGCGGGAAACGTCACGCACGAAAAAGTTTTGGATCTCGTCCGGAGCGAGTTCGGCGATCTTCGTCCCGCGCGCACGCTGGAAGATCACACTGCTCCCATGACAAAAGCACCCATTCATCTCGAAGCCAAGCGCGACCTCGAGCAAGTGCATCTGTGCATCGGTGTCCCCTCGCTTCCACTCGGCCACGAGGCGCGCTTCGCCGCCGCCGTCCTCAATAATCTTCTTGGAGGCGGCATGTCCTCGCGCCTCTTTCAAAACATTCGCGAAAAAGAGGGCCTCGCCTACGCCGTCTTCAGCGAACTCACGCCCTATTCGGACGCGGGCATGTTCACCGTCTACGCCGGCACCGCAAAAGAAACCGTCGGCCAGGTCATCGACCTCACCATCAAGGAATTTCGCTCCATGAAGGAATCGCCCGTCAGCGAAGAAGAGCTCACGCGCGCCAAGAACCACCTCAAAGGTTCGCTGATGCTTTCGCTCGAATCCACCAGTTCGCGCATGTCGAATCTGGCCCGGCAGGAACTCTACTTTGGCCGGTTTTATTCTCTCGACGAAATCCTGGCCTCTATCGAAACTGTCACGCTCGCCGAAGTCCAGTCCCTGGCCCACGATTTCTTCCGCCCCGACCAAATCGCCGTCACCGTCCTGGGCCCCCTAAACGGCTTCACCCTCGACCGCTCCCGACTCAACTGCTGAGGGGCGTGCCGGTTCAATTGGTTTTCACTTTTTCCTGGAAGGCTTTTTCGTCGATTGTGCATTGACGAGGCCCCGCGGCTCTGCCATGATTCTGAAAATTCGTTTATGTGATATTTTGTAGTGTAATCGAGGGCAAAGCGATCGGCTTGCGGGTTTCCATACTGGCGTCAGGCAGCTCGGGCAACATCACCCTGCTCGAGACGCAGCGCACCCGACTCCTTGTGGACTGCGGCCTCGGAAAACGCGAAACGCTCGCGCGGCTCGCGGCCATCGAACTGAGCGTCGACCGCATCGACGGTATCCTTATCACCCACGAGCACACCGACCACTGCAACGGCCTTCCGCAAATGCTCGGCCTTTGGAAAGCTCCGCTCTACGTCACGGAACCCACGATGGGCGCGCTTCGCCGCACGCTTCCAGACACCTTGGATAAACGCCTCAGGGGCGTGGAGGCAATTCAGGCGGGGCAGAGCTTCCTGGTTGGGGACATTGATGTTCATGCTTTTCAAATACCGCACGACGCTGCCGACCCCATCGGCTTCACGTTTCGCACCAATGGCACAAAGATGGCTTTAGTAACCGACCTCGGGTACATGCCCAACCACGTCAAGGTCCATCTTCGGGATTGCGATTGCGTTGTCTTGGAGTCCAATCACGATCTAGACATGCTTAAAGTGGGTCCATATCCTTGGGTCGTTAAGCAGCGCGTCCTTTCTCGCACCGGCCATCTTTCCAATCACGCGGTCAGTGAATACCTTGCTGATCCCGATGGCTTCGATGCCCGCGCCCGCTATCTCGTCCTTGCACATCTATCGCAAGAAAACAACAATCCCTACACCGCAGAAATCTCTGCCAAGGAAGCGCTCGACCGCCGTCCCGCCGAATGCGCCTTTCACGGCGAGTTGCTGATTGCTTCGCAGGAAAAGCCGCTCAAGCCGCTCGAACTCTAGCAATTTTCTCGATACGACGTATTTGAAATTCCGTTCGCTTTTTCTCGCGCGCTCCTCTACACTATTTTCGTTCTTGGTAGAGGTGCGGAGGCCATGAGTAGCCCGGTGAGCAGTTCCGATCAGCTTCGGACACCGCGGCAAAAGGGGCTCGCGAGTTGCACTCCGCCGAAATCGCAGCGGTAGCTGTCGCCGCCGCGGTTGGGGAACAGGTCTAAGGCCTGTCCACTGTCATCCGTTTAGATGGCCGCATTGCGGCCAGTGCTAAAGCCGGATGGAGCGCTATCGAGAGGCAGCAGCCTCGAGCCATTTTCTCGCGGTTCCTTCCTTTCGCTTCGCTCCTTCCAGAAATAACCGGTCCGAATGAATCTTTTCGAACTTACGCGCGCGCTCGTGGATATCGAGTCGACGACCAACCACGAGCAAAACGTGGCCGACTTTTTGTTCGCGCAACTGTCCATTCTCGCGGCGCGCACTTCGGGCTGCCTCGAACGCATGGCGGTCGAGCCGCATCGTGACAATATATTTGCGTGCTGGGGCGAGCCCATCGTCACGCTTTCGACGCACATGGACACCGTCCCGCCTTTCTTCCCCTCTCTCGAAGACGCCGAATGCATCTGGGGCCGCGGCTCGTGCGACGCCAAAGGCATCATCGCCGCGATGGTTGCCGCCGCGGAAAAACTTCTCGACTCCGGCGCGACAAATTTCGGACTTCTCTTCGTGGTGGGCGAAGAGCGCAACAGCGCCGGCGCAAAAGTCGCGGCCGTTAATCCGCGCGGCGCGCGCTTCCTCATCAACGGCGAACCCACTGAAAATCAGCTGGCGCTCGGCTCGAAGGGGGCGCTTCGCTTCGAAATTACAGCGCATGGAAAGCTTGCTCACTCCGCACATCCGGAGCTCGGCCACTCCGCCATTCACTGTCTGCTTGATGTCTTACGCGCGATTCGCTCTATCCCGCTGCCGGAAGATCCGCTCCTCGGCCAGAGTACTCTGAACATTGGAGTCATCGGCGGCGGCCGAGCTCCGAATGTCGTTGCTGACTACGCGCAAGCGGAAATTATGTTTCGCACCGTCGGTGACCCGGCGGAAATTCGCCAGGCCGTTCTCGCAGCCGTTGCAGGACGCGCGGAAGCACGCGAAGTCCTGCACACTCCCGCGGTACGTCTCGCGGGGTTCGACGAGTTGCCCACCACGGTCGTCGCTTTCACAACGGACATTCCCACATTCAACGGCGCCTGGGGCCAGCCATTCCTCATTGGTCCGGGCAGCATTCATCTGGCGCACACCGCCGAAGAGCGCATCCCGAAAAAACAATTGTCGGATGCCGTCGACATTTATGCGCGAATGGTCAAACAGCTTCTGGCCACTGGAGCCGCCGAAGCATGAGCTTGAACCTCGCCATCGTCGGCTACGGAAAAATGGGCAAGCTCATCGAGAGGCTTGCACCGGAATATGGCTTTGAAGTGCGCGCAAGGTTTTCCGGCGGCGACAAGCGAGGCGGGGCAGGACTCTCGCACGAAACTCTGCGCGGCATTGACGTCGCCGTGGAGTTCAGCACGCCCGAAGCGGCCCTGGAAAATATTCGCCGTCTCGCTGTTCTTGGTGTCAACTCCGTCGTCGGTACCACCGGCTGGTTCGAACAGCTTCCCGTCGCGCGCGAAGCGGTCCTCCATGCGAAGTCCGGGCTCGTTTGGGCAGCGAATTTTTCCGTCGGCGTGAATCTTTTTCTGCAAACGGTTGCGCACGCCGCCGCTCTTTTCGCCAAGCATCCCGAGTACGAAGCCTGGGGCTGGGAAATCCATCATTCCGCGAAAAAAGACGCGCCGAGCGGCACGCTGAAAATACTCGCCGAGGAAATGCGCGCCGCGGGTTACACGCGGCCCGTCAGTCTCAGTTCGAGTCGCGCAGGCGCAATTCCCGGCACGCACGAGATCGGCTTTGATTCCGCCGCCGACACCATCACGCTGCGCCACACGGCCCGCAGCCGCGACGGATTCGCGCGCGGCGCGTTGCAGGCGGCGCGCTGGATTGCGGGCAAAAACGGTTTCTATGAGTTTAAGGAGATTGTGGGGGAGTTAAGTTGACGATTCGCGTTCGCGGCATGCGGCAAGAAGCTACCCGATTGTGTTTTCGGATGTTCGACGTTCAAACGAAGAAGGAGAAACAGTATGTTTACAGGTACAGGCACTGCGCTCGTCACTCCATTTCGGCGCGATGGTTCGCTCGACGAACCCACGCTACGCGCGCTGATTAAGCGCCAGATCGATGCGGGGATCGATTTTCTGGTGCCATGCGGCACGACGGGCGAAAGCCCCACGCTGACGCAGGAAGAGCATCTGCGCGTCGTTGAGCTCGCCGTCGAAATCGCCAAGGGACGCGTGCACGTTCTTGCAGGCGCGGGCGGTTACAACACCGCCGAAGTTATCGCGCTCGCGCGCGAACTCGCCGAAATCGGCGCGGACGGAATTCTTTCCGTCACGCCTTATTACAACAAGCCGACGCAGGAAGGCCTCTTTCAACATTACAAAGCCATCGCCGAAGCGATCGCACTTCCCATCGTTGTCTATAGCGTGCAAGGCCGCACGGGCGTGAACGTCGAGCCCGCAACGGTGCGGCGTCTCTCCGTTATCGAGAACATCGCCGGCATTAAGGAGGCTTCGGGTAACATCTCGCAGATGGCCGCGATCCTCAACGCCGTCCCGGACGACTTCATCGTGCTCAGCGGCGACGACGCCATCACTCTGCCCATCATTTCGCTTGGTGGACGCGGCGTGATCTCCGTGGTCTCGAATGAAATTCCCGCGGACATGGCGCGCCTCACGCGGCTTGCTCTCCGCGGCGATTTTCAGGCTGCGCGACAAATTCACCGCCGCGTGCATCCTCTGATGGAGATAAACTTCGTGGAATCGAATCCCATTCCCGTGAAGGCGGCCATGGCGCAAATGGGTTTGCTCGAAGCGGTGTGGCGTCTCCCGCTGGTTGCGCCAAAAGCGGAGAGCGAAGCGCGCATTCGCGCCGTGCTGGAATCGCTTGAGCTCGTTGAGGGAGTACATGCTGCCGCAGCAAATTGAGCGCCTCTTTGACGAGCCTCCGGCTCAGTACAGCGAAGAACATTTCCGGCTCTTCCAGGAATTCAAGGAGGCCCTAAATCGCGGCGAAGTTCGCGCGGCGGAGCCGGACGCCGCTTCGCCGACGGGCTGGCGCGTCAACGCCTGGGTGAAAAAAGGGATTCTGCTCGGGTTTCGCATGGGCGCGGTCGTCGACATGTCCGTCGATCCCGCGCGCCAGCCGTTCATCGACAAGTCCACGTATCCGGTTCGCGCCGTCACGCCCGCCGACGGCATCCGCATCGTGCCTGGCGGATCGAGCATTCGCGATGGGTCGTTCATCGGGCGCGGCGTCGTCTGCATGCCGCCGATGTTCGTCAACGTGGGAGCGTACGTCGGCGATGGCACGATGATTGATTCGCACGCGCTGATCGGCAGTTGCGCGCAAATCGGCCGCAACTGCCATATATCGGCTGGCTCTCAGATTGGCGGCGTGCTCGAACCGGTGGGAGCAATGCCTGTCATCATTGAAGACGACGTACTTGTGGGAGGGAATTCCGGCGTTTATGAAGGAACCGTCGTGAAGCGCCGCGCGGTTCTCGGCACCGGTACGATTCTGAATCGCTCGATTCCTGTCTACGATTTGGTGCGCGACGCGGTGTACACCGCGAGCGAAACTTCGACGGGCGAATCCTTGCCGCTCGTCATCCCTGCCGCAGCGATCGTCGTTCCCGGCTCGCGCGCCGTTACGCATCCGGTCGGCGCCAAACACGGCCTCAGCCTGCAATGCGCCGTCATCGTCAAGTACCGCGACGCCAAAACCGACTCACGCATCCAGCTCGAAGATCTTCTCCGGTAATTGGCCCAAAGCATTCGTCAGTGCACGACAGCAAGGAATTTTAGCTGTCCGGCTTGATCAGCGTGACGCGGCGCCGGCGGGTCGCAATGTTTCCAGGGGGAGGCAGCGGAGTGCAGCTTTTGTTTTTCGACATCCGCCGGTATTACCGACAATCAATCGGTTGCAATAGCAATTCTGGCTCTTGGTGGGCCGGGAGTCATTTTGGTTCTCCGACAATTTAATGGGAGCAAATTGCGCGTCGTCTTCATGCGGGCAAAGTGTTAGCCTTCAGAATTGTCGTGGGCCACTGGACTCGCTTTCGCTTGCTGACAGGAATGTCCTTCCTGGCGGGACTGACTGGCGGCCTGGTTTGCGCGCAGGAGCCGCCGGCTCCTCCTCAGCAGCCGCCCGCTGCATCTGCGCCGTTGCAGCAGGAAGCCTCGAAGAATGCGGCAACGCCATGCGTTCAGCCGGCACCCATGGTGCGGCTAGAAGATTACGACGGACCGCTGAAGAAGGTGGTGGGGACGTTTGCGCGGCCTCTGGAACGGAAGGCTGTGCCGCTCTCACGTTACAGACCCGGCGTGAAATTATGCACGCTCGACCTGAAAGATAAATTCGCCTTGTTCGTCGAGGACTCGTTTGACCCGGTGACGTTTCTCGGCACCGGTTTCAACGCGGGGATCGACCAAGCCCAAAACGCGGACCCCAGCTATGGGCAGGGGGCTCAGGGATATGGCAGGCGCTTTGGCGCTGAGTTCGCTGGTCAGGCGTCTTCGAGGTTTTTTAAGGACTTTGCGTATCCTTCGATATTTTCGGAGGACCCGCGCTACTACCGGCTGGGGAACGGCCCTACCGGGAGGCGTCTGTTCCACGCAGTGGAGCACGTGGTCGTCGCTCAACGCGACAATACCAAGCGCATGTTCAATTTTTCCGAATGGCTGGGGACGGCGAGCACGGTCGTGCTGAGCAATACATATCACCCGGACAACCAGCGCGGCTTCGCTTCCGCTGCGCAGCGGGCGGGTTACAGCATGATTCAGGACGTGGGTTTCGACGTGCTCCGCGAATTTTGGCCGGAGGTCTCCCACCTACTCAAGCTTCCCTTCCGCGGAGAAAGGGACCTGGTGAGCCCCGACTCGAATCCGGTCACAAAGTAAGCCGTTGTGGCCCTCTCCAAGTAGCATTGTGAACCGAATGCAGGCCACTCCCCGAATTGAACAGGAGAAATAACTGCGTGCGGCCATTGCCTCGTGGCAAGCCTTAATATTCCCGCCACGATTTTCGAGTTTCCTTTTTAGCGCGACAGCACTTGCTCAAAGAATTCGAGCGCGCGGGGATCGTTCGATTGGCCCAGCCAGAACATGGCTTGCTTGCGCACCTCGCGGTTGCGATTTGTCTTGGCAACTTCGATGAGTTTTGGGACGCCCTCGTCTTTCGGCATCTGGCTCAGCGCAAAAACTGCTTTCTTTTTTACATCGGTGTCGGGATCGTTTTCGATGGCGCCGGTGATTGCGCCCATGGCTTTTTGTCCGGCTTTTTGCGCCAGCCAGAAGAGCGCTTGCCCGCGCACATGGGAGCTCTCGTCTGCTTTCGCCATTCGAATCATTTCGTTCAACGCTTCGGGCTCGTGGCTTACGGAAAGCGCGAATGCCACCTGCGAGCGGACTTCCGGGCTGGGATCGCTCTTCGCCATTTTTTGCAGCATGAGCTCACCGGCTTTTCCTCGCGCGGCTCCGAGCCAGAAGGAAGCATGCTTGCGCAATTGCTCCGGCTGATCGCTGGCGACGAATGATTCGAACGCGCGGTCTGCTGACGGATCGGCATGCAACGCAATCGCGGATAACGCGCCTTGGCCGATCTCATGCCGGCCATGTCCTTCGAAAGTTGCTTTGTGGACGAAATCCGCGAGCAATGCCACGCTTTCCGCGGGCTTCACGCCGGTCAGCCAGATAAACGGCAGGCCGCCCGCGTCCAGCGTGCAATTCTCGGAAGCCTCGCGAATTCGCATCACTTGATTGCTTTCCAGCCGGAAAAGCACCACAAGCTGCCGCGAGCCTTCGAGTTTCACCGTGCCGCTTTGTTCGTCTTTCTTCGAACTCGTGCTCGTCATGCCATTTTCTTTTTCGAGCCGGCACGTTCCACAGCTGCCGTATCCGTCGTTGTAGTTTCCGCAGCATACCGTGCGGTCGCCCGCAGTTTCGGCAACGCTGTAGCCTACCCACTCCGGCATTTCCGCTTGCACTTCGATGTCGCGAAGCGTGTCCGCAAGAGAGGCGGTCACCGCCCGCGTCTCCATTTTCGCGTTCAACACTTGCGGCGCTTCAGCCGTTTGTCCTGCCGTCAACGTCCCGGCTGCGAGAAGCGCCACCATCAAAACCGTCTGCCCGATTAAGATACTGCGCCACGTCTTCATATCCATTTCACCCCAGCTTCTACTTTTGCAGCTCCTCACGAGTCACCAGTCACGAATCACTTCTCTTACTTCTGCAGAATCTCCATCAAATAATCGTTGCCCTCTTTTGAATTCATCAGCGCAAGCTTGGAGACGGCCGTCTTCTTCAACTCCGGATCCTTCTCGCTTCGCGCGATGGCAACCAGCGCATGCGCATTTCCTTGAATGAAGAGTGCGTTAAGCACCGTCTCCTTGTTCTCCCGGTCGGTTTCCTTGGCGTAGATTGCGGGCAGCGCCTGTCGCGCGTCTTCCGAGCCGATCAAGCCCAGGTTGTGGATCGCCGTGCGGCGAAGGTCCGGGTCCTTCTCTCCCTGCGCCGCCTCCGACAGGAATTTTGCGTCGCCAGAAAGGAAGAATGCCTGCAGAATGCCTTTTTTCACTTCAGGCGCAGTCTCGGCCGCATAAAGCTGTCGCAGTTCCTCCGGTGCGTGAACGAGTCCGAGCTGCCGAATTGCGTCGGCGCGCAGCGACGCATCCTTTTCCCCCTTCGCGGCGGCAAACAGATGTTCCTTGTCGCCGCCGATCATGTAGCTGCGAAGGATGGCGCGCTTGACGGACGGATCGCTCGTGGACGCGTAAATTTCCGCAAGCGTTTGCCGGGACTGTTGCCCGCCGAATAATCCCAGGTATTCGACGGCCTTGCGTTGCAGGTCCGGATTGCTCTGTCCTTTCGCGATTCGTCCCAGAATCTCGCGCGATTGCGCCGAACCGCTCTGCGCAAGTACGAACATGGCTTTCGACTTTTCCTTTGGCGTGCCGGGACCGTTCAGCACTTTTTCGAGAAGCGGCATGGCTCGCTGCGGATCGCTGTTCATCAGCCCCTGAATCGCCAGCATCTTCAATTCTTCGTCCGGTTGAGATTCAGGGTGCGCGGGCTGCCCGGTCGATTGCTTCACTTCGATCTCCAGCGCTCCCGCATCCTTGATCCAGCGGCTTTGCGGAAACCGTTTTTTCATGTCGGCGATGGTCGCCAGCGCTGAGTCTCTCTTCCCCAGCTTGTTTTCCGCATAGGCTTTCCAATAGAGCGCTGCATCCGTCTGTGGTCCGTTCATCTCTACCAGCTGGCTGAATTTATCGGCGGCCCGGTCATACCGGTCTTCATCCAGCGCTTCGCGCCCTTCGTCATAAAACTCGTCGAGCCGCTCCAACCGTTCTTGCGCGCGGTCGCGCTTCTCCTGTTCACGATCGCGCGCCTCTTCCTCGCGGTCGCGTTTCTCTTGCGCGCGATCACGCGCCTCTTGCTCCCGATCCTGGCCGTCCTGCTCCTGCCACGATTCCGCGGATTCGCCCGGGCTGCCGTGGGCCGCTGCAGGCCTCGCCGGCCGCGGCGCGCTTAGAAGAGCCGCCGCTATCATCCAAATTGTCATCACTCTGCTTGTACGAACTCCGGTGCTCATGCCTTGTTCCTCTCTCTTTTTTCCGATCCCGTCGCTGCTGGCGCGGAATTCGTCGTCTTCTGCTTTTCTTGTAATTCCTTGCCAACCACTCGAACTTTGAACAAAATTCCGTGCGCCTCGATGCGCTTTTGCAACGATTCCAGTTTCGCGGGCGTGAGTTCGTCCGGGCTGTGCGCCACATCCAGCAGCACGCGCTCGAGGTCATCCAGCACGCTGGCCAGCGCCGCATCGCCTTCCTGTTTGGCCGTCTCGCGGTACAACCTGTTTGCATCCAGCAAATCTTCCGCGCGCTTCTGCTCCGCCGAGATATTGATCTGCTTTTGTCCGGGATTTTCCGGCGCGGCGTTCGCCAGTTCCATCAGCACCATTTCCGATTTTCCCAGGTGGTCACCAACGGCAACCACCAAAACTCTTTGCCGGACCTGCGCGACGCTGGCAGCGGGTGTTCCGGGGTCAGGCTTCTTTGTCCAGCGCCCTGCAATAAACGCGGCCATCACGAGGGCCGCCATCGCTCCGATGGCTACCCAACGGCGCGGTTCGAACCACGCACTCCAACCACGCCCGGCTTTTTCCGGCAGCCGCGGCGCGATCTGTTGCCACACCGTGCGCCCATACTCCGGTCCACGTTCGGGGACCGGGAAATTGTCCAGTGCAGCGAGGACAGCTTCGATGCGCTCGAGTTCAGCGCGGCAGGCCGTGCAGCCCGTCAAATGTTCGGCAATCGCTTGGCGTTGCGTAGGCTCCCCCTCCCGATAAGCAATCAATTCTTCTTCTGTCAGATGTTTCATAGTTCCGTTCCCTTGGTCTCCGGCGCCGCTCCCGCCGCTTTTGCTTGCAGCGCGCCCCGCGTTCCCACGTAGGGCTCCAGCGCCCGGCGCAATTTCTGCACCGATCGGAAAACCGTGTTTTTCGCCGCGCTCGTCGTCGATTTCAGCACTGCGGCGATCTCTTCAATCGCGCAGCCCTCCCAATGGCGCATTACGAACGCCGTCCGCTCCGAGGAGCTCAACTCTTTGAGGGCTTCTTCCATTTTTTTCCTCAGCTCGATGTTCATCGTCAGCCGGTCCGGAGTCGGCCGCTCATCGAGCGCCAAGTCCAAAGGATCCTGCTCGTGCTCTTCCGCCAAGCGGCTCGGCGTGCTGCGGCGCGCATCCTCGCTGCGTTTTTGGCGCATGCGGTCAATCGCGTAATTCGCCGCGATGCGGTAAGCCCAAGTCCCAAAATTCGCGCGCGATCCGAACTGCCCGAGGTTCCGGTAGGCCCGCAAAAAAGCCTCCTGAACCACTTCCTCGGCGTCTTGCTCATTTCCCGTCATGCGGTACGCCAGACGGAATAGCTGCTGGCTGTGCCTTTCGACCAGCCCGCGAAAGGCATCGCGCTCGCCGGCGAGCGTGCGCTCAACGGCGATGGCATCGCTCTCTCGGGCCGCGTTCTGGGCTGCTTCGCGGTCTTGCATGCTGCCGGCGCTTTCGCTCATCCGAATCATTAGACAGGAAAAGGGGCTTGCGGTTAGGTCAGCCCGGGATGACGCGGCCGCAAGTGCGGACAGGGCACCTGCAGGACGCCATCCCTAAGTCCTGCACTATCATCGCACTGCAGGGGATGTGGCGGGAGAGAACTCTCGCAGTTACGGAACCTGGGTTTTCACTCGTGCCGCAGCGCCACTACGGGATCAACCTGCGTGGCTCGCCTCGCCGGCACATAGCTGGCGGCCAGCGTCACGCCCACTAACAAGACGGTGACGGCTATGTACGTCAATGGATCGGCCGCCTTCACCCCGTAAAGCAAATCCTTCGTATAGCGCGTCAGTCCCAGTGCCAGTCCAATTCCAACGACTGTGCCTACAAGCGTTAGCCGCATCCCTTGGGAGAGCACCAGTCGCAGCACTTCGCGTTTCTCTGCTCCCAGCGCCGTGCGGATTCCGATTTCGCGCGTGCGCCGCGCCACTTCGTAGGAAACCAGTCCATACAATCCAATGCACGCCAGCAACAGCGCCAGCGCTCCAAAGAATCCTGACAGCCTGGCGATCAACCTCTCCTTAAGAATCTGCCGGTCAATCTGCTGGCTCACGGTTCTGACGTTGTATACCGGCAAGTTGCCGTCGATTTGACTAACAATGGCACGAATCTGCGGAACGAATTTTTCGGGTTCGGTTTGCGTGCGCAGCGCGAACGTCACGCTACCGCCGCTGTTCGGAATGTACGTCGTGGGCTGGACATCGCGGCGTAACTTATCGTATTTGGCGTCGGCGACGACTCCCACGATCTCCCATCCGCTGCTTTTCTCCTGTCCCTTTTCGGGATCGGCTTCCTGTTCCCCAAATCGCACTCCGACCACGCTCACGTTGGGGAAGTATTTCCGTACAAAACCCTGGTTGACAATTGCGGGTGTCGCCGGAAGGTCTGCCGTCTCGGCCGGGCTTACCGCGGGCTTGGCGCCGGGCTTCAGTTTTGCCACGGCCGCAGCTCGCTCGGCCGCCTGTGCCGCCGCAATCGCCTGCGCCGTCGCATAGTCCACTGTGCTAAACTCACGTCCCGCCAGCAACGGTATCCGCATCGTCTTGAAGAACTGTGGTCCAACCGGCAGCATGTCCGAGTCAAATTCCTCGTCCTTGGGCTTGCCCCGCAGGTGAAAACTAGTCGACCAGCGTCCTCCGCCGAGCAGCGCCGTCCAGGAGTAACTCACTGCTTCTACGCCCGGCATCGCGGAGAGCCGGCTCCGCAATTCGCTGTAAATGTTGTCAGAGTCCGCCGACTTGTAGCCGATCAAGGTCGGATCGAGGCTAAACGTGAGGATATTTCGCGTGTCGAAGCCTGGATCAAGATTCTTCAAGTTCTGCAAGGTGCGCACAAGCAAACCGGCCCCGGCCAGTACGACGATACTCAGCGCAACCTGGGCCACGACCAGGCTATTCCCGGCGTTCAGCCGCGCCTTCCCCGAGCGAACCGTCTGTGAACCGCTTGCCGCTCCTTCTTTCAGCGCAGGCGTAAGATCCACGCGCAGCCCGCGAAGCGCGGGGGCCAGGCCAAACAGGATTCCGGTCAGAATGGAGACAGCCGCCGTAAACACCAATACGCGCGTGTCGATGCTTGGGGAGAAGAGCGGCGAGCCGTTGTCGCCGGAGTTCAGGAATGTCACGATCGATGCGTCACACCATGCAGCCACTAGAATTCCCAGCGCACCTCCCGCCAGCGAGAGCATCAAACTTTCTGTCAGAAGCTGCCGCAGGATTCGTCCTCGCGATGCGCCTAAGGCGAACCTCACCGCCATCTCTTTCTGCCGCGAGGTCGCCCGCGCAAGCATTAGCCCAGCGACGTTCGCGCAGGCGATCAGCAACACGATTCCCACCGCCAGCATCAGCACATACAGGGGCGTTGAACTTTCCGTGCGATTTCCCGTAAGCCCTTGTTCCACGGGTATCAAGGAAATTGCGGGGTCGTCTGCCGGTTTGAAAATGGGCTTGGCGCCGGCGGTCATTTCGTTGTGGAAGATCATATTCACGGCAGCTTGTGCCTGGGCGCGCGTCGTGCCCGGATGGAGCCGCCCTACCATGACGAGCCACCAGCTCATGGGATCTACATCCCGGTTGTCCCATGGCTGATTCAGCTGTGCCAGCGCGGAGAGGGGAATCCAGATCTGAAGCATGTTTCCCGGCGAAAGGGAATCAAATCGTGGTTCGGCCACACCGATGATGGTGAAAGGAATCTTGTTAAGAAGGATCTTTTTGCCTACCGTCGAAGATGCTCCGCCGAATCTGCTCCGCCAGTAGTTGTAACTCAGAACGGCCACCGACGGAGCGGCCGGGGTATCGTCTTCCGCGTTGATCAGCCGGCCCAG
>Ga0070693_100000041_pt1 | contig 49532 bp, 44 predicted proteins | sample KBSK1103metaG_FD_65472 | JGI IMG/M metagenome (GOLD analysis project Ga0070693, IMG submission 65472) | Corn, switchgrass and miscanthus rhizosphere microbial communities from Kellogg Biological Station, Michigan, USA - KBS K1-10-3 metaG | ecosystem: Host-associated > Plants > Roots >...
CGACGCCACTCTTGCGAGTGACTCCGCATGACTCGGGGCCGATGTGGGTCGCTACTTCACATTCGTATGACTTTTGCATTCACTACACCTCGCCGGTTTAGCCGGCGCACAAGGAGAAACGAAATGAAAATCAAAGTGACCAGCTTGTACGTGGATGATCAGAACAAGGCCCTGCGCTTCTATACGGAGGTACTGGGCTTTGCCAAGAAGACCGATTTCAGTCAGGGCCCATATCGCTGGCTGACCGTGGCCTCGCCCGAGGAGCCCAACGGCACTGAGCTGCAGCTGGCGCTGAACGACAACCCCGCGGCCAAAGCGTATCAGCAGGCAATATTTCAACAGGGCCAGCCCGCGGCCATGTTTTTCACCGAGGACGTCAAGGGCGACTACGAGCGGATCAAGGCTCGCGGCGCCGAGTTCACGATGCCGCCCACCGACGTGACCGGCTCGACCATTGCCATGCTGAAGGACACCTGCGGCAACCTCATTCAGCTCACCCAGCTGGCGCGCTATTAAAGCTAAGGAGAATAAAGTGACCAATCTCCAGCAGTACACACCGGGTCCGGCTAGCGGGGCGCAGATACGAAAGGACGGAGAGAAGTGGACGCTCATTCTCGTCAGAGAACTGCGCCATGCGCCGGAAAAGGTCTGGCAGGCGCTTACCGACCCGGCGCATCTGCGCGAGTGGGCGCCTTTCGACGCCGACGGGAATCTGGGCACGGTTGGAACCACGGTGAAGCTCACCACCGTGGGTGCGCCCGCGCCGCATGTTACTGAAACAACCGTGACACGAGCCGACGCTCCTGAGGTGCTTGAGTACAAGTGGGGTGGTTTCGACATGCGGTGGGAACTCGAAGACTTGGGCGGCGGCACGCGCCTGACGCTGTGGACCAACATCGGTCACCGCTTCATCGCCATGGGTGCCGCCGGGTGGCATATCTGTTTCGATGTGCTGGATCACCTTCTCAGCGGAAAGCCGATTGGACGCATGGTTGGCCCCGAAGCGATGAAGTTCGGCGGCTGGCAGCGGTTGAACGCGGAGTACGCCAAGCAGTTCGGTATTGAAACGCCCAAGTGGCCGCCTCAGGCGGCTCAAAAACCATAAATCGAGGTGGAAACATCATGAACCAAGGCACCCTACGTTTAATTTTTCGCTGGATTCACATCGTCTTTAGCATTCCGATACTCGGTTATATTTATAGTCCGTTTGACCAAATCCCAAACTACGCCCCCGCTACTCGGTTTGTCTTCGTGCCTGTAATTGTCCTTTCGGGATTATGGATGTGGAAAGGCCATGTCCTTCGACGACTTCTTTCGAAGAGAACGAAAACAGCACAAGAATTGGAGGCTTAAAGATCCAATGAATCCATCGGAACGTATTGACCAACTGATCGCAGGACTCACAGACTGGCGCGGCAAAACGCTGGCCACCGTCCGCAAGACCATCCTTGAGGCCGACCGGGAGATTATCGAGGAATGGAAATGGATGGGCAGCCCAGTGTGGTCTCGCGACGGAATCATCGCAGTCGGCAACGCCCACAAAGATAAGGTGAAGCTTACCTTTTCCCACAGGGCCAGCCTCCCGGATCCTGACAAGTTCTTCAACGCCGGCCTCAGAGGCAACGCGTGGCGAGCGATCGATTTTTTCGAGGGCGACAGGATTAATGACCGTGCTCTAAAAAATCTCGTCCGTGCCGCCGTTGATTACAATCAGATCAAATTGAAGAGGAAAGCGCCTGCGGGCACTCGAGCGAAAGTACATAAAAGTAAAAAGTGATGAAACGAGGGCTTTTTCTCACTAATTCTCTTTGCGGGACTGCCTGACAAATCGAGGTGGATCGCAAAACAATGCACCAACCACGCTCGCGGAAACGACCAAAATTCAATTCCGTTGAGGAATATTTAGCCTCACTGGACGCTACGAAAGAAAGTACCGTCAGGTCTGTAATTGATTTCATTCTTACCCAATTTCCGGAACTAGAGTCCAAAATTTCCTGGAACGTACCTACGATCCACCGGAATGGGAAGTATGTAGCTGGCGTTTGTGCCTACAAGCATCATCTAACATTTTCACCCTGGAGTCCTCGTGTAATCGAAGACTTTAAGGTGAGGTTAGGGGAATTTGTCGTCTTTAAGAACTGCTTTCAAATCCCTGTCGATTGGAGAATTGATAGAAAATTAGTGAAGGGTTTGGTCCGGGCCAGACTAGCCGAGCTGGATTAAGAATATCTTTGGCAGATACACGCTGGCATTGTCTGCATTCTTTTTTACCTGGAAGACTCTCGGAGCGATCGCGATTCTTCCCCTGTGTTTTCCTCTTCCCGGCCCGTGCAGCGGCCGAATTACGGTGCTAGGCGAATCTGCGACGCTGACTTAGCTCCCTTCCAACCCTCGGTTGCCATTTCCTGTTCTCGCCGTAGAAGCCGACTAACCGGGATTAGGTCCTTCGCCAGGCGAGTAGGCGTGAACTCCCATTTAGTCTAAGTGCCCGCTTGAGTCTAGCGATCAAGAGAGCGCTTTCTCCTCTGTGGACCGCGGCGAGCAATGAAGAAAAGAAAGTGCTTGACATCTGCACTAGTGTTATAGTTAACTATAACAGTAGAGGACGAGGACTTCGTTGGGGCTGATTAATCGCAAGTGACTAAGCCAGCGAATAACCCCGACCCGAGATCAGGAAGAAATGAACTTCTTAAGGAGAATGAAACATGAAATCACTTCGTTTTGTGTGGTCCGTTGTTCTGATGTCGCTCGCCACCGTGGCTTTCGCGCAATCCGACGCGCACAAGATGGCTGAGTCCAAGGCTCCCGCTCCGAAGTCCGAGGCGCAGACTTCCTTCGAAACTATGAAAACCCTCGCGGGGGATTGGGAAGGCCCCGTGACGACAGATATGCCCGTCGAAACGAAAGTGGACATCAAGCCGCTGCACATCTCGATGCGCGTGACCTCGCGGGGAAACGTCCTCGTGCACGAGATGCAGGAGGCAGGAACGTCGCTGGACCCCGCAAAATACGACCATCCTGTAACGATGATGTACGTTGACGCCGACGCAGACCGGCTTACGCTAGTCCACTACTGCGACGCGGGAAACCGGCCGCGCATGACTGGCAAGATATCGCCGGACGGAAAGACGCTGGAATTCGATTTTGCCGACCTTTCTGGTAGCAATAAGTACGGACACATGTACCACTCGGTGTTCACCATCATTGACGCCAACCATCACACCGAGGACTGGACCTACATGATGCCGGGGGACAAGCCGGTGCACGCGCACGTCGACCTGCAGCGGGCAAAATAACGCAAGCGTGCTCAGCAAGGGGTAACAGGAAAACCTGATGGACCGTGAGTGGAACGACAGTCAGCCGATTTACCGACAACTTCGCGACCGCGTCGTCGTCATGATACTGGACGGTGTGCTCAAGGAAGGCGATCCGCTGCCGTCCGTGCGCAACGTCGCGGCTGAATATCGTGTGAATCCCCTCACGGTTCTGAAGGGCTATCAACAATTAGTGGATGAGGGACTGGTAGAAAGCAAGCGAGGCCTCGGTATGTTCATCAATACGGGCGCACGCAATCTGTTGCTGCAGGGCGAACGGCAGAAGTTTCTTGCCGAAGAATGGCCTCGGGTCCACGCAACCATTCAGCGGCTCGGCCTGACACCGGAAGAACTAGTTGCTGCCGCAAAACGCAAGTCGTTATCAGATGGCGCACAGTCGAAGACCGCCGAGTCGAAGCACCGCAAAGAGGAGCGCTAAAGCCATGCCATGCATAGAAGCACGTGGTCTCCGGAAAGCGTTCGGAACAACGGTCGCGGTTGACGGTATCGATTTGCGTGTCGAAGAGGGCCGCATCCTCGGACTTATTGGTCCCAACGGGGCGGGCAAGACTACCGCGCTCAATGCAATTCTGGGCCTCACCTCATATCAGGGTCAGCTGAGGGTGCTCGGACGAGACCCCTGGACGGAGCGCGAAAAGCTCATGCGCGATGCCTGTTTCATTGCCGATGTCGCCGTGCTGCCGCGCTGGATGAGGGTTTGGCAGGCCCTCGATTACTTCGCCGGCGTGCACCCGCGATTCGACCGCGCCAAGGCCGAAGGCTTTCTTGCGAAAACCACCATCGGGCGCTCCAGCAAGGTCCGGGAATTGTCGAAGGGCATGGTGGCGCAACTGCATCTCGCCCTGGTCATGGCCATTGACGCGAAATTGCTGGTGCTGGACGAGCCCACGCTTGGCCTGGATATTTTGTATCGCAAGCAGTTCTACGATTCGCTGCTGAATGACTACTTCGATCGAAGCCGCACCATCGTGGTGACCACCCATCAGGTGGAAGAGATTCAGGACGTCCTGACCGATGTCATGTTCATTAACCGCGGCCGCATCGTATTCGATTGCAGCATGGAAGAATTCGAGTCGCGTTATTTGGAAGTGATGGTGAATCCCGAACAGATCGCCGCAGCGCGGGCGCTGAAGCCGATTCACGAGCGCCAAGTGTTCGGGCGCAGCATCCTGCTGTTCGATCGTGTGGAACGCCAGCAACTCGCCGCTCTTGGCGACGTGCGAACGCCGAGCATCGCCGACTTGTTTGTTGCCGTGCTTAGCAATCAAAGCGGCGTGGCCCAAGGAGGGGCTCGATGAGTACTCCATCAAACGCCGTGCCCGGGTCTCCACTCGAATCGCAAGCAACCGCGCCTGCGGTCATCACCGCCGGCCGGCGCATGTACTGGTCGGTGCGGCGCGAATTGTGGGAGAACCGTTCGATTTATATCGCACCGCTGGCCGCCGGCGGCGTCTTTCTGCTCGCCTTCTTGATTGCGTTGGCGATCAGCCCGCGGCATCGGCACGAGCCGCTCGACATACCGTACGAATTCGCGGCTGCTCTGATCATGGGCACGGCTTTTATCGTGGGGATTTTCTACTCACTCGACGCGCTGTACGGGGAGCGCCGCGATCGCAGCATCCTGTTCTGGAAGTCGCTGCCAGTTTCCGACCTCACCACCGTGCTCTCGAAGCTTGCCATTCCCCTCGTCATTTTGCCGTTCCTCAGTTTCGCCATCGCCGTTGTCACGCAGTTCGTCATGCTGCTGCTGAGCAGCGCCTTCCTACTGGGCAGCGGCCTGGGTGTCGGGACGCTCGGGTCGCGGATGTCGTTCTTCCACATGTCACTGATGCTCCTCTACCACATTCTGACCGTTCATGGCCTCTGGTACGCGCCTATCTATGGCTGGTTGCTGCTCATTTCTGCTTGGGCGCCACGCGCGCCGTTTATATGGGCGTTCTTGCCTCCGTTCGTGATCTGGGGAGTTGAGAAAATTGCGTTCAGAACTTCGCATTTCCTCGGCATGCTGCAGTACCGCTTGACCGGACCAGTGCCTTCCACCACCACAGCGCGGAGCGGAAACCTGATGGAAATGATGTCAGCGCTCACTCCAGGGCAATTTTTCAGTACGCCGGGTCTGTGGGTAGGGCTGGCAGTCGCCGCGATATTCCTCGCCACAGCAGTGCGGCTACGGCGGTACCGCGAACCAATCTGATTCACTCGGGAATGGATCCCATTTCGCGCGTAGAGAGAAACGGCTATGAGTACAGATGCAATGAAGGAACGAGTCAGAGAAACTTCACCGCAAGTTTACGCACGAATCGGTGGCCTGCTGTATCTGATTATCATAGTCATCGGTTTCTGCGGTGAGTTCTTCGTCAGAGACAAACTCGTTGTGTCAGGAGATGTTACAGCCACAGCCAATAATATTATGGCCTCTGAGTCGCTGTGGCGCGTCCAAATTGCCGGTGACCTGATATTGCTTGTGTGTGCTGTCGCACTAACGCTGATCTTGTATGTGTTGCTCAGGCCAGTGAACAAAAACCTTGCATTGCTTGCGGTGCTTTTCAACATAGTCGAATTCCCTATTGAAGCCGTCAGCAAACTATGTCTTTTTGCGGCATTGTTCCTCTCGGGGAACGCAGATTACCTGAAGGCATTTGAACCACATCAGCTACACGCTCTAGTGAATGTTTCTCTCAAGTTGCATGACTACGGCTTTGGCATCGACCTCGTATTTTTTGGCTGTGCATGTCTGGTGTATGGGTATTTGCTTTTCAGGTCGGGTTATTTCCCCAGGACTCTTGGCGTTTTGATGGCGATTGCCGGTCTGAGTTATCTGGCGAATAGCTTCACGCTCATCCTCGCTCCCGCATACGCAGGGACGATCTCCCTCATTCTGGTGCTTGCCTTAATCGGAGAATTGTCACTCTGCCTGTGGCTCATGGTGAAGGGCGTGAACGAACAACGATGGAAGGAGCAGGCCAGCGCAGCACTGTCAACCGATCACGTGCCTCACTGAGAGGCAGACACAAATCTAACAAGGAGAATATCCAATGAAACACAACGTTCTGCTAACCATCGCGTCTCTGCTCTCGATCCTCTTGCTGACGCTTCACATTACGGACGACATCGTCCGTGGGATATCGAAGGCCGAGCCCTCAAACATTGCGTTGGCCGTTCTCGTGGTGTTGCTGTACGGGACGCTGGTGCTCGCCGAACGCCGATCGGGGTACGTCATCATGCTGCTCGTCGGGTTGTTCGCGGCAGGCATGCCCGTCATCCACATGAGGGGGGCACATTACGCCGAGATCGCCAAGTCCACCGGCGGCTTCTTCTTCGTCTGGACACTCTGGGCGCTCGGCGCGCTCGGGGGCTTCACCTTCATCCTCTCGGCGCGCGGACTCTGGAACCCGCAATGGGGCCAGTCCCGGTAGTCCGGCAAAAAGAGAACGATGGAAGGAGCAGGCCGGCGCGGCATGAAAGCCGGTGCACAAACAATCTTTATTCAGCGCTTCGCGTAATAGAAAACGCGTGGGAACACAGCCGTAAAGTTTAAATATCTGTTCAGGAGAAAACATGGAACCACTTATTGATGTTAACTGTTCACCGATGGAATGTACTTCTCTCTCGCCGAGTGCCCCGATTTGGCAGGACATCCTGGCACAGGCAATGACCGGGGAGCTACTCGCGGCGATGAACTACACCTCCTTATCGGAGATGTGTGAGGATCCCGCAGAAGTAGCCGACGCCTTGGAGCATTCGGAGTGTGAACGGGGCCATGCCGCTGCGTTCGCTGCCGAGGGCCGCAAGATTGGAGTGGACGTCACCAATAACGTCGACGCAAAACATTGGAAGCGGCTCCGCGACGCCTTCCTGCGCTGCATCACCGAGCGGGACTTTTTCGGCTGCCTGATCGTCCAGGAAATTATGCTGGAATCCTTCGCCGTCGCCAGCTATTCCCGCGTCGGGAAGGTGGGACCGGGGAGTCTAGGCCAAACCTTTGCCCGCATCGCAGCCGAAGAAGGAGAGCACGTCGATCACGCCATGGCGATTCTCAGGGCGGAGCGAGCCCGAGACGCGCAGCGCTTCGACGACAAGGTCTACCGGCTGCACCTGGATGTAATGACGACCCTCGCGCAGATGCTGGCCAAGGAATGCAAGGATGGACATTGCGAAGTGTGCCACGCCAGCTGTGTGAAGCCATCACTGTTCGAGGTCAGTTTGTCGGCAGCCGAGCTTCGCGGTGCGTCCCTGCAACAGTATCTGAAGACGCTCGACATGCTGGGAATTCCCGGGGAGGTAACACTTACATGGGTGACTCAGTTGCCGGTGTAACTGCACGAGCGCGAACGATCGGCGTCGATTTGCCTCTAAGTGTCGATTTCGCTCTGATCGGGCATCAGGAGAGTTGGCGAGCGGCTGCGGACGTACTTGCTGTCCTGCGCGGACCCGAGCGTACGCCTCTGCCAGACGACGAGATCAAGGACATCCTTCCATGGATTCCGCCCAGAGCCGTCTGTCATGTTGACATCGAATCGATTGCCGGCGCGAATGCCCGCGGCCTGTACATCGACTCTTTCATTCCTCCCGACCGTCTGGAAGCAGCCTACGTGCACGAGAACATTGCCCGCGTTCGAAAGGCGGCGGCCTGCGCCATCAAGGCAGGAGCGAAAATTGTGAGTCTCGGCGGATTCAGCTCCATTCTGATTGAGGGCAACTTCGATCAGCTTCCAGAAAGAAACGATACGGTCTTTACGACAGGCAATACGTTGACGGTTGCTTTCATCGTTCAGGGTATCCAGAAGATGTGCGCGCTGGAGCGCCTGAACCTCTCAAGATCAACGCTGCTCATCGTTGGAGCAACAGGAGATGTGGGTTCCGGCTGCGTCCGTTGTTTGGCGCCACTCGTAAGGCGCGTGCTGCTCAGCGCACGCAACGTGGAGCGACTACGCAGGCTCGAAGCGGAGCTGCAAGCCGATGGAGTTCAGGTGGAGATTGCGACGGATCTCCAGCGATTCTCCGCAGAGGCCGACGTCGTGATCTGCGCCGCGAGTCTGGCGTCCCCCTCGCTTCTGTTGGGCCGCATCGCGCCTGACGCAATTGTTTGCGATGCGGGCTACCCGAAGAACTTGTCGCCAACGGCGGAGATGCTTAGGGCCAAAGTGTTCTTCGGAGGTCTGGGACAAATCACTGGCGGAATGAAGTTCACGCCGGATTTTCATGGAGTTCTGAATCGGCATCCGTTCCCCGATGTGGTTCATGGCTGTCTACTCGAAGGCATGGCTCTTGCTTTGGAACACCGGTTCGAGCCCTTCTCTCAGGGAAGAGGATTCATCACTCAGGAGCGGGTCGACGAGATGGAGACAATCGCTGCACGGCATGGGATCTATCTCGCACCGCTTTACAATGCCGACGGACCATTGGGGGACGGACTTGATGCCAGATGGAATGGTCGAGAGGATGAGTCCATGGTCGAACGATTAAGTCGAACTGTCGAATCTTCTTTTTGAGATGGGTTTGGGAGGATTGAGCGTCGGACCTGCGGGCACTGACGATCGAGCCAAATCACAGGGAATTCGGACAGGCGGGAAAAAGAAGAGAGGCGCTCGGTAACGTCACAAGCGCCTCCTCTACTGCATCAACGTAAACCGTACCTCACTGGATCACCTCCTTCTCGGCAGGAGCGCCGATGTCGACAAGAATGTCGAGTGGTCCAAGTATCACACACTTGCCAGCTGTACGAAAGATGGGCTGATGGATTGTGCTCACGCAAGCGACCACGTCCCTGCCGGAGAGATTCGGCTGCTCCCTGAGGCTAGGCGGTCTTTGAGCGCGCTTGTGAATGCATTGAGACCGCTCACTTCTTGCGCATCCAGACGCCCCACGTGACCGGCCCGGCTTCCTTATCGGTGATTGGGCGGCCCGCCAGCTTGAGGGCCAGCTTCATCTGACCGTGATGGTAGCCCTCGTGCCAGAGCATGTGCTGGAGCAGGAGGATAGGGTGGTCGTAGTGAAGGTTCATGTCTCGGCCTTCCTCCACCCTGCTCTTTACCGCGTCTCGCACCGCCTTGGCGCTGTCGTTCAGCATTTCCGCGATGCAACCAGGATCACGCTCGACCGCCCACTCTTCCTCGGGCAGTTTTCTGGCGAACTCCGGGGCGTCCTCGAAGACGAACACAAGTCGTACAAAGTGGATGTGTGTGAACAGCTGCGCGACGGATGGGCTGCCCTCCATCGCCCTGGCCTCCAGCCCGCCCTCGGGGAGAGCGCGGAGCAGGTTGAGCAGGATGGTGTTGCTCCGGTCCCAAGAGTCCAGCAGGGCCTCAAGCAGGCGTTGGTCTGCTACATCCGGCATGTCCACACCGATTCGGTTTTGACGACCGGCTAAGTTTTTGGCCAGCCAGCAAGTGAGATTCTACACCAGTTGTGAATGGATCTAAGTTCTGGGAAGGCGCATAACCGGAGATTGGAAAATCACATCCCTAGAGGCAGTGATGCCTGGAAAATACCAGCGAGAGCCATTGGCCTCGCCACGCTAGTTCATTTTGACACCCAACTCCGACGCCACGACCTCTTCAAGCTCATTCAGGGAATGATTTACCTTCGAAAGCATGCTTTCGCGCGCGGGTTCGCTGAGGAGCTTCGCGACTCGGAAAAGATTTTGGCTAGCTTTGATCTTCACCCGAAGGTCATTCACGAGATCTAGAGCATGAGGTTTGCCCGGAAATGACTCCTGGTCCAGGGCTGAATACGTGCTATCGACGAGCGTATCCAAGTTTCTTATGCGATTCTCCAGATCATTTTCTAGTGTGGATTCAGCTCCTAGCAATGATTGACTTTGGATTCTCGGTTCTCGTTGCGGATCCCCAACACTGGCGTGGTTTGAGCGCATACACGGCCTCCTCGGCTAGCATTCACGGACCCGGGGCATGTCCTAGCTTCAAAGTGGCAGGGCACTGGTTTAGGGGCAACAGGGGTGCCAATTGGCGCACTTTCTAGAAGGCTATGAGGGGAAAAGACTTATCAAATGCTTTGTGGTCGCTCTCCGCAGCGCGAAGCGTACTAGAACTGGAAAATTGTTCATTGTAGACGTGCTGGTTTCACTTCTCCGTATAGCGCTTTTGTCATGCTGTCCTCCCGTCCCCCCGCGCAAGCATGCCGGCCAGCGTTGACTTCACTTCAATGGCGGCTACAATGATGCCCAATCTCAGAACTCCGCCTAAGTATTAGAATCAATTCCATTTTCCGGCTCGGGAGAGAGAAATGATCGAGGACCTATTTGACCTCATCGGCGGGCAACGAACAGTGTCAGCCGCAACCGAAGCTTTCTATCGCAGAGTCTTGGCGGACGATACGCTCCGTCCTTTTTTTGCAACCACCGATATGGGGCAGCTGCTCGCCCGGCAGAGAATGTTCCTCTCCATGCTACTCGGGGGAAAGACCGTCTACACCGGCCAGGATATTGCAGCAGTGCATGCGCATGCGCGTGGGCAGGGATTGAATGACGGGCACTTCGACCGGTTTCTGAAGCACTTCCGTGACTCACTGAGCGAGGCGGGTGTCGAGCCTGACAAGATTACCAGGGTTACGAAAGTCCTTGAAAGCAGACGAAGCGAGGTCCTAAACCCCTGAAGCTGATTCCGGAACTGTTGGACGGACAGGCCGCCACGCCGGAAACGACGGGAACACACATTAGGCAGATGGAAAGATGGAATCGATGGCAAGGAGTAGGTTCGTTTGTGAGCGGGCTGCGAAGCGAACGGAAGGCAGTAGCGGCTTGTTCGTGAGTCAGGCGGAGCGAGAATTTATTGCGCGCGATTGCGGGATGCAGTTCGCCATCCGCATCGAGAATTCCGGGAAACCGTAGTTGCACTCGCTTCATCGAACCCTAGCAATGATCAAACCTGATGACTTTCGGAGGCATACGGCGCTATTTCTTCCTGCGATTGTTTTCGTATTGCTAGGCGCGTTCAGACGGCCGTCTGTAACGCGACCTGTACAAGGCACTACGCAGCAGCACGCCGCTGGAGGCACGCCGACGTTTTACCGGGACGTGCTACCGATATTGCAGCAGCGATGCCAGATTTGCCATCGTGCCGAGGGCATTGCGCCCATGCGATTCGAAACGTACGAGCAGACGCGGCCGTACGAGACGGCGATTGCGGCGGCGGCGCGCGACAAATCCATGCCGCCGTGGTTTGCCGATCCGCATATCGGACACTTCTCGAATGATCCTTCGCTCTCGGCGGAACAGATCACGGAGCTTGCGGCGTGGGCGGATGCCGGTGCGCCCGCGGGAAATCCGCGCGATGCTCCGCCGGCGGTTCATTGGGCAGAAAGCTGGAGCATCCGAGAGCCGGAGTTAGTCTTGAAAATGCCCAAGGCCGTTCCGATTCCCGCCGGCGGCGACGTCGAATACACCTACGAAATTGTGCCGACGGGATTTAAGGAGGACCGCTGGGTGCGCGCGGTGGAACTTCTTCCGTCGCTTCGCACCAACGTGCATCACGCGGTTGTGTATGTGCGGCCGCCAGATTCGAAGTGGATGCAACATGCGCCGGTAGGAGTTCCGTTCACAGCCTCCACTCTAGCGGATGCTGATGATCGCAACGGCGCACACTGGACGGACAGCGACGTCCTGTTGGTCTATGCGCCGGGGAGTTCGCCGGACAATTGGCCGGACGGCATGGCAAAATTCATCCCTGCCGGGTCGGACCTCGTGTTTCAGATGCACTACACGACCAATGGCCACGCGGGCAGCGACCAAACCAGCTTGGGTCTGATTTTTTCGAAGCACCCTCCCGCGGAGCGCGTGCTTACGCTGCAGTTGACGAACGATCACTTCGTGATTCCGCCGGGCGCGCCGGATTTCCGCGTGGAAGCCCGCGGTACTCTGCCAAACGACGCGACGCTTCTCAGCTTTTTCCCGCACATGCATCTGCGCGGGAAAAGATTCGAGTACAATATTATTCACCGGGAAAAGAATTCAAGCGCCAGATCAGACCAGGAAATTGAACAATTGCTGGACGTCCATTATCATTTTCACTGGCAGATGAGTTACCGCCTGGCCGAACCGCGAACGCTGAAGGCGGGCACGGAACTGCAGGCCGTCGCCTGGTACGATAATTCGCGCGACAATCCGCATAACCCGGACCCGGGGGCCGCCGTGCGCTGGGGCGAGCAAACTTACGACGAGATGATGGTGGGGTTCTTCGATGTCGCCGTAGCGGCAAATCTCGATAAGCACAGCTACTTCATCCGCCACTGAGCCGGCGTTTGGCCAGCATCGGTCAGAGCACTCGAGGCGTTAGGGGCAAACATGAAAATTAGCGGCGCATATGTACAACTGAGCGTGAGCGACGGCACCACCATGCGCGCGTGGACGTCGCGGCCAAAGGAAGAAGGCCGCCATCCCGGGTTGATTGTTTTCCAGGAGGCCTTTGGCGTGAACGCGCATATTCGCGACATCGCGGGGCGTTTCGCGCGGGAAGGGTTCGTCACGGTGGCGCCAGAGCTCTTCCATCGCACGGGTGCGGGGTTCGATGGGCGCTATGATGACTTTCCGAGTGTCGTGCCGCACATGAAGGCGCTCAATGACGCTTCAATGGCGGCAGACCAGCGGGCGGCGTTTGACTGGCTCCGCGGCGCCATTGGAGAAGAGCTGCCAATTTTCGCGATCGGCTATTGTATGGGGGGACGCGCGGCGTTTCTCGCAGCAATCACTCTGCCGCTGGCTGGAACGATCTCATATTATGGAGGGGGGATTGCGCCGAACGCGACAAATCCCGGACTGCTCGGCCGGGCAAGCGGCATACGCGCACCGTTGTTGCTCTTTTGGGGCGGACGCGACAAACACATACCGCCGGAGCAGGTGCGAGCGGTGACCGATGCGTTGCGTGCCGCGGGGAAGAATTTCGTGAATGTCGAGATCTCGAACGCGGACCACGGTTTTTTCTGCGACGCGCGCGCCAGCTACAGCCCGGCAGCGGCCCTGTTAGCGTGGCCTTTGACGCTGGCGTTTCTTCGCGCAAAATCCACCTAGAAGCTGAGCCGGAAAACGATAAATCGAAGCGCCGCCGGGAAATACGCCTGTCTGTCCTTTTGGGCAAATCCGCCTGGCCTAAGGACTGGTATGCGCGACCGCTGTTTGCAGTTTGACCACTGCAAGCTGCGGCGGCCGTCCACGTTCTAATTACTGTGCTAGATTCGAAGATTGGGACAATTGTCACGCGGATACCCGTGAGCACACAGACACCATACGACCCGAACCACCCGAAGATAAAACGCGTGGAAGTGTATTGGCACACGGTGACGTACAAAACCGTGGCCATGTACTCCCTTCTAGGTGCAGTGATTATTTTTGCGGCGCTCTATCTTATCGACCCGAATTTATACACCGCGGCGTACGACAAACTGAATAAATCGATCGGTAACGGCGAAAGCGATGCGGTGGCCATTTCGCAGACGCAAGCGAAGTTCGTCAACCTCGACGGAAAAGTCCAGGTAAAGAAGGTTAATTCCGTACAGTGGGTGGACGCGAATTTCCGCACCACGCTGGACAAGGGCGATCAAATCCAGACGTCGGCGGACGGCGCGGCGCGCATCACGTTTGCAGACGGCACGACGTATACGGTGAAGTCCGGAACGTTCATCACCGTGGAAGAAAATTCGATGGGCCGGGAACGGCCTTCCAGCTCGGGAGTGCGCATCAACACCGGGCAGGTGGATCTCAGAACGCCGAATTGGGCCTCTCCGGATTCAAGAGCCGCAGTCAGCGTCGAAGATTCCGTGGCGCAAGTACATTCGAACAGCCACGCGGCCGTCAAGGCGGACCCGGATCATCAGCAAGACGAGATCGTAGTCTCGAGCGGCAGCGCGGAATTGCGACGCGGCCAGGAAAAAGTCGAGATCGGGCAGTTTCAAAAGGCGGTCATCCCGACGGACGGGCCGATTACGAAATCCGATGTTCTTGCGCCGCCGGACCTGATCTCGCCACGAAACTTTGAGCCACTGATCGTTGAGAATCCGAAATCGGCATCGATTCATTTTGAATGGAAGCCGGTGCCCCAGGCGGTTTCCTACCGGCTGCGAATCAGTGCGACGGCCATGTTTACGAAAACACTGAAGGATGTGCCAGGAGTTTCGGGAAACGGAGTGGACGTCACCGGGCTCGACGCGGGGGACTATTTCTGGGCGGTCACCGCAGTGGATGCAAAGAAGGACACGAGCGAAGTCAGCGAAACTTTCCGGTTTACACTGGTTGCTCAAGGCAAAACTCAGGAGATGCTCCTGGAGATTACCGGCACACAGATTCATGGCCGCGTGGTTGAAATTATTGGCAAGACGGAACCGGGCGCGGCGTTGATCGTAAACGGCCAGCCGGTGCCCATCATCGCGCGGGACGGCACGTTCCGGCACTTTACCGAGCCGCTCGAACCCGGCCAGCATACCATCGTAATCGTGGGGGAGAATCGGCGCGGCGGCACGGGCCACCAGCAGGTGACTATTGTTGTGCCAAAATAAAAGTTTCGAACGATGATCGTTTTTGGGTCTCGCAAGAAAAAAGACGCAGGCGCGACTTTGCGCCGGTCGCCAAGTCCGGAGACAATAGTCTAGTTGGCCGCAGAGCGGTCCAAGTGGACCGCCAGGCTGTACTGCAGCCGGTTGTCGGCTGGACGGCGGAGAGGATTTCTCCGCGGGGGGCTGGGGGATGAATAAGAACGGTTACAACCTGAGGTCGATCTTTAGTTTGTTTTCCTCCGACCTCGCCATCGATCTGGGAACGGCGAACACGCTGGTGTTTTCTGCCGGCAAGGGCATCGTCGTGAATGAGCCCTCCATCGTGGCGATAAACAAGTCCAGCGGCGAAGTCGTGGCCGTCGGCCGCGAAGCCAAGGAAATGCTGGGCCGCACGCCGGGAAACGTTGTGGCCATCAAGCCGATGAAGGACGGCGTCATCGCCGACTTCAAAGTCACCGAAAAAATGCTGACGTATTTTATTCAGAAGGCGCACAACCGCCGCGTGCTGGTGCATCCCCGTATCGTCATTGGAGTGCCGAGCGAAATTACGCCGGTGGAAAAGCGCGCGGTGCAGGACTCCGCGTACCGCGCACGAGCCAGCGAAGTTTATCTGGTGGAGCAGGCCATGGCTGCGGCTATCGGTGCGGGCCTGCCCATCGAAGAGCCTTCCGGCAACATGGTGGTGGACATCGGTGGGGGGACGACGGACATCGCGGTCATCTCCATGAGCGGCATCGTTTATTCGCGCTCCGTGCGTGTCGCGGGCAATGAGATGGACGAAGCCGTGATGCAATATTTGAAGCGCAAGTACAACTTGCTCGTCGGCGAGCGCACCGCGGAGCAGATCAAGATGGAAATCGGCTCGGCGTACCCGCTGGAAAAGCCTCTTACCATGGAAGTGAAAGGACGCAACTTGATCGAAGGCGTGCCGCGGACAGTCACCATTGACGACAGCGAAATTCGCGAAGCTTTGAGCGAATGCGTGGCGACGATTCTGAATGCCGTGCGCGTGGCGTTGGAGCGGACTCCCCCGGAACTCTCCGCGGATATCAGCGACCGGGGCATCGTGCTGACCGGTGGCGGCGCGCTCTTGAAGAATCTCGACAAGCGCATCCGGGAAGAGACTGGTTTGCCCGTTTCCATTGCCGATGATCCGCTGGCTTCGGTGGTGCTGGGCACGGGCAAAATGCTGAGTGATTTCAAGTTGTTGCGGCAGGTTTGCATCGACTAGCGAGTTTTCTGAATTTGATGCCATCGCAAAAATTCTGAACTGCACAGAGCAAGGTCTGTGCTACTGGACTCCATGGTCGCTCTTCCAAATCGTCATAGATCGCTTTTCCTGCTGGGGGGCGTTGTGCTCCTGCAGGTGCTGTTGCTGGCCGTGCAAATCAAGCGCGACTCGCAAGGCCGTCTGATCCGCGTGTGGACGGTTGGCGCGGTTTCGCCATTCGAGCGCGCGGGCGCGCATGGCATCAGCCATATTCGCGACACGTGGAATCACTATTTCGCTCTGCAAAACACTTCGCGTGAAAACGAAGAGTTGAAGCGCGAAAACGACGGCCTGAAGCTGCAAATCACGCAGCTCCAAGGCAAAGCCGCGGAGGCCGACCGTCTTGCCGCCCTGTTGAAATTTCGCCAGACGAGCATGGATGTCCCGATGGTGAGCGCGCGCGTGATCAGCGGCAGCGCGGACAGCGTCAGCCAGACCGTCTACCTGGACCGCGGCGAGCGCGACGGAATCCGCCGCAACATGGGGGTCATCACCCCGGACGGCGTGGTCGGCAAAGTCATTGACTCCTACCGCGACACTTCGCAGGTTCTCCTGCTCACGGACAAAGACAGCGGCGTTGGCGCGATGCTGGTGGATTCGCGCATTCAGAGCCCGGTTGGCGGAACAGGCGAACCTCTGCTGATCATGAAGTATATCCCCAATGATGACACTGTAAATTCCGGAGAGCGCGTGGTTACCAGCGGCATGGACCGCATCTTTCCGCGGGACTTGCCCGTCGGCACCATTGCGGAAATCAAACCAGGCAATCCTTTCAAACAGATTCGCGTGCGGCCAGCCGCGAATCTCCAACGACTTGAAGAGGTCTTCGTCCTGTTGACGATGAAGCCGCTACAGATGAAGCAAAACTCCGCGGCGCCGGCTCCTGCAACGCCGCCGGCGGGCGGTCCGTCCGCTGCGGCAAACAGTCCGGCCTCGCCCGAAAAACCATGAACGACGCCTACGACATCCGCAGTAGCGAGCTGCACATTGAGGTGCACAAATTTCGCGCCGGCGCGATCGTCCTGGCTACGGCTTTCGCTCTTGTCCTGCAAGCTTTTGTGCCCGTCTATTTCCCCAAAGCGGGAATTCTGGATCTTCCGCTGCTCATCACCATTTATTTCGGCCTGAGCCGGCGAAATCCTTCCACCGGGTTGCTTCTGGGCATGACCATCGGCATTTTGCAGGACAGCCTCAGCGGACCGACGGTCCCGCTCGGCCTCTACGGGATTGCGAAAACCGTGATCGGGTATCTGGCGTCTTCCATTGGCGCGCGGCTCGACACCGAGCATCCCGCCGCGCGCTTTGCATTGACGGCCGCTTTTTTTGTTGTTCACCAGGGCGTCGTTGCTCTGACGCAGCGGTTGCTTCTTTCTCAGCCCGGGCCCTGGTTCACCATGCATCTCGCAACGTCCGCGCTCGTCAACGCCCTCGTCGCCGTTTTCCTCTTCATGCTCCTCGACCGCTTGCGCAAAGTCTCCTAACCGTACCGTTATTGTGCGAGCAGAAACTGTTTGAAATCATCGTAGACGCTCGTCATCGGCAACGACAATTTTTCGCGTTTCAAGTAGGCGGCAAGTCGATCGGGAAGCGGAGGCGCCGTACCGATGGCACGCTTCACCACATCGGCGAATTTAGCCGGATGCGCCGTGGCCAGCACCAGTCCTTGCGCGGGCTCGGAGTGTTCGCGCTTGTAGGCTTCCCAGCCAAGTACGCCGACGGCGGTGTGTGGATCAGCGATGTAACCGAAGCGATCGTGGATCGATTTCATTTCCTGGAGCGTCTCGGCGTCTGTGGCGGCGTGGCCCCAGATTTCGCGGCGCACCAACTCCAGCCGTCCCCGGCACAAATCCAGCAAGCGCGGAAAATTATTGGGATTGCCAACATCCATGGCGTTTGAAAAAGTTTGCGTCGCCGGGCGTGGATGGAATTCTCCTGTACTCAGGTACTCGGGCACCACGTCGTTAGCGTTCGTGGAAGCCACGAACATTGCCACGGGCAAGCCGATGCGTTTGGCGAAAAGTCCCGCCGTCAGGTTTCCAAAATTTCCGCTGGGCACGGAAACAATCAGCGGCACGGACGCGACAGGCAGCTGACGATACGCAGCCACGTGATAGAACATTTGTGGAAGCAGCCGCCCGATGTTGATCGAATTGGCGGAGGTAAGAAACGCGCGCTTGTTCAGCTCCGCGTCCGTAAACGCCTGCTTCACGAGCCGCTGGCAATCGTCGAAGCTGCCGGCGACTTCGAGTGCGGTGATATTTTCGCCCAGCGTCGTGAACTGTTTTTCCTGCGCTTCGCTGATGCGCTTCGAAGGATACAGGATCACGACACGAATTCCGCGCACGCCGAGGAAGCCGTGCGCCACGGCGCTCCCCGTGTCGCCGGAAGTGGCGACGAGAACCGTCAGCGGCCGGGATTCCCCGCGCACAAAGTAGCCCATCAGCCGCGCCATGAATCGCGCCCCGAAGTCCTTGAACGCCAGGGTGGGACCGTGAAACAGCTCGAGAATGTGAAGGCCCGGCGAGAACGATACCAGCTTCACCGGAAAGTTGATCGACTCCGCGACAATCTGCCACAACACTTCTTCGGGCACGTCCGGCGCGGCGAAGGGCCGAACCACGCGGAAACAAACTTCCGTGAACGGCAGACGGCGAAATTCCTCCAATTCCTGCGGCGAATGCCGCGCGATTTCCGCGGGCATATAGAGCCCGCCGTCCGGCGCGAGCCCGCGCAGCACCGCACCGCGAAGCGAGGTCAGCCCTGATTTGCGCCCTGTGCTCCGGTATCTCATCGCCCGCGCTCGAGTTGCCCACGAATCTTCGAAAGAAACGCCGCCGCATCAAAGGCAGGATCGCGCAAATCGGAAACCTGAAGAGTGCAGTGCGCCAAAGCCTCATAACTCTGCCGCCGCGCGGAAATCAGCGTGGGATAACAGCGCGCGACAGTCGCCTGTGGTGATTCGCCCTTCTTCGGCTGGAAAGCGCCGCGCCAGAGCACCGGTTTCGGGTCGCTCAGATAGCGCTCGATCAAGAGCTGCTGCTCTTGCGCCGACGCGGCTAGATACACCACCGTCATGCGCCGCCGCAATCGCAACAACAAATTATTCCCGGTGTAGATCACGCTGCCCGTGGTGTCCAGCACGAGCGGTTTGTCAGGCTCTCTCTCGAACGATGTCAGCACCTCGCCCACCGTGTGGATTTCCTCTTCGAGGTACTGGGCCTCGCGCTCGGCATACTTCGGGTTGTCCGGCCAGCCCATCCACGCCGCAACTCCATTGATTCCGGTATGTCCCCCCGCAGTGAGACGCGAAGCCAACTTTTCCTCGATGCGGTCGTCGCACGAAATTGCGGTCCAGCCTTCGGCCGCTAACTTCTTTGTCCAGAAGGTTTTTCCAGCACCGGACATTCCAACAAGGGCTAAACGGAGGGGCAAGGAGGGTTCACTTTGCATGATAGCAGTCCAAATACGATATCGCGGGGCCTGCTGGCGAGCAAGTTTCTGCGGCGTCAACTGCACCGCCGCGCCGCAAGTCTCTCCCTACATCCCCGAGCCCAAAGAATTCTTGCTGAAAACACAAATTCCATGGAACAATTTCCTCCCCTAAGCGTCTTATGGATAAGAGAGGGGCCCTCTACGAAAGAAAAGCGTGAAAATCCCGGAGATTTGCTCCAGGGAACGCTGGACCTGCTAATCCTGAAGGCGCTGGCTCGCGGCTCCATGCACGGCTATGGCGTGGCCGAGTGGATTCATCAAACTTCCGAAGACGTGCTTAAGGTTGAGGAGGGCGCGCTCTATCCCGCGCTCCATCGACTGGAGCTGCGTGGCCTGCTCTCTGCCGAATGGGGCATCTCGGACAACAATCGCCGCGCCAAGTATTACTCGCTGACCGCCGCAGGACGGAAGCAGTTGGCGCAAGAGACCGAGTTTTGGCGGCGCATGTCGGGCGCTGTCGCGCGGATACTCCAGACGGCATAGCAGGCGCAGGAGGAAACCATGTTCTCGGAGTGGGTTAACGAAACCTGGCTGCGCGTGAAAGGACTTTGGAAGCGCCCGCAGCTGGATCGCGATCTAAACGACGAAGTCGCGTTTCACCTGGCGATGCGAGAAGAAAAGAACCGGCGTGCTGGAATTGTTGGAGAGGAAGCCCATTACGCCGCGCGCCGTCAATTTGGGAATGCAACGAGTTTGAAGGAGAGGAGCCGGGAAATGTGGACTTTCGTGTCGATTGAATCGCTTTGGCAGGATCTGCGTTACGCCGTGCGCATGCTTCTCAAGAATCCCGCCTTCACAGCTGTCGCTGTAATCACCCTCGCTCTAGGCATCGGCGCGAACACTGCCATCTTCAGCGTCATCAACGGCGTCTTGTTGACTCCGCTTCCCTGCAAGAATCCTCAGCAAATCGTCGCGATGAAGCAGAACGATTCGCTCATGAACGTAATTGATATCCAGCGGCAGATGCGCTCATTTTCCCAGGGTGGCGGAATCAATACCGAAGACATGGACTACACCAGCGGTCCTGAACCGGTGCGGATTCGCGCGGCGCTGGTGGATGCGGGGTTTCTGGAAACGCTTGGAATTCCTCCCATGCTCGGCCGCATCCTCTCTCCTGAGGATGACGTAAAAGGCGGCCCACAACTTGTCGTGGTGAGCTATTCGTTCTGGCAAGACTTTCTGAGTAGCGACCCTCATGCCATCGGTAAAACCATCGCCCTCGGTGGAAACGATTACAACGTCATAGGCGTGATGCCTGCGGCCTTTGCGTTACCCAGAGAGCACGCCGACGTCTTTGTCTCTCTTTGGGTGGGGTACCCGGAGGCGGCGCCGTTTCGCGGCGTCCACTTCATGCACACCTACTGGCGGCTGAATCCTGGTGTTTCGCTCACACAGGCGCGAGCGGAGATGTCCACCATCGACCGCCGGCTCGCCGAACAATATCCCGATACCGAAAGAGGCCGCCAAAAGATTTTCCTTCCCTTGCATGAATTGGTGGCCGGTAATGTTCGCCCTGCATTGCTGGTTCTTTTTGGAGCCGTGGTGTTTGTGCTGCTGATTGCCTGCGCAAATTTCGCTGGTCTGCTGGTCGCTCGCGCCGCTGCGCGCCGGCAAGAGTTAGTGATTCGTGCGGCCCTTGGCGCAGGGAAAGCCCGCTTGATTCGCCAGGCGCTGACTGAGAGCCTGCTCTTGTCGATTATTGGTGGCCTCGTTGGTCTGCTTCTTGCCAATTGGGGCACGCGCCTCCTCTTGTCGCTGAAGCCCGCAGCGCTCGAGCGCTTCAACGGCCTGCAAATGGATTCCCGGGTTCTCCTTTTCGTTTTCGGTGTTTCCGTGCTGACTGGAATTATCTTCGGCATCGCTCCGGCGTGGTCCGTCGCTCGCGCCGATTTTGCAACATCTATCAAGGAGGGCGGGCGCAGCACAACGGCCGGCCCCTCCGGCAATCTATTGCGCAAGTCGCTGGTCACGGCCGAGTTTGCTCTCGCGCTGGTGCTCCTGGTAGGAGCAGGTTTGTTGATCAAAGGCTTCTCGCACCTGCGCTCCGTCAATCCCGGTTTCAATCCGCAGGGCGTAATGACCATGCGTCTCCAGTTGCCTGCAACTCGTTACGCCGAGATTCCTCCGCAAACGCAATTTCGCCGCGCAGTGCTCACGCGGCTCAATTCCTTGCCGGGCGCCCAGGCCGCCATGGTGACAGATATTCCGCTCGGCGGAGTTTACATCGCGCATCGAATAGTCATCGACGGGCAGCCCGTTCCGATTGGCGCAGAACCGCAAGTGCAAACCCTGTCCGTAATGGGCGACTATTTTCACGTCATGCAGATTCCGATCCGCGCAGGTCGAGACTTCACCCCCACGGACCGCGAGGGCCAGCCCCTCGTGGCCATCGTCAACGAGCAATTCGTGAAAGAGTTTTTCCCGCGCTCCAACCCGATTGGCGCACGCATCGACTGGATAAGAGCTCCCCATCCGCCGTTGTGGATGACTATCGTCGGTGTCGCCGCCGACGTGAGACATTCCGGACTCAACCAGCCGGTCGAACCCGCTGTGTATGCCCCCTTTTCGCAGTCCGACGAGCCTTGGCGGCGCTGGATGACCCTGGCCATTCGTACTTCGGGCCCGGCCCCAGGACTGCTCGACCAAGTAAAACAACACGTCTGGAACGTCGACCGTCAAATTCCCCTCAGTGATGTTCATTCCCTGGTCGAGCTGATGGCCGTCTCGCTCGATCAGGAGCGCTTCAATATGTCGCTTCTCGGCATATTTGCAGCGCTGGCCTTGATTCTTGCCACCGTCGGCGTCTACGGCCTGATGGCCTATACGGTAAGCCAGCGAACTCATGAAATAGGCGTTCGCGTGGCCGTTGGAGCGCAGCGACACGATGTTCTGAGCCTCGTCGTTCGCGAAGGCGCGAAACTCGCATTTATCGGTATTGCCATCGGCATCGCCGCGGCCTTCGTCCTGACCAGGTTGATGGCTAGTTTGCTCTTCGCCGTGAAACCGACGGACCCCGCAACCTTCGCCGGAGTGGCCATCCTGCTGGCGGTCGTCGCACTGGCAGCGTGCTACATTCCGGCGCGTCGCGCCACTCGTATCGATCCCTTGGTCGCCCTTCGTTATGACTAGTCGACTGACCCCATTGTTGCCACCTCATTTGCCAGCAGGATGTCGTAGCGCCAATCCTGCGTTTTCCACAGGGTATTGTCCAAGCAACTGTACTTCCGGACGGCTTGCGGCCCCCTTGGCCAAGTGCTAGGTTTAGAATGACTTTGCTGCGTTGAAATAGCAGCGGTCCAGCAGTGATTCGGGAGCTCGTGGGGAATTTTTCGAAGACTTTCTTTCGAAAAAAGTTTTCGACGGACACTTCGAAACCCACGCTGAAGATTTTTTCGTGACGCGAGCATGTCCCGGCTTCTCGCGGGACGGGCGACGAATCGCCCTTATGAAAGCGCCGTCCGTTTGACGAGCGCCACAGAAAAAAGACTCGCGCGCGGGGTTTTCGTGTCGTACTGGTTTCGCAACGACAATCGTCTGCCTCAGGCCAGACTGGCCATCGCCTCCTACATCATTGTGGGCATGGTCGGATTGTTGCTCCTCGGCTTTTGGAAACTCCAGGTCGTCGACTCCGACAAATATTCACAAATGGCCGAGCGCAACCGCGTTCGTTCCATCCCCATCATCGCCCCGCGCGGCCGCATGCTGGACCGCGATGGCCGCGTCCTGGTCGACAACTATCCCTCCTTCAGCGTTCTTCTGCTCCGCGATGATCCCGTGCTCATCGACAAAAATCTGCCCGCCATTTCCGATGGTCTCGGCATCCCGCTTGGTGATCTGAAGGACCAGCTCGAAAGCACCAAGAATCTTCCGAAGTTCCAGCCCATCGTCATCAAGTCGGAGGCCACCAACGCGGACGTCGCGTTCATTGAATCGCACCGTTCGGACATTCCTCTGCTCGAAATGCTCATGGTCCAGCGGCGCCGGTACTTGCCCGGCGGTTTCATGTCGCACGCCAGCGGGTACGTCGGTGAAGTCAGCGAGCAGCAAATCGAAGCAAGCAATGGCAGGCTCCGCCCCGGTGACCTCGCCGGAAAAACGGGTCTAGAGCGGCAGTACAACGACATCCTGACGGGCACGGACGGCCTGCGCCGCGTCGTTGTCAACAGCATTGGCAAGGAAGTCAAAGATCTTGGGCAACTGACTCAGCAGGAACCGATACCCGGCAAACAGATTCAGCTCACCATCGACTACGATTTGCAGCAGGTCGCCGAGCAATCTCTCGGCCAGCGGCCCGGCGCCGTGGTCGCGCTTGATCCCCGCACGGGAGAAGTGCTCGCCATGGTGAGCCGGCCCACACCGGATCCAAATGATTTCGCCATTAGCATCCCCACGGAAGAATGGAAGCGGCTCAACGACGATCCTCTGCATCCTCTCTTGAACCGCGCGATTCAGGCGCAACTTGCTCCCGGCTCCGTGTTCAAAATTGTGACCGCGACAGCGATGCTCGAGGACCATGTTCCTGAGGCAGGTTTCACTACGTTTTGCCCCGGGTACGGCACGTTCTTCGGGCGGAAATACCATTGCTATGTTTACTACGCGAAGTCCGGACCGAAATCGCATGGCGTACTGGGCCTGCATGACGCGATTCTGAAATCGTGCGACGTCTTTTTCTACAACGTGGGTATGCGCTTGGGAATCGATCGCCTTTCCTACTACGGCAGCAAACTTGGCATCGGCCACAAAACCGGCATCGATCTTCCTTCCGAGGAGCCCGGGCTTATGCCTTCGCAGGAATGGGTAGAGCGCGTTTTTCATCGCAAATGGTATCCCGGCGAAGTCATCTCCGTCGCCACCGGACAGGGCGCCGTTACTACCACGCCTCTCCAGCTCGCCCGTATGATTGGTGGCATCGCTTCCGGCGGCGTGTTTAAGCAACCGCACATGCTCAAGGACGCGCCCAAAGTCGGCGAAGAGCGTTTTCACATGTCCGACTCCACTATCGAAAAAGTGACGGACGCGATGTACGGTGTCGTCAACGAGCCTGGCGGCACTGGCGGCCAACTCAAACTTGCCGGTATCGAGCTTAGCGGCAAGTCCGGCACGGCGCAGGTCATCGGCTACGACAAAATGGCGCTGGTGCGCAAAGGCTCGCAGTTTGCCGACAATGCCTGGTTCGTGGGCTATGCGCCAAAGCGCGATCCAGAAATTTGCGTGGCCGTTCTCGTTCAGGAAAGCGGCCAACATGGCGGCGAAGCGGCCGGTCCCGTCGTGCGTGACATCGTGAAGGCCTATTACGATAAGAAGGCAAAAAAGACACAAGGGCAACTTACCGCGGGCGATAAAAGATATGATTTGGGGCATGGCACGGAAGCCGCGGCCGCAATTCAGCCGCAACCGGTCGTCAAGCCTGCGCGTGCCCCTGCCGAAGTACCCGTGCGCGCAGCAAGCAACACGCCGCAGCGCTGAATTTGAGTTAAAGTCGCTCCTGCATTTGTGGGCGGAGCGGAAGCATACGAAGTTGAAGGAGTTCTTAACTCATGGTTTTTCGTTTGTCGAATTTGGAATTTCGAATTTCTGTTTTTGCTTTTAACTTTCAACTGTCGACTGTCAGCTTCTTATGAACGACGCACCTGGAACACGCGATTACGATTGGTGGCTGCTCGCGATTCTCGCCGCTATCTGCGCTATCGGCGTTATCGAGATCTACTCGGCCACGCACGGTAGTTCCCTGGCTGGCATGCAAAATAAGCAACTTCGCTGGCTGGTTGTCGGATTTATCCTCATGTTCGCGCTCTCGCGCTTGGATTATCACCTGATTCTCGACCAGGCCCCCATCCTTTATCTCATTGGGATCGCCGCCCTCATCGCTGTGCTGGCGTTCGGACATACCCGCTTCGGGGCCAAACGCTGGATTCCCATTCTTGGCGAATTTCTTCAGGTGTCGGAATTGGTCAAATTGATTATAATCATTGTGGTGGCGCGCTTCTTTGCGGAAGTGCGCACCGATGAGCTCTCCCTGCAGGATTTAATCAAGGCGGGGCTCATTGTGGGGTTGCCACTCGGTCTAATACTGAAGCAACCCGATTTAGGCACGGCGCTCGTGCTGGTGCCTTTGCTGGTCGTGGGCGCATTTCTTGCCGGCTTGCAGTGGAAACATGCCGCGGCAATTGCGCTCGTCGGGCTCTTGATGCTCCCCGTTGGCTGGCGCGTCCTGAAGCCCTATCAGAAAGAAAGAGTTACGTCGTTCCTGCATCCAGAAGAAGACGCGAAAGGCTCCGGCTATCAAGTGCTGCAATCGAAGATTGCCGTCGGCTCCGGCGGCTTCTGGGGCAAAGGCTTTGGCAACGGTACGCAAAATCAACTCGGCTACATCCCGGTCCGCTATTCGGATTTCATCATGTCGGCCTGGGCTGAAGAGCAAGGGTTTAAAGGCGTGCTTCTTGCTCTTGGGCTGTACATGGCTCTTCTGTTACGCTTAGTACAGAATGCTCAGCGCGCGAAAGACCGCGCCGGAATGTTTCTTGTAATGGGCGTCGCAGCAGCGCTTGGGTTTCATGTTTTGGTAAACGTGGCTATGGTCATAGGCGCTATGCCCGTGACCGGCATCCCGCTTCCTCTCATGAGCTACGGGGGGTCCGCTACGTTGTTTGTTTTCCTGGCGATAGGTCTGGTTATGAATGTTCGGCTTCGCCGCTTCGTTAACTGAACCCGCCGCCAGTCCCGCGCGAGGCGCTTGCTTTGGCAAACCCCGCCGGGTTGGGAACAGTGGCCCAGCAATTTTGGGCTATAGGAATAAGGATCTTTAGAGTGAGGACAGCATCGTCCGCCGTTGTCCCGGAAGCTCTCCGGCAACGGACCAGCCTCGTAAGCAAGAGGAAGTCTCCCTCCGGCTTCGAACGTAAAGCCATCTCGATATCAGTGTGGCCTGCGTGTGTCCGGGTACCAACCGGACCGGCCCTGTTTTCTCGGACCTCCGGCGACATAATGCGCGCGGCGATGCGTCCTGTCGGCCCCTTGCGGCCGCACAGAAGAGTGACCCCCGGCTTGGCCGGGGTCACCAATAGTCAGGAGTTTTCATGTCAAAAGAATTGGTTATCTCCGCGGCCTCCCACGAACGGCGAGTCGCGATTCTTGAAGAAGGTCAATTAGTCGAAATCTACATCGAGCGCGAAAAAGAGTTCGCCCTCGTCGGTAGCATCTACAAAGGCAGAGTCACCCGCGTCCTCCCCGGCATGCAGTCCGCTTTCGTCGATATCGGCCTCGACGGCGATGCCTTCCTTTACGTCAGCGACGTCTTCGAAAATCTCGAAGACTACGATCATGGGCATGCGCACACCGATCAGCCGTCGCCCGCGCCTATCTATTCGCCCGCGCCCTCAAACGCCGTCGAGGTGCTTCCTGGTGAAACGCTGGCCCATGCCGGCTCTTCGCATGAAGATGAAGTTGCCCCGCGCGAGTTCCACGCCGAAGAAACCTCCCATGAATCCTTTCAAGACGAATCGTCTCACCGCGATTCCCTCTCTAACGACGAACAGCCCGGCGTCGTGGAAGACCACGCCGCGGGCGACGAAAATCCGGACGCGCACCTCGCCGAGGCCCACGACGATTCCCACTCTGGCCACACCGACGAACGCCAGCCGGATTCCAACGCCTCCGCCCCGCAGAATTTTTCGCCGCAATACAATCCTACTCAGAATTACGCGCCGCGCTCTGATCGTGGCGGCGATCGTGGTGGTGACCGTGGCCGAAGTGGACGCTGGGGCCGGCGAGGCGGACGCCATCGTGGCGGGCGCCCGCAAGGTCCGGGTGGCCGGAATCTGCCTCCCTCGAAATACGCCTCTCCGCAAGGTGGTGAATCTCGTGGGAACGATACCCGTGGCTACGATAACCGTGGCCGCGACCAAAGGGGCCACGAAAATCGCGGCGGCCAGCCGCGTGGATTCGAACCTCGAGGTTCCGAGCAGCGCGGTTTTGACAATCGTCGCTCCGAGAATCCCCGCCAATCCGGCTTCTCGGCTCCGCCCTATGCCGCCAAGGATGCCGTGGAAGAACAGATTCTGCTTCCCGGCGAATCTTTGGCAAAGTATCGTGGCAAACCGGTCTCCGCGGTTCCACCGCCGGTTGTCGAACAGGAAACACACGAGCCTCAGCTAGAAATAGAAGAAGCGGCTTCCCGCGCGTCTGGCAGCGCGAGCGCCCCCATTCCCGCGACTGGGCCTGCGGGCGGAAACGTTCCCCGCCGTTTCTCCGGCGGACTTCCCCGCTGGGTTCTTGCTGACGCCGCTTCCGAATCCGAAGCAGCTCCGGTGTCTGCCGACGAAAACATCGGCACAGCGGAAGACGCTTCCCTTTCAGCGCACGGCGCGAATCCGCCGCGGCACGAAGCTTCTCCACTCGAGTTGCCCATAGCGCGCAGCGCAGCGTCCGAGGATGCGCAGGGCGATCCCGATCTCAGTGATGATCAGACCGCGGCCCTCTCTTCGGAGCTCGTCGAAGCAAAACACGAGGAAACTTCCGACCTCGCTAACGCTGACGCCCTCACCGGTGGCGCCGAATTCGAAGAGGACGAAGTAGAGGAAATTCACGCCAACGCGGGAACCGAACTCTCGGAAGAAGAAGCCGAGGAGGAAGAGCGTCAGGAGGACGAACGGCTGGACGCTGCGGAAGAGCAGGCTGCCGCGGAGTCCGAGCTTTCCGAAGAAGAAACTTCGGAAGTCGAAGCGCACCGCGCCGCCGATCGCGCCGAATTCGAAGCCAACGCCGCGCATGAAAGTGCCGAACACGCCGCCGCTCTCGGTGATTCTGAGCACGCGGTGCGCGAACATACCGAAGCAGAAGTGATCGAAGCGCCCGCGGGCGAAATCGCCGCTCCCCCCGTCGTCATGGAAGACGATGTGATTCTACTGCCCGGTGAGACTCGTGCCCCGCGCGTCGGCGGCCCTGCAGCTCCGCGCGAGGATTTTCCGCGTGATTCCGCCCGCATTGGCGGTAATCCCCGTGCCCGTTTCCAGCGCCCACAGCGTGGTGGACGCGATCGTGGTCGTGGAGGCCGCCCAGACAGCCGTGGTGGCCGTCCCGACCGTGGTCCAGACCGCGGGCGCCCGTCCGGCCCGCGATTCGAACGCCGGCCTGGCGGAGGCCCGAGGCATGACCGCGGTCACCGTAGCCATTCCGGTCCGCCGCGGCGCCCGCAGCTCATCTCCGAAATGCTGAAGGCCGGTCAGGACGTTGTAGTACAGATCGCCAAGGAGCCGCTCGGCAAAAAGGGCGCTCGCATCACCAGCCATGTCGCTCTTCCAGGCCGTTTCCTGGTCTACATGCCCACGGTCCAGCACACCGGCGTCTCGCGCAAAATCATTTCCGCGGAAAATCGCTCGCGTCTCCGCCGCCTCGTGAGCGAAGCCGGCAACAGCTATCCCGGAGGCTTCATCGTTCGAACCGCCGCCGGCGGCGCCACCGACGACGAAATTCGCACCGACATCGAATTCCTCGGCAAGAGCTGGAACGAAATCAAGGAGCGCAGCGAGCAGCGCAAATCTCCCGCGCTTCTTCATCGCGACCTCAATCTCGTCGAGCGCATTCTTCGCGATTACGTCAGCGACGATTTCACCGGCATCTGGATCGACAACGAAGAGGAATACGGCAAGATCGTCGAGTTTGTCAGCCGCTTTCAGCCCAAGCTCGTCAACAAGGTCAAGCTCTACACCAAGGAAACTCCCATCTTCGAGGAGTTCGGCATCCAGCACGAACTCGACAAAGCTCTTCGTGCCAAAGTTTGGCTAAAATCCGGCGGCTACATCGTCATCAACCACACCGAAGCGCTCGTCGCCATCGACGTCAACACCGGCAAATTTGTCGGCAAGGGTTCCACGCGCCTCGAAGACACCATCGTTAAAACCAACCTCGAAGCGGTGAAGGAAATCGTCCGCCAAATCCGTCTCCGCGACCTCGGCGGCATCATCGTCGTGGATTTCATTGACATGGAAGAGCGCCGCAACCGCGAAAAAGTCTTGTCTGCCTTGCAAATGGCCCTCGAACAAGACAAAGCGCCCTCGAAAGCGCTGTCCTTCAACGAGTTCGGCCTCGTTTGCATCACGCGCAAACGCACCAAGCAAGCGCTCGAACGCGTCCTCTGCCAGCCCTGCCCCTATTGCACCGGCTCGGGTATGGTCAAGTCCATCCCCACGCTCTGCTACGAAATTCAATCCGAAGCGCGCAAAATGGCCACCGCCGAACACGAAGGCCCGAACCTGACCCTCCGCGTTCACCCGGAAATTGCCAAAGCCCTGAAGACCCGCGAGTCCATGCTCATGGACGAACTCGAGCAAACCTCGCACAAGCACATCATCATCCAATCCGACGCCACCCTCCACTGGGAGCAGTACGACATCTACTAACAACGAGTAATCACAGTTTTTCCTTCGTAGGGGCACGGCACGGCGTGCCCCTCTTTCGTTCTCCGCACCATCCCACACTGCTTCTCCTCTCTATCCTATGTCGCCAATCAGCCACATCTCGCGCTTCTCTCCATTCGGCGACATCGCATCCTCTCAAACATCGAGGAGAGACCAGCCGCTGGTGCCGCGCAATGCCGCAAAGTATTTTCCGGCGTACGCGCCTGGTGATGTCTCAATCCGCCACACCCAGGCTCATCATCCGCCCGAACTTCTACCCTTGCATTCGTTCCGAAAACAATTTGTAACCTATACTGCTCCCAACCAGTAAGTAGATATAGAGAGTCCTGATGGAATTGCTGGAACGGTTCGCGGCGGACGACCTCGAAGCCTTTGAGGTGCTGTTCCGGCAGCACCAGCGTGAAGTCTATGCCTGGATTGTCCGCATCGTCCGCGACACCGGCATCGCCGAGGATCTCACCGTGGAAACTTTCTGGCGCATCTACAAATATCGAGCGCGGTTCAAACCCGACGGTAACTTTCGGGCCTGGGCCCGCAGAATCGCCACCAATGCTGCCTTGGACCATTTGAGGCACGCTCGCCGCGAAACCGCGCTACCAGAAAATCTCCTTTGCGCGGCAAGCTCGGATTCCGCCGTCCGCGGCGAGCAGCGAGAGAGCATCCGAAAAGCCTTTTATGAGCTACCGGCAAAATACCGCCTGGTGGCCACTCTTGCTCTCGTGGAAGAAGAAACTTACAGCGACATCGCCCGGGCCGTGGGGATCTCCGAATCGCTCGTGAAAGTCCGGGTGTTCCGCGCCGTTCGAATGTTGCGAAAGAATCTCACTTCCCTGCGTGTGGAGGTCAGTGTGAAATGAGCAAGGAAGAAATCGACAAAGAGATGAAAGAACTCCTCAAGCAGGCCATCGCGCCCGCGAGGAACACCGAACTCCCCCGCGACCTCTGGCCCCAAATGCTCGCCAGAATCGAGGAGCAGCCGGAACCTCCATACAAAGTTCCCTGGTTCGATTGGGCCCTCGCTGTCATCCTGAGCGCGGTTCTCATTTTCTTTCCCGGCTCCATCCCGGCCCTGCTGTATCACTTGTGAATCTGGAGGCTTCATGAATCAGCACAAATACTTGCGCGCGTACATGGCAGGCATTGTGGTGCCCACCATCGTTCTTTTAATCGGCGTAACGGCGTTTTGCATCGCGCGTTACGTCTACAATTTTCCGGCGCCGCTCGAGCGCGTAATGATTTTCCCGATGGCCGTGGTTCCCAACCTGTGGGGCCTTTGGAACATGCTGTTCGTCGCGTCGCAGTCGCGGACCCATCTCTCGATAGGCTTCCATGGTGCCTTGTTGCCGCTGCTTCTCGGTCCGCTCGGCATCTTGCTCACCCGCACCCTCGATTTTCAGCTGCCCATTTTCACCTCTCACATTTTTCCAGTCCTGGCCCTGGTCGGTCTGACCGCCTACTATCTCTTATGGAAATACTTGGTCAGCTTTCTCAATCGCGCGGTCAACCTTGCTTGACTTCCAGTTCAATCGACCTGTTCTCACGGGCAGGTTCTTGAATGCGCAAACGAGCGCAATTTAGCATTGCCTCGCTCCGCTGCCCCGTCTACAGTACCTGCACATTGCTCCATCCCAGCGGGGCCAATTCTGATCTCAAGGACCGATTAGGGAGGAACTATGTGGAACAAGCAGCAGACACAAACTGAGGCACCCCCGGCTCCGCCGCTGCACGCCCCAGCATCTCCGGCAACCGTCGTCGCTTTCGGTGCACCATCGGCCGCGCGGCCCGGCATCTCTCCTTCGCGCAGTTCCGCTCGCCTGGGTTCCGGCCTGCACATCAAGGGTCAGCTCACCGGCACGGAAGACTTGCAGATTGATGGCAAAGTGGAAGGCCCCATCTCGCTCAACGGCCATCAACTCACCGTCGGCCCCACCGCTGTGCTTACTTCTGAAATTCACGCCGGTGAAGTGGTGGTCTACGGCAAAGTCGTCGGCAATCTCCACGCCCGCGACCGCGTTGACGTCAAAACCGACGGCTCGGTGATCGGCGACATTTCCACCGCGCGCATTAGCATCGAGGACGGCGCTCATTTCAAGGGCCGCATCGAAATCGATCCAGCCAAGTCCCAAGCCGCCGATTAACGGAGCTCTTCGCTCCAGCCACATCTTCGCAGCATTGTCACGGCCTCTTGTTGGCAGGACGACTTGTGTGCGCCGGTTACAGTAGGAGCTTACTCACTCCTTAATGCAACGATTGGGTCCACGCGCATGGCGCGCCGCAAGCTCCGTCACCCGGCCGCCTGGAATTCATTACGCATAGAAGCTGGAAAAGTTCAGGGGCCGCCCCTTTCGTTTGGGTTAGACTCTCATCTCGCTTATTATCCAGCCGTCCCAGCACGGCTCCAAATAATTCTATGCCCGGGAAGTTAAACCAATGAGTTTTCCTCCCACCACTACTGCGCCGCCAGCAACTGAAGAAATCCGTAGCGTCACGGAAACTTCGTGCTGCATTGTCGGCGGCGGACCCGCAGGCATCATGCTATCTCTCCTTCTCTCCCGCCGCGGCGTTCCCGTCACTCTTCTCGAAATGCACAAGGACTTCGACCGCGAATTCCGCGGCGACACTATTCATCCCTCAATCATGGAAGTCCTCGATCAGATTGGGCTGCGGATAAGCTCCTCGAGATTCCGCACACGCGGATTTCCAGCCTTACGATTCAATTTGCTGACGGTCCTTTTCAGCCTGTCGACGCGAGTGGCCCACGCGCGTAATTCAGCGCTGGCAGTCCGTCATGTAAAAGCTCGTGCTTGCCAGTGCCTTCAAAGGCCAGCAAGTAACAAACGTTCCGTGGCTGCTTCGCCTATTTTCTCGTATTCCAGTTCTGAGGGATTTGCCTGCTAAGCTCGTTGCCTTCGGCATCCGCCGCGTCCACCTGGATAATCCTTAGCGATATAGTCTTGCTTCGTTCCATTTCGCAGTGATGTTGCACCAGGAATCCTGGACCATGCCTGTCAGAATGAGAGCTAGCGGGAAATTGAGTCCGCCACTCACTAACGCCGTGGAAGCTGATCCCCGCCAGCGTTTAGCAGAATGATTCAATAGCTCAAGGGCAGGTCCAACTTCACCCGCCCCCGGGCAACCAACGCAACCGTCTTCTTCCTTTTAGTTCTTACCCTCCCCATCGTGCCCATGATCGAAGTCAAACAAATCGAACAAGTCGCCGATGGCCGGCATGTTCCGAGGCACGTAGGAATGTTCGTTTTGAACGGGATTAGCCAGGTTATCCCGGCTGCGATCGCTCAGCTTGGTGTCGAGCATCCAGTTTCGTTCCACGAACTTCACGAAAGAGGAATGCTCGCTATAGACGTGGCTGATATGTCCGCCAGTCGAGAAAGGCGACACGGCGATCATCGGAATGCGCGGGCCGGTTCCGAAAAAATCGACCGGCTGGATAAAGCCAGAGTCGTAGTAGCCGCCGCCCTCGTCCACAGTGACGAAGATGGCCGTCTCGGCCCACTGCTTCGGGTTGCTTTGCGCAAGTTCGATTATGTTTTGCGCGAAGGCCTCGAAGAGTGTCCATTTCGAGGACGCGGGGTGGCCGTCCATTGTGCCGTCCGGCTTTGCATAGGAGACTGCTGGGAGAGTGCCATTCACGAGGTCGGCGTACAGGTCGGTCACGTCCCGCATGTGATCTGCAACTACGCTCGGGTAGTTCGACTCATACTCAAACGGATTGCAAATGTTGCAATAGCTCCCGTTGAATGGGCTGGTCGTTCCATCGGCATTGAACCCGCCGCCATAATATTTCCAAGAAATATTGTGGGCGCTGAGCACGTCGCCGATGCTCTTCTGCACCGTCGGCGGGACTACCAGCCCGCTCTGCGGCAGTCCTTTAGGCGTGAATGCAGGGTTGACGTTCACGGCCTGCCAATACTCTCCGGGACCGCAGTTCGTCTGTATGCGATAAGGCAGCGCGTTCAGATAATTTGTGATCGCGGCGATGCCCGGCTGGGTGGTGTCATTGCAATTGAACCACTGAGCCCGCTTCGTGTAGAGGTTCAGCGTTCCCGCTTGCGGATCAGGATTGTAGATATTGGCCGCGGCTGGCGTTGCGGGATTGCCCTTACCGTCGCTGAAGAACACCTGATCGGCAAAGCCGAGCGGCTGGCTGTCTGGGCCGGTCCCGCCCAGCACCGGCTGATGATAATTGTCGCTCATCGTATACTTGTCGGCCAGCGATTTTAGCAATGGCGCATCACCGTCCTGCATGTTGAAAAAGGCCATGGTCTGCCCCGTGTCATGCGGCGTGCCGGTGGGTGGGGTGCTGAAAGTTGTCGTAATCGCCGACTGTAGATCATGGAGACAACCCGTCGGATTGTCCTTTGACACGTGCTCATCGTCGATGGCGCAGTCCACTTGCTGGACCATTTGGAAATATTGATGGATGGTGTCGCCCGTGAAGGCGTCGTACGGCATCGTCGGGCCAGTCATCTGGAACGGTCCCGGCGGGAGCGCGTTGACATTGGTGATACGCGTGTCGGGACCGAGCGTGAAGCTGAGGCCACTGCCCCCGGTTCCGAAGAGGAATTGATCCTGCGGCGGCAGGCCCGGATCGCCACCCGGGATGCTCAGGATGGCCGCGTAGGGAGACACCGCGCCAACGCCGCCCAAATCGGGCGCCGGCAGCGTGGAGTAGAGTTCCTTATGTGCCACATCCGCGCTGCTGAAGAATTTGCCTCCATTGGGGGCGGATACGATCTTGTATTGAGATGCCCTGGCGAAATTCGGGCCCGGCGTGCCATCGGCGTTGATAATGCCTTCGGACAAAAGGTTCAGCACCCGCTCTCTTTTGTCTTTAGGCACATAGGTGGCGTAAAGGTGATCGAAACTACGATTCTCGCCAACGATAATGATGACGTGCTTGATCGGGCTGGCAGTCTTGAGCGCATGGCTCTCGTTCTCCCGATCGTGATCTTGGTTGCTGTACCCGGCTGGGACATACGCTAGCATCGAAAATGCCAGCGCCGTCGCGCAGAGCGATTTGCTCAACTGCGGTTTCCTTCTTTTCACATTACTTTGGGACATGTTCTCGTTCTCTCCTTGGAATGAGTGTAGGCGGGCACCAAGGTAGATATCCTTCGTGGATTACATCCTCGTGTCGGCGCTGTTGAATGCCCATGAAAAGTTTGTAACTCGAAGGAAATAAACTTGTCTCAAGTCAGCTCACCGTGGGCGGCGTCTTGTGAACAGGTCCCTGCTCCTCAACCATCGTGCCCGCTCCAATGAAGGCTTGAACCGATTTGCTCTCGACGCGATACTGGAACCATGCTTGGCTCCTCCCCCAAAGCAGCCCTTCGCGTCAGCGGTCTTCGCAAGGCTTACCAGGACGTGGTCGCCGTCAGTGGTCTCGACCTCGAAGTCCGCGCCGGAGAGTGTTTCGGCCTCCTCGGGCCAAACGGGGCAGGTAAAACGACTACCGTTGAAATCTGTGAAGGACTAACTGCCCCGGATTCCGGCGACGTCGAACTGCTGGGTCTCCATTGGAATTCCGATGCCCAACAACTCCGCCAGCGGCTCGGCATTCAGTTGCAGGATACCCAGCTTTCGGAAAAGTTGACCGTCTTCGAAACGCTCCGCTTGTTCCGCAGCTTTTTTGAGAAGGGGCCAGGCGCCAACGAAGCCATCGAGCTCGTGCAGCTCGAAGAAAAAAAGAATTCGCGCGTCGGAAATCTTTCGGGCGGCCAGAAGCAGCGTCTTGCGCTCGCTTGCGCGCTGGTCGGCGATCCCGATTTTCTTTTTCTCGATGAGCCCACCACCGGCCTCGATCCGCAAGCTCGCCGCCAGCTTTGGGATTTGATCGAGCAGTTCAAGCTCTCCGGCCGTACCATCCTTCTCACCACCCATTACATGGACGAAGCCGAGCGCCTCTGCGAACGCGTCGCTATCATGGACAACGGCAAACAGATCGCCCTCGGCACGCCGCGCGAACTAATCGCCTCCATTTGCGCGGAGCATCTGGTTGCGTTTTCCGCGGGCTCTAATTCGAACGCGCTCGATATTCCTGCGCTGCGCCGCATCGAAGGTGTCCGCGACGTTCGAACGGAGAATGGCGCCGTGGAACTGCAAGTCACGGAACTGCATCTCGCGGTGCCGGCTCTTCTCGCGGAATTGAACCGCCAGAATATTCCGCTCACGGAACTCAGCACCCATTCCGCAACACTGGAGGATGTCTTCGTCGCTTTGACGGGACGCCATCTGCGCGATGAGTGAAACTACTGCCCTCCCCGAAGTTCGTTCGCGTGAAGCAGAGCGGAAAGCGCCTCGCGGCAAGTCCTTCGCCGATCATGCGCTTGTACAACTGACTATGGTTCGCTTTCGCGAAACTCTCCGCGAACCCGAAGCGCTCTTCTGGATTTTCGTGTTTCCTATTCTTCTCGCCGCCGGCCTGGGCATTGCTTTCCGCAACCGTCCCGCGGATGTTCTTAAGATTGCAACGGTCACGCCGGAATTGACGAAGTCTCTGCAGCAGGAAAAGCTGCTCTCCGTGCAGCAGCTCGATTCGAACGCCGCCGAAGATGCTCTTCGAACCGGCAAGATTGCGCTGCTCGCCGTGCCTGGTTCGAACGGCGCCGTCGTCTACCGCTACGACGACACCAATCCCGAAGGCCGCACCGCGCGCATGCTCGCGGATCGCGCCGTGCAGCAAGCCGCCGGCCGCGTCGATCCCGTTGCTGCCAGCGACCAGTTCCTGCGCGAACCCGGCTCGCGCTACATCGATTTCCTCATCCCCGGCTTGCTGGGAATGAATCTTATGGGCAGCGCGATCTGGGGCATGGGCTTCACAGTCGTGGACGCTCGCCGCAAGAAACTGTTGAAGCGATTGATCGCCACTCCCATGCCGAAGCAATACTTTTTGCTCTCGTACTTGTTATCGCGGATTTTGATGCTCGTGCTTGAAGTGGGAATCGTGCTCGGCTTTGGCGCTTTGATCTTTCACGTGCCGGTGCGCGGGTCTTTGCTGGATCTAGGCGTGGTGTGCCTGTTGGGTTCTCTGTCGTTCAGCGCGCTGGGATTGCTGCTTGCGTCGCGTGCGAAGACGATTGAAGCGGCCTCCGGCTTGATGAATGCCGTCATGCTTCCGATGTGGATCGCTTCCGGTGTGTTCTTTTCCGCGCAGAGATTTCCGGATATCGTGCAACCGTTGATCAAAGCGCTTCCATTAACCGCAGCGATCGATGCGCTGCGAGCGAACATGTTGCAGGGCGCGAACCTCGCGCACATGGCTCCGCAGATGGGCGTACTGGCGGCCTGGCTGCTCGTTTGTTTTGCGCTGGCGCTAAAGCTCTTTCGCTGGCGCTAGATTTCCTCCGTTCCCAGGTCAAAGCTTTTTCGTTGTCTCGAAAGCGCTTCCACTCGACTCATTTTTTTAAAGACGGCTATTTTTCGCCCCGGCTAGCTGACGGCTTTTTTGTGGAATTGCCGCAGGCCCACGGTAAGAAATAACGCATTGAATCCCATCAAAGCAACGAATACGGCGATTAAGGAGAGGTGCGGGAATTGAGGAACCAAGGTTGCCCGCAATCCTTCGCTGGCATAGACCAGCGGATTCACAAGCACTGCTTTCTGCATCACCGGAAAATTTGCCAGCGCGCTCCATGGGTAGTAGGTGCAGCCGAAAAAGATCATCGGCGCTACCACGAGAGAAAACATCAGGCCGATGTGCGTTTGCTCGACGCTGCAGCCCAGCGCCAGCCCGCCGCACGCGGAAAAAAGCGCCACAAGCAGCGCGATGATTGCAAAAAGGACCGGCCTGTGAAGACTCAAGTCCACGCCCGGCCGTAGCAATAACCATGCCGCCGGAATCACCATGATCCCCGCGGCGAGAGCTTGCAGCGTCCCGGCGACGACCTTTTCGACGGCGACCCAGGAGATGTCCATTGGAGCTAGCAGACGGTCTTCGATTTCACGCGTGAACTGGAACTCGCCGATGAGCGGCATGGCGACGGCCCAAATTCCTGTGCCGACCATGCTCAGCGCCATAATGCCCGGAAGCAGCAAGCTCTTATAGGAGGGGGGCATGTATCCGCTACCGACCATCACGCGGCCGAAAATAAACACGAACATCAGCGGCTGCAAAAAGGTCTGGAACAACAGAGCCACAATGTTGCGGCGCGCGACGCGCACGTCGCGTGCAAGCATGGCCATGAAAGCCTTGTAGTTCATTCGCGCAAACTCCTGCCAGTGTGGTGCAGAAATAGATTTTCGAGACTGGGCTCGGAGATGTGCACGTCGCACAACTCGACGTTCGCGGCAAGCGCGAGATTCGCGACTTCCGGAACGAGCGAACCGCCGCGGTCGGCGTACAGATCAGCGCCATTGTTTTCCGTGGAGCGTACTTCACGGACTCCGGCCAGTGTTTTCAAACGCTCTAACAATTCCGGCGAGTTTTGGCCGAAGCGGGCGCGCACGAGGTAGCCGCCCGGAACGGACGACTTTAACTCCTGCGGTGTGCCCAGCGCGATAATCCGGCCGTGATCGACGATGGCGAGACGCTGGCACAATGCATCGGCTTCTTCCATGTTATGAGTTGTCAGCAAAACGGTTTTACCGCTTTGGTTGTACTCGCGAATAATCTCCCAGAGAAGCAAGCGAGTTTGCGGATCGAGGCCGGCGCTGGGCTCATCCAGGAAAAGTACTTGCGGATCGTGCATCATGGCGCGTGCGATAGAGAGTCGCTGCATCATGCCGCCGGAAAATCCACGCACGATTTGATCGGCGCGATCGGTGAGCTTGAACCGTTCGAGCAAAGCCTCCGCGCGCTTGTTGCGATCGTGCGAAGCGAGGCCAAAATAGGCGCCGTGAAATACAAGAATTTCACGGGCGGTCAAAGAAAAATCGAGATTGGGTCGCTGGGCCACGACGCCGATCAGCCGCTTGACTGCCGACTGTTCTTTCCAAACGTCATGGTCGCCGATCCAAGCTTGCCCGGCGGTGGGCTTGACGCGCGTGGTGAGCACGCCGACGGTGGTGGATTTGCCCGCGCCGTTGGGTCCGAGCAGGCAGAAGATCTCACCTGATGGGATACCGAGAGAAATTCCATTGAGCGCGACGATTTCCGGTTTCGGCTGCTTACCTTTGCTGCGCTTCTCAGCGAAGGAAAATCCGCCCGACCCAGCCGCAAGCGGCGGCGGTGAGTGATAGACCTTGCGCAATTCACTGGTGCGAATCCCGGCCGCCATTTCCCAATTCCTCTCATCCTTACCCTGCGAAAGGGCGCCTGGAAAAGTTACTTCGCAAGAGCTTCATGCTTTGCGCCAGCCAAGGAATTAAGCCCAACAGTCTTGGGATGATTCCAGAGTGGCAGGCCGCGTGTCAATTCAGGAGCAAAGCGCAGCCGCGACTCACGGCTACAACGGGCGAGGCCCTTCCAGGGTAAACAAGTCCCACCCCTACAATGTGTGGGATGTGGGGCACCATTTGGCTTATTCCAGAGGGCAACATTGGATTAGCATCCTTTCTGCTTAGCGGCCTGAGTAGCGCTGCTCTTTCCATGGATCGCCGTAGGCGTGATAGCCGTTTCGTTCCCAGAAGCCGAGTTGGTCGCGGTCGAGTAACATAAAGCCACGCACCCACTTGACGCTTTTCCAGGCGTAGAGATGCGGAACGATAAGGCGCAGCGGGCCGCCATGCTCAGCAGTGAGCGGCTCGCCATCGTGCTCGAAGGCGAAGAGAACGCTGGGGCGCAACAAATCCTCGAGCGGTACGTTGGCGGTGTAGCCCTCTTCCGCGAGAACTAACGCGAAGCGAGCTTCGGGCTTTGGCTTGATCAATTTCATGACATCGGTAAAGAGCACACCCTTCCAGCGATTGTCCAGACGGCTCCAGCGCGTGACGCAGTGGAAGTCCGAGATGGTTTCAGTTTGCGGCAGCGCGCGAAAGTCGCTCCAACTCAGGCGCTTGGGTTCCTCGAGTTCGCCGGAAATCTTGAAGTCCCACTTGGCAGGATCAAAGTGCGGGATGCTGCCGTAATGGAGCACCGGCCACTTGAGAGTGAGCGACTGCCCCGGCGGCAAACGGCCTTCGGCCTTAGCGTTATTCTCAAGCTCTTTCCTTGTTCCTAGTTTCCCGAAGAGGCTCATCGTTCAGTTCCCTTCTTCGCTTCAGCGCTCCTCTTTAGTGCCCATTGGCGTTTGGCTTCGCACCTCCTCCATTTCCGTGCGTGCTCCAACTTTGGAAATAGCGGGTGGGTGTTGCACCGAGCTGTTTTTTGAACATGGAGATAAAGGCGCTTGTGCTGCAATAGCCAGCATCCAGGGCCGCGCCCGTCACTTTTTCTCCGGACGCAAGCAACTGCAGGGCGTGAAGCAGGCGGAGTTGCTGGCGCCATTTGCCGAAAGTCATTTTGGTTTCCGCAAGGAAGACGCGCTCGATCGTTCTTTTGCAGGCGCCGCAGTCTTTGCAGAGCGCTTGCAGTGTTTTCGGTTCACCGGGATTGGCGAGCAAGGATTGGACAATTCTCATGGCTCGCGCGTCCGCCGGACGTGGAAGTTGCAGAGGGATGGAATCAACGGCCTGCAATTGGTCGACGAGGATTTCGAGAATTCGCTTTTCAACTGGGGCTTTCTTGTTCAGCCGCTTAAACGTGCAGGCATGGAGAATCAGCTCTCGCAAAAGCGGAGTGACATTCATGACGAAACATTTCTGGGGAAGCCCTTTCACGAACCCTGGAAGAAAATAGAGAGTTCGCATGGCGACCAGCCCGGAAATGGTTACCGAGTGGGGCGTTTTCGCGGGAATCCAGACGGCGCGCATCGGCGGGACCACCCAGATGCCCTGATCGGTGCGAAGGGTCATGACACCTAGCGAGGCGAAGATCAGCTGATCTTCTGGATGGAAATGCAACGGGATCATGTGTCCATCGGGAAGGTCGGCGGAGACGCTGGCGACTTGCGCGAGCGGGCGGCCGCGCTGGTCAAAAAGGATGCTGTGGCACTTTTCCGACATTTGTTGTCACAATAGCGAAAGAAAACTTCCCCAACAAGTGCTATTCCTCGGAGCCGGGACGCCGCAGTCAGGAGAAAAAAAATGCTGGCTTCGATGAACATGATGGGGTTCATTCTCACCAAGGATTACGAGAAATCGCGTGCTTTTTACGAGGGCAAGCTCGGATTCGAGTTTGCGAGTCTGGACCAGTTTGCGCTGGTCATGCAAGCGGGCAAGAGCATGATTCGGATCGTGAAGGTTCCGACTTTCAGTCCGCTGCAGAGCACGGTGCTGGGATGGGAAGTGGACGACATTGAAACCATGGTGGAGTGCCTCGCGAAACGCGGCGTGGTGTTTGAAAAGTATCCGTTCGTTCAAGACAAAGAACGCGGGATTTGGACCACGCCGGATGGCAGCAAAGTCGCATGGTTCAAAGACCCGGACGGAAATGTCTTGAGCGTCTCGCAGCACCATTAGGCGATGTCGCGGTGATTTACGAATCATGAAGGGCTTTCCGAGGTGGCGGGAGGTACCGCCTGTGGAGTGGGGGCATTGAGGGCCTTGGGATTCCCTTTCGCTATCGCCCAGGCGTGGAATTCGGCCTCAAACTCCCGTTGGTTAATCTGAGCCTCCTCATCATGTTCGGCGCGGAGTTCTTTCTTCAGAGGAGGCAGACTATTCAGGAGCAACTGGCACATGTACGCCATGGCGATGGCATCGAGTCGCGCGATACGTTTGCGAGCTAGCTGTTTGACGAGGTTGCCGAGGAGTTGATTCACAGACTCCGCAGTGGAGAAATCATTGAGAGAGCCGAGGAGTTCTGCGGCCAGGACTTCCGGGTCGGGTTTTGCGGCCGAAGCTTGCCGGAGATGATGCGTGCAAAGAGAGTCGTGATCGGCGGCGCGGAGCATACGGCAGCGTTGGCCGCGGGGACTGACGTGTTGGCAGTGATGATCGGTGTTGTGCTTTGGGGACATTGGAGTTTCCTCTCAGAGTAAGAAGTGACGAAGCAAGGATGGAAAGATGCGATAACGCCATGAAAAGTAGATCCCTCGATCCGCTCGGGATGCCACCCAGACTGGCAGACGCTGCGCGAAAACGTCGGAACTGGGGGCACTCGGATGATGGCAGGTGAGCAAGGGTTGAAAGATGAGTGAGGATTTTAGGCCGGGGTGTCCCCACCCCCTATCATTTGTGTAAAGATGTGATTCGATGGGAGTTAAGAGGCAGGGGTCTGCAAAAGATGTGATTCTAAAGGGGTTGGCGGCGGATCGGCGATAAGAGGTGGATGTATCGCTGGGGGAATTTAAGCGGAGTTCGCGGAGAGCGCTGACCAAGGCGAGATTGAGTGGCGCGGGCAAAGGAGATCCTCCTCCTACGTGGTCCTCCCGCGCAATATCTTATGATTATAGCGAATTGGTACTTATTGTCAAGGGATAACTGATAATTACTTTAGTTTGTTGGGGATGAGAGGTGCCAATTCGAATTGGCACCTCGAGATTTTGAAGAAATTGAGTGGTGAATCAGTTTCCGTCAGCCCGACTATTCGGGAATTGACAATGGCTGCTCCCGTTGCGCTACTACAAGACTAATTATAAAAGTGCTATACTCCGGCAGCTTCATTCCGGCTTGACGGAGAGTTAATGAATGTTGCCGGACGACCCCAAGCGCAGATTTATCGTAGCGTTGAAAAGACTGTGCGTCATTTCGGTCGGAGTCATCCTAACGACCGTGATGCCCGCGGCTGCCACTAATCCGCCCCAAGGTAGTCCAGTGCTTCAAATCACAGAGCCTTCAGGAGGAACGATTGTGAATCCGGGCCAATCGCTGATTGTGCGGGTCACTTCTCCAACGCCTGCGTTATTCCCGGAAGTAGGCGTGATTGGAGAGGCGATCGGATTTGCTGGCACAATCTCGGCACTGCCGGGAGAACTATCTGTCCAAATACCGAAGGATATCAAGTTGGGGAAGCATAGTATCTCGGTTGTAGGCAGGCCGCAATCCGCTAAGGAGCCGATATTTGCGGCGACTGAAATTGACGTGGAAAGACCGGATCTTCCCGCGAGCATGTCCGCCTCGTTCTCAGGGCTCCAATTCGATTCTCCGGGAGAGCAAGTTCATTTGGACGTGTTCGCCGGGTTTTTCGACCGCACGACAAGTCCGATCAAAACCGTAACCTACGATGTTACGGAGTCGTCGCACATTAGCTTTTCCTCCGCGAACACAGAGGTCGCGACTGTGGACTCATCGGGGCAGGTGACAGCCGTTGCTCCGGGAGCAGGCGAGATCAGAGTGACATACACGCTCGGAGAAATCAGGGTTTCGATTGGGGTCCCAGTGCACCTGCGCAATCCTGATGAGGAGGGGACTGGCGCGAACAAGTTCTTGTTTTCCATTGCGCCGGGGCTGCAGAGGGTTGAGCCCGGAGGTTCTGCGAGCTTCAAAGTAACCGTTTCGAGCTTTTCCAATTTCTCTGGCGAGATTGAGTTCACCGCGCATGGCTTGCCAGAAGGCGCCGCCGCGAACTTCACGCCTATCTCGGTTCATGTACCGGAGTCCACCACCCTGACAATTTGGACCTCGGCATCGACGCCCTCCGATACCTACCCGATTTTTATATCCGGAAGAAGCGGAAAGCTGAACCCTACCGCAAGTGTCCTACTCATCGTGACCGCAAACGGTAAGAGATAAATTCTAATCTGTTAGAAGGCGACGGTGGGGCCTTCGCCGAAATTAATAGAGGCGCGGGAGAGCGAGGATTAGTCTCGCCTGACGCCGAAGTGGCGAGTTTGGCCTTCGGCAGCCGCAGGGCTACGGGCGGGCGCGTTATTTCTTCGCCCCAATTTCCTCTCCGCCGTCTTGGTGTCGTCTCAGAATGGTGAACGCACCGTGTTCGTTCTTCGAGAACTCGAATTGGGTGGGCCACGGCTTGGAAAAGAATTTCGTATCCGACTCCGGAAACACCGCAAGCGTCCCGCCATTGTCAAACTCGACTAGCAGATGATTGCCCTCGGGGACCATCTTCAGGCTGTAATGCGGAAACTGGTACGTCCCCTCATACCGCGTCAGAACTTCCTTCGACAACGAGATTTCCTTGTGCACGGAAGGAATGGGAGGGGTCTCCCCGTATGCCACCGCCGCAAGTGCCCTCGTCATCTCGCTGATGACGGTGCCATTAAGATTTGCCAAAACGATAACGGCAATCCTATCTTCGGCGTAGTAGGCCATATCTGAGTTAAACCCAATGTTGTTCCCATCATGTTCGATCATCAGGTGGCCGTTGACACGCTTGACATACAAGCCGCAGGCATAGTCACTCTTAAAGGGTGTGGTCATTTTGCGCAGAGATGCAGGTTTCAATAGCTTGCCGCCGAACAGTCCCTCGTTCCATCGGAGCAAATCCTCGGTCGACGAATAGAGAGAGCCTGACGAAAAGCCCATCCTTGCATCGGGACGGTCCGCATTTTCGATCCCATTACTGCCAGGCCAATAACCGGACGCACGTCGCGGAATGATAGTCACAAAGGACATGAGTCCCGAGTCCTTCATTCCCAGCGGCTTGAAAATATTCTCCTGAACGAACTCCTCGTAGGTCTGTCCGCTGATCCTTTCTAGCAAGTACCCGAGCACGATGTATCCCAGATTGGTGTAGGCCCATCGTTCGCCCGGCTGAAAGTCCAGAGGTTTGTCGTTAAAGACCAACTTGTCTGGAGTTCCGGGTTCATACTCGGCGGCGTCGCCGGGGATGCCGGATGTGTGCGTCAGTAGGTGATAAATGGTGATCTTGTCCCAGGATGCGGGCGCTTCAGGGAGGTATTTCTTGACTAAATCATCGGTCTTTAATTTTCCGCGATCCTCAAGGAGCAAGATCGAGGCTGCAGTGAATTGCTTCGTCATCGAAGCGATATTGAATCGAGTCGTGGGAGAATTTGGAACGCTCCACTCCAAGTCCGCCATGCCATAGCTCTTGCTGAAAATGACCTTTCCGTCTTCAGCTACCAGTACACTTCCCATGAACATCTGGGCATCGACATAAGGCTGCACAACTTGCTTCAAGCGGTCGGAGGGCGCTTGAGCACTGGAGGCATAAGCCAGCACTGCGAGGGCAATCGCTGGGGGTAGCGTCCGAAAAAGCCGCATAGGCGACCGCATCATCCGCCGATTGTACATGCTGGTAAACCCCAGGAAAAGGGATAGGTAAACGCCGTAGCGTTGACCGAACCGATCATTACCGGGGGATTGGACTTACCGCTCACACGTTTGCCCGGACGACTATCTGCATGAGTGCTGGCGTTCGGGTATAATGGCCGCCAAGTTGCGTCCCCCAAAGGCAGCACATGTCTGATCCCGGCCCTGGAGTGGGTATCCGTGACGGCGGTTTCCCAACCGGTCAGCGTCTTGAATCCTGGAAAGAGATTGCGAGTTATCTCCGAAGGGACAAACGGACGGTACAGCGGTGGGAGAAGGAATACGGTCTGCCCGTTCACCGTCTTCAACTCGCTAGCGGCAGCACTGTTTATGCGTACGCCGACGAGTTAGACGCGTGGTATACACGGCGCCAACCTCCGAGCTTTCCCGTAGAGATAGGACCCAGCAATGGGGACGATTCTGAAGAAGATCCTCTGGTTAAGGGAACCGTAGGTGAACCTGCGGTTCCCAATGTCTCCGTAGGGCCCAAGGTCGACGTGGTCGTTGATAATGGCGGTTCAGAGGCGCCAAGTGACGACAGTGATGATTCAGGATTTACTCCTTGGCAAGCGACCCTTGTAAAAGTCATCGTTGCCCTGGGATTGGTGACAGTTCTTGGGCTTTTTTTGTTTTCGCAACGATTCCGATTGGCTGGACCGAAACCGGCGACCGGTAAGATTCGGCTGGTCGTCCTTCCGCTGAAGAATCTAAGCGGAGATTCACAACAGGATTACTTCAGCGCAGGCCTGACCGATGAAATGATCACGCAGCTTGGACGTCTGAATCCGCAGCGTTTAGGAGTGATCGATGCGGATTCCTCGAAGCGCCTGGCCGGGAAATCGATTGCTGATGTCGGCCGTTCGCTGGAAGTGCAGTACGCGCTCGAAGGCAGCGTGCGGCGCGGCGGGAATCAGGTTCGCATTGATCTGCAACTGGTGCAGGTGGGCGACCAAACGCAGGTGTGGGCCGATTCCTACACCGGTGACGTCGGTGACATACTGCGGGTGCAAGATGAGGTAGCGACAGCGGTCGCCGGACAAATTCGAGTGGCGCTTCCCGTGGGTACGGGCAGCGCGAGCCGCACCGCGCTTGCGGCAGCGCGACCCGTCAATGCAGAGGCTTACGACGCCTACCTGCAAGGCCGCTTCTACTGGACCAATCGCGGCGATGTGCCCAAGAGCATTGAAGCGTACCAGCTGGCCATCCAGAAAGATCCGAAGTACGCGCTGGCCTACGCGGGGCTGGCCAGCGGCTACGCGCTGTTGAGCCAGGTCCCTTATGACGATGTGCGTCCCAGCGAAGCCAAACCCAAGGCGCGTCAAGCTGCGGAGCGCGCGCTTCAACTCGATCCGAACCTGGCCGAGGCACACGCGGTGCTCGCCAATGTTGCGTTCAGCTATGAATGGGATTTCAAGGCAGCCGAGCAAGAATTTCAAAAGGCCCTGGCCCTTGATCCGAATAATGTGACCGCGCATCAGTGGTACGCGCATTTTTGCCTGGCCCGGAACCGGCTGGCGCAGGCCCAAGAGGAAAATGCGTACACACTGGACCTCGACCCAGTTTCACCACTTTTCAATACGGTACGGGCTGAAATCCTTTACCACGAGCGGCAGTATGACGCAGCCATTGCCCACGCCCAGCACACCATCGAGGAGTATCCGACGTACTGGCCGGCATACTTGTGGCTTGGCTCCGCCTACCGCGAAAAAAAGATGTATCCGGAGGCACTGAAAGCGTTTTCCGTGGGGCGAAAAGTTTCCGGGGACTATCCCATCATGATCGCGTTGTATGGAAATACGCTGGCATTGTCGGGAGATCTAGCCGGAGGAGGCAGAGCGCTCGCCGAACTCCGCAAACTCAACAGCAAGCGCTACATTTCAGCGATTTACTTCGCGGCTATCTATGAGGGGCTGGGAGAAAAACTCCATGCTCTCGACTGGCTAGAGAAGGCTTATCAGGAACGCAACGACCGGCTCGTCTATCTTGCCGTTGACCCGCTGGCTGATTCACTGCGCTCCGAGCCACGATTTCGGAATTTGATGATTCGCATCGGGCTAGAACAGTAAGTGTTGTGATGAGAATCCAAATACGGATTCTGATCGGTACAAAAAGCTTTTATGAGAATCAGGAACTTTGGTAACCGTCTGAGCAAGAGAGGGTTGCAAGACTGAATCGCCTGCCCTGGCGCCGACGCTGCGGCGCCGCTAGTCCCCGCATATCAGGCGACAATGAGCGACATGAGTGCGTTCCGGTGACGAGTCGTCGCTTGCCGCTTGCCACGTTCGAATGGGTTTCGTAGGCTTGCGCTCGGACGATTTTTCTGGAGGTTTCATAATGAAAATGAATGCGGCAAGAAGCTTGGTCTCATGGCTTGGGATGCTTGTGCTCATGACTTTCGGGCCGATCGCGTCGGCTGATGAGCCAGGGCAGGAAAATCACGATCATGAACGCAGCACGGCGGAGGACTTTCTGGGGCTCAAGGTAAGGCCGATTGCAATTGGGCACCATGGAGTCGCGCCGAATGAAGGCGAGGACCCAACCTTGCCGCTAGAGAACACGGTCGAATCTGTGCGTGACGCGTACCGCTTGGGCGCGCGGGTCGTCGAAGTGGACGTGCAACTAACGCAAGACGGGCGGCTGGCTGTTTTCCACAACGACTATTTGAACGACTTTACGTGCATTCACTCACTGACGCTAGACCAGCTCCAACAGCGCTTGCCGTACATCCCGGAGTTGCGCCAGGTACTCAATGTTGCGCGCGAATTTAACGAAAGGGCCGGCGACGACCTGGGAGGCATTTTCATCGTCGAGTTAAAAGCGTTTTCGCCGCATTGCGATCCGGCGGACGAACTTGAACAGGCAGTGGTGTCCGCGGCAGTGAATGAAGTGCGAAAGGCGAAGATGGATCACCAAGTGATTTTCGATTCGTTCTCGCCAGCCTTGCTCGACCTTGCGGGAAAAACCGCGCCTGAAATCCCGCGCGAACTGGATATTTCGGGGCTGCAGCTGCTGAGTCCGGCCCAGATTACGGCGATTACGGGGCTGCCGGTCACCATCATCGACAAGAAAAACTCGCTGGGGCTGACGTGGGCCGAGATTGGCCTGGTGTTCCGATTGCCGGGCTATGCTTCACCGCAACAGTTCCTGGCGACTGGGATGGGACTAGGGGTCCGTGTGGTTGGGGGCGAAATGAACTTTTTCGGGCCGGCTGAGCAGGCGCAACCGGGCAGCGGCGCAGCATTTGTGTCGGCAGCCCACGGACTCGGCTTGCGTGTGTTCGCCGATCCGTCCAACACAGAAGCGGACTGGAATTTCTTCGCGTCGCTAGGTGTGGACGCCATCTACAGCACCATCCCGCTGGGCGTGCAATTGGAGCCGCCGATTCCCCAACAGTGAGCAGGAAAAGAAAAAACAGCTTCTCTCCCTACTCTCCGAACGACAATGCCGCTCGGAGAAACAAATTCAGACGGAAGACAGAGCGGATTTGGCGATGATGAGAGTGATGTCGTCGTGTTGTTCGCGTGGGCTGAATTGGCGGACGTCGTCGACGATCGAGTTGAGAAGGGACTGGGAGGGTTGGGCGCGATGGCGGCGGAGGGATTCGATCAGGCGGTGTTCGCCGAATTCGTCGCGATTTTCGTTGAAGGCTTCGGTGATGCCGTCCGTATAGAGGGCCAGGGTGTCGCCGGGGCAGAGCGTGCGTTCGCCTATTTCGCAATCCCACTTTTTGAAAATGCCGAGGACGGTGGCGGTGGCATCGAGGCGGTCGATCGAATCGTCACAGCCGAGGATGAGTGCGGGCAAATGGCCGCAGTTGACGTAGCGGATGCGGCCGGTTGAGACGCAGTAGTCGGCGAAGAAGAGGGTGGCGAACGCGCCATCGGGAGTGTTTTGAGAGAAGAGTTGATTGACGGCGCAGAGGAGGCGCTGGGGTTGATCGAGGGAGATGGCGCATTGGCTGCGGAGATTGGCTTGCAGATTGGCCATGAGAAGAGCGGCGGCGATGCCCTTGCCGGAAACATCGCCGATGACCAGGCCGAAACGGTCGGGGCCGAGGTCAAGAAAGTCGTAATAGTCGCCTCCCACGGCGCGTGCCGGGAAGCAGTGACCCGCGTAGTCGAGCCTGTGGATCGGCGGGCGAATCTGCGGAAAAAAGCGGCACTGGACTTCGTTGGCGATTTCGAGTTCCTGCGCGGCGCGGCGTTCGACTTCGAGTTTTGCGGCGGTGGTGCGACGCTGGGCTTCGAGGGCGTGAGTGACTTCGTCGAAGCTGACCAGGGAGAAAATGTTGCCGTCAATGTCGCGGAAGCGCGTGGAGACGCCGCCCCAGATGGAGGTTTCCTCGCCGAG
>Ga0070693_100000042_pt1 | contig 49186 bp, 35 predicted proteins | sample KBSK1103metaG_FD_65472 | JGI IMG/M metagenome (GOLD analysis project Ga0070693, IMG submission 65472) | Corn, switchgrass and miscanthus rhizosphere microbial communities from Kellogg Biological Station, Michigan, USA - KBS K1-10-3 metaG | ecosystem: Host-associated > Plants > Roots >...
GGGAGAGAGCAGAATTCAGATCGATTCAGACTGAGGAAGGAGGGTGGAAGCAACGACATCGAGGAAGAATCAAAACCCGCACCCTTAACACCGAAGGGTGCGGCACCCCCCAAGTCAAAGACTACTGCTAAGGCTTCGCTACCTGCTTGCCACCCGCCCGGCACCCGACCACCCAAAAAGTTCCAAAAACTTCCTACGTAGTTAAGGGTCGCCCACCCGCCGGCTGATTTCCTCATCGGAGATATGGATCAGGCGAACTATAGTGGTTGCCAGTCGTTCGGAGGAACAAGCCCGGAGATCGCCGCCAGTTCATCGGCGGTCACCATTTCCTGCACGAAGACTTCGTCTGGCGCATACAGCTCGTATGGGCTGCGTATCAAAATGACCACGCCTCCGTCGTGCGGACCACTGATCGCATAAACGACCGCATTGTCGCGATCAGCTTTCCATTCCTTGAACGAACGTAGTGCGTCCCAGTGATGCATCCTCACATGGTTAATCAGTTCGGTTACGCGAGGTTTTTCTTGTTCGCCGATGATTGTCGTCGCGATGAGGGCGAACTGATGACGATCTGTTTCCCTGTTGCACATCGGACAAGTTGGCATGAGCTTCCGGAGCTTAACCGCAGTCCCGTTCATTGATTTCTTGCTCTTTGTCATCAGACCACGTATCGCTTCACGTAGCATGGCTACTCCTATTTGTCCTCCGGCTTCTTCTTTTTTGTTACATCGTCGAAGACTTGTGTCGCAGCCTGGTTGCCCACATTGCCGCCGACGATCGCTCCCACGATGCCGCCAATGCCGGCACCGACAGCAGTACCCAGTCCTGGCACGACTGAGCCTATGCCCGCGCCGATCTCGGCACCAACCTCCCCTCCGGCAACCGCACCCCCAAGACCACCAGCCTCACCAGCAGCCGTGCGGCCTTTTTCTCCCTCGGGCGCAGTCGCGATGTTATAAACGGATATTCCGACGGCCAATCCGCCAGCAGCTTTACCTGCGACACCCATCGCTTCCGCTGTGGCGTTCACTCCAGCATTGGTACGAGTTATGCTCTCCGCGATTTGAGCCTCAGTCTTTGCAGCACGGGCCGCAACGCGAGCGGGATCCTGCGCCGCTTGTTCCGCCATCGCTCTACCCAACGCTGGTCCTTGGCCACGTGCTTCGATCTTCGCGGCGTCGCGACCTGCCTCAGTAGTCGCCTGTGAGACTTTTGCATTGTATTCACGCCTGGTGGATTGAATTCCTATGCCCACTTGTGCTGCGTGTGCTGCAATGTACTGGACGATGCACGGAATGCAGATGTACTCGTGGCCGTCTGCATCAGCACGACTGAGCGGATTGTTGCCCACGTAGGAATAAAGATTCAGCGATTGTGGATTGCCGAAATCGGCGTACGGAACGGCAATCGGCTTAGCGGCCCAGTCCGGAGTCATGAACCGCCCCATCGCTGAAGAGTAGTACCGCGCTCCGAATTCGTCCAGGCCGCTCTCGCTATCGTGTTCTTTGCTAGTGAATTTGAAGTGGTTATTGGTGCCAGATACGACGATGCGCTCGGTGCCGAAGGGGTAGTAGTCGGAGAAGTCCGATGTGCCGTTATAGCCATAGACGTAGCGGACGTTGCCGAGGGCGTCGAGGCCATAGTGGTCGACCCAGTCGTTAGCTTCTTCACGGGAAACGAGCATACCGTTGAAGGAGATGTAGCGGTACTGGAAGTTGCCAGCTCCATCGGTGTCAATGACCGGACTGCTTTTGTCCCCGTACCAATAGATGTAATTGGGTTGAGTAGGCGTGTTGGAGGGTGCTTTAGCCACGCGCTTGCCGTCGCCATCATAGAGATAGACAAGGCCGCCGGCGGAGGTTAGGTGGTTTTCCGCGTCATAGACATAGGGTTGCGTCGGGCCGGGATTCATGAGGTTTCCCGCGGCATCATAGATATAGTCGGCGGGTGGCCCGGACGTCTTTCGGTAATCCGGCATTCGAGTGGAGTCCCATCTTCTTGGAGAATATACCATGTTCATAGATGAAGGGAGCGTTAGAATGCTGGGGGTGCCCCACACGCCGGTTTTGCGTGTGGGGGTTTTGGGGTGGTGCGATGCCGAAGGGACTGAAGCGCTATCATGGACGGGGCCATCTCCACTTTTTGACGTTCAGCTGCTACAGGCGGCTGCCGCTTTTGGGAACAGCGCGGGCCAGGAATGCATTTGTCGAGGCGCTTGCAATAATCAGGGAGCGCTATAAGTTCCTCCTGGTCGGATATATCGTGATGCCCGAACACGTTCATTTGCTCATGAGCGAGTCGGCAAAGTGTACGCCGTCTGTTGTATTGAAAGTGTTGAAGCAGCGCGTTTCGCGCGATTTGAGAAAACAGAGACGCCGTGCGCCGACGCGGCAGATGAGCTTGGCTTTTAAGGAAGGCGAAGCCGGTTTGCCACGATTTTGGCAGCCTCGATTCTACGACTTCAACGTATATAGCGAGAAGAAGAAGCGAGAGAAGTTGGAATACATGCACGCCAATCCGGTGAAGCGAGGACTGGTGAGAAATCCGGGTGACTGGGTGTGGAGCAGTTTCTTGTCTTACGAAAAAGGAGAGGGAGGATTGGTGCTGATCGATTTTATGGATTGAAAAGCCAGAAGTACCCGTAAGAGAAGGAAGCGAAGGAAAGTGAAACGACAAAGTCAAAAGCCCCACACGTAAAACCGACGTGTGGGGCACCCCCGCGGAGCTAAGTGTGCTCTCCTGCGAGTACGCCCAGGAAGGAACCGCTGAATGCGACCCCTCCAATTGGAGAAGACCCAGCGGTCTTACTCGTCCAAAACAAATGTCAGCAGAGACTTGTTGATCTTGATCCTACGGTGGCGGTATTCGATGAAGCCGAGTTTTCTAAATTTGTTCATGAAGAAATTGACGCGAGAGCGCGTGGTGCCGATGATTTCCGACAAAGTCTCCTGGGTAACGTTCGGCAGTTCGCTATCTGGCTGGTGCTGCACCTTTCCATAGCGGCCGAGCACGAGCAGCGTCCGGGCCAGGCGCTTCTCACTGGAATTGAAGAGTTGATCGATCAGATCTTCCTCGACTCGATTGTTATGACTGAGCATATACTCGACAAAATAGTTGGATAGCTCGTGGCGCGTATGGAGCATACGTAACAGTTCGTTTTTGTCGATGGCAAGAAGGGTGGTCGGCGTAATGGCAGTGGCCGTGCCCATGCGGAGCGGCTGGCCTGCCAAGCAGCCCTCACCAAAAAAATCGCTCGGACCAAACATGGCGACCACAGCCTCCTTACCTGACCCATTCACCACGGAGAATTTTACGTTGCCCTTTTGAATGTACATGACGCTGTTGGCAGGGTCACCCTGACAGTAAATGGGCTCGTCTTTTCGAAATTCAGCCGCTTTTCTTGCCATTCCCGAGGCAGCGAGAAAGTTCCCGGTGTGGACAGATTTGGTCGTGGATTCCTTGATTTTCATATCGGCACGGAAAATGGCCCAACTGCGAAACCGCGATGGCCCGGGCGGTTTGTCCAAATCAACGAGAACTTCCTCTCCGCCTCACACAAGATCAGAAAACCAGAGCACTGTTCGGGAATCCAGAAGGCCGCCGCCACACACAGAATCCCGACCGGAGATGGCTAAGGCCAGGCACGGGCAGGTCTGGCATGCGATTGACCTCGTGCGGAGCAAGTTCACTTTGAAACTGCCTTCTTTCCGGCGTGTTCCGCGGGCATGAAGCAGAGGATCTGCTGCTTCAATTGCGCATCTACTTCGTCCGCGATGGTCACAACGTCCGGAAGCAACTTGCTAAATTTCACACGATGTTCATTCCTGTGCAGCGTCGAAAAAATGCAGACCTGGAGGATTCGGGATTCATCCACGACCATGGGGGCGGTATACCCTTGTTTTTTTCGCAACTCTCCATGATGACTCGCAGCGATTGAAACCGGAGCTTTTGAACCTTTGTCAAGGCGCAGCCTGGCAATCACGTCATGGAGGAGTCTCGGAAGGTGCCCGGTGCGTTCCTGGAAGTTCAGCTGGATTTGGTGGAGGTCCGGCTCTTGCTCCACAAGCCGCATCCAGTCCTGAATCGTGGCCTCGAGTTCCCGTTCAAGAATGTCGGCCACGCACTCTGGTTCTGTCGAGGCGTGGGGGGAGCCATTGCCGCCAACCTTAGAAGCTATAGTTCTGGTCATCATGATCTCCGTTTATGCCCGCTTAGTATTCCACTTGGGCAGCCGCGAGGCTGTCTAATACGAGACTGTCTAAAAAGAGTCTAATGCTGTCCAAAACCGCTGAAAGAAGCCCTTTCTGAGCGAGCCAAGCCATTAATTCCATCTGAGGAAACCCGGGAGGGACGGGGCAAGGGAGATGGACGGGACGTTTTCTGGATATTCAGGGGTAGCTATGAAAGCAGGCTTACGACTCCTGGAAGGCCAGGCTGGTGGCGCAGTCGCTAAATTCCAGGACAACTCTGGGTGCCGTGTTGGCCGATTTTGCGTGTGCGGGTTTATAGTCAACTTCATGCTCGAGGTGAGCGACTTAAGATCTCGATTCGTGAAGCTAGCGGGATTCAGGGACTGGAATCTCGAACTTGCCGGCGGGGAAAGTATGTTTTGACATTGGATGTGCTGAGCATAGAATACGCAGAACTTCCCGCTGGGTAATGTGGCCACACATTGGGGTCGAGCGCGAATTACTTGCCAGGCGGGAAAGAAATCATAGGTCCGCTTGCTAGCGGCACAACGTAGACAGTCTCATTCAGGGCAAAAGCCGAAGTCCAGACAGGGGGTAGCCATGCACCGAGGACTAGTGGTCACCGCGATGTTGGCACTTGCAGCGGGGGCAGCGTGGGGGCAGAGCCCGCCCGCAAGCGATCAGGCGGAGCAGGTGAGAGCCCTGCTGGAGCGGGTGGAGCAACTGGAGAAGCGTGTTGCCGAACTCGAGGCGCGCCCGGCGGCTGCTTCCGTCACCACGGCGGCTGTTACCGCACCCTCCGCGGCGCCGAACCCGGAAGTGCAGCAAGAGGCGGCGAAGCCCGAGCCCTCGCATCAAATGGAAGGGCACATGGACCAGGCGGCGGTGCGGCAAATGGAGCCGCATTATCCCAATCTGCAGATTCGAGGGTTTGCGGACATGGATTTTTCCGCGACGGACCAGAAAGGAACGACGAGCGGCTTCAATCTTGGCCAACTGGATTTGCACCTGGCGTCGGCACTCTCACCGAAAATCAGCTACTTTGGGGAAATGACGTTTACCGCTCACCCGACAAATTACACGGTGGAGGTGGAGCGCTCGATCATCCGATACGACTATAACGACTATTTCAAGATTTCCTTCGGGCGTTATCACACGCCGATCGGATATTGGAATACAGCTTTCCATCACGGGGCGTGGTTGGAGACATCCATTGACCGGCCGGAGATTGTGAAAGTGGGAGGAACTTATACTCCAATCCACTTCGTGGGATTCCTGGTGGAGGGAAACATTCCATCAGGCGGGGCGGGCCTGGCGTACAGCGTAGGTGTGGGCAATGGGAGGGGAGACACGATCAGCCGTCCGGGTGATGCGGGAGACAACAACAACAACCGGGCGTGGGTGGCGAATGTATTCGCGCGGCCAGTGAAGCTGTACGGACTACAGATTGGGGCGTCCGTGTATCGCGACAAAATCACATTCGCGGGTGGGAGAAACTTCCGGGAATGGATCACTTCGGCGCATCTGGCATGGACGAGAGGAGACCCGGAGTTTCTGGCGGAATTTTCCAACGTGAACCATCGACAGTATTTCACGAACGTGAGCACGAACAATCCGGGGTTTTATGTTCAGATGGGCTACCGGCTGCCGTGGTTTGAAAAGACGCTGAAGCCATACTATCGATTTGAATATTTACACACGCCGGAAAACGAGGCGGTGTTTACGAACCTGGATTTGGTGGAGTCGATCTTCGGGCTGCGCTATGACATTTCAAGTTATGCGGCGTTCAAAACCGAATACCGCCGCGCCAGCCGGCTACCGGGGACACCGACAATCAATGGATTGTTCTTGCAGACGAGCTTTACATTTTAATGAGCCCTACGATGAAAATGACCTATAAACGGCTTGCGGCAATTCTTTGGACGGCATGTTTGATGTGCACCCTGCTCTCCTGGCGTGCGGAAGGACAGACATCACGAGGGACGGACATCGCGGTGGTTGTGAACCCGGACACTCCGATAAGCGATCTGAGCCTTGCCGATGTGCGCAAGGTCTTGCTCGGCGAGCGTCAATATTGGAGTTCGAAGCTGCCGGTGGTGCTGCTGATTCGCGCGCCGGTGGCCCGGGAGCGGGATGTAGTGCTGAAAGTGATTTATCAAATGTCGGAAGACCAATTCAAACAATATTGGGTGGCGAAGATCTTCCGGGCGGAAGCGGCGACAGCGCCAAAGATTGTGTACTCGAACGATATGCAATATGAGCTGGTGACAGCCATGCCGGGCGCTATCGCCTTTGTGGATGCGCGGAACGTGCGGCCCGGATTGAAAGTGTTACGCGTGGACGGGCACCTTCCCGGCGAGGCTAACTATCCGCTGCGGTAAGGACATGCCGCATCCTCGAAGCGGGCCGGGAAGAGTCTGGCTTGCGGCGGCGCGGCGATTAGCTAGAGAGCTTGAGGCGCTTGAGCAGATCGCGGAACCGGGGGTCCGAGCGGACATTATCGAAAAGAGGATCGACGGCTAAAGAAACCAGGCCGCTGTCGTGTTCTCCATAGGCTTTTTCCAACCATGTGAGCGTTTTGTCTTTCTCACCCATGCGGGCATAGATTTGGGCGATGTCGTAGGAGGAGACGTAGCCGTATTTCGAAATCACCATCATTCCATCCAGCCAGCTTCGAAGGACGCCGTTGTACCCGGACTTGGAATAAACCTCTTCGATAGATGCCGCCAACTCGGGACTTCCCGAGAGTGAAACAATTTTTTCTCTCTCGGCAACAGCCTCTTTTTGATTGCCCATCTGGGAGTAGACGCCCTCAAGAATTCGCCTGGCTGGGGCAAACTTCTGATCGAGATCCAAAACCTTGCGCAACTGGTCGACCGCTAGATCGTACTGGCGTGAGAGATAGTATTGCCATCCCAGCATGGTGTTAATGATGAGGGACATCGGGTCGAGTTCCTGAGCCCTCTTCATCTCACGCATGCCTTCCTCGAGATGCCCGGAGTTGGCGAGAAAGTCGCCGTACCAAAGATGCGCGGTGGCAGAGTTTGGGTTGAGCTCGATGGCGCGCTTGAATTCTCTTTCAGCCCCGTTCCAGTCCCAATCGTAATGTTCCTTAACGAGACCCAACGAGGTGTGGGCTTCGGGGAGGGTGTCGTCGATGTTAAGAGCTTGCATGGCGGCGGCCTTGGCCTTAGGCCAGGCCTCCGTTGGGGCAAGGTACGCGGAGTCGCCCAGCAAACTGTAGGTGTCCGCGAGACCTGCATAGGAGAGGGCGTAGCGGGGATCTCTCTGAACAGCTTGCGTAAAATAATCCGCGGCTTTCTTGAAATCCGCTTCCGTCCACTTGTTCCAATAGAACAGGCCCTGCAGGTAGAGCTGATAGGCCTCGGCGTCTTCGGTGGGGCGCTTGGAGAGCAAACGATTCTCTTCGCCGGAAAGCCTGGGGCGCAAGCGGCCATAGATGTCGCCTGCAATCTCTTCCTGCACGGACACCAAATTGGAAAGTTTGCGGTTGTACTGCGCGCCCCAGATCTGCCGCTTGTCCTGGACGTCCTCGAGATTGACGCTAATCATCAGGTCATCACCGGACTGGATGAGCCTGCCGGTGAGGATGGCGCGGACACCGAGATCGCGGCCCACTTTTTCCGGGTCCATGGACTGGCTCTTATAACGGAAAACGGTATTGCGCGACATTACCGCGAGGTTTGGCAACTGGGAGAGGCTGTTGATGAGACTTTCGGTGATCCCATCGCTCAGATATTCCGCTTTCGAATCCTTGCTTACGTTGTCGAAGGGCAGCACGGCGATCGAATCGATGCGGGAGGGGCCTGTTCTACCCAGCAAGCGATCGCGAAAATTTCCTACATTCAAAGCGAACAAAAGCAGAATCAGAGCAAGCACGCCGCCCCAGACGAAATGAATCCAATTTCGGCGGATGGTTTGGCGAGAAGATTGGCTGGAGCTGATCGGCAAAATGCGGGATGAATCCGTGTCGCGCTTGAGGCGCTGCAAGTCCGCCCGCAGGTCGGAGGCGGTCTGGTAGCGCAGTCTGCGATCCTTTTCGAGGGCTTTGGAAATAATCATCTCAAGTTGCGGGGGAATCAGCGGGTTCAGGCGCATCGGGGGAGTCGGCGCACGATTCAATATGGCTTCAAAAACAACTCCAGAGGTATTTCCGCTGAAGGCTTGCTGGCCAGTGGCCATTTCATAAATGACTAACCCGAGGGAGAAGAGATCCGTACGCGGGTCGAGTTCTTCACCGCGAACTTGTTCGGGGGACATGTAGGCGACAGTACCTACGGCCATGCCGGTGCTGGTGAGATGGGCGTCTTGCGTCGTCGGACTGGTCGTTAGTGAATTTTCTCCGGGCACTGTCGTGCTTCTGCGCTCCGGCATGAGCTTTGCGAGGCCGAAATCGAGAAGCTTCACCTGGCCGCGGTCGGTGGAGAAAATATTCGCAGGCTTGATATCGCGGTGGATGATGGCTTTGGAGTGGGCGGCATCGAGAGCGTCGGCGACTTGGTAGCCATAATCAGGGACGCGGTCCATGTCCAAGGGCTTCCCAGAAATGCGATGTTTAAGGGTCTGTCCTTCAAGGATCTCCATGACAATGAAGTTCTGGCCCTCGTACTCGTCTACATCATAGATGGTGCAGATGTGGGGGTGATTCAAAGACGAAGCAGCGCGAGCTTCCCGTTGGAAACGCTCGATAGCCAGATGGTCTTTGGAGACCTGTTCTGGCAGGAATTTCATGGCGACAAAACGGCCCAGCTTAAGGTCTTCGGCCTTGTAAACCACACCCATACCGCCCCCACCAAGCTTCTCGACAATTCGATAGTGGGAAACGATTTTGCCAATCATGGGAAGGAAACCGCCATCGCGAGGTCATATTATTAGGTTGCGCCGCAAGCAAGTCAACGCGAAGAAGCTATGGCGAGAGTGGCGAGTACGCCATTCTTCTCGTGGAGCTTAGAAATCTGAACTTCAAGGAAGGCGGCTGGGGCGGTGATGTGAATTGTGCGTTTCGCCGACGGCGCTAATGCTAATCGGCAAGCACTGGGAGGAGACGACGATTTACAAAGCTGCACACGCGTTCGAACAGTCCGGCGATTGGAAGAAAATGTAAGCGGCGGTTCGGGAGATGAGGCGCCGCCTTCGCGAGGGTCACTCGTAACGGAGAGCTTTCATCGGATCGAGGCGGCTGGCGCGCCAGGCGGGAATGTAGCCGGCGGCGCAGGCGACGGAGGCTAGAGCGACGGTGGCGAGGGCGAGAGTAGCAGGGTCGTGCGGCGAGAGGCCGAAGAGCTGGCTCTGCACTAGCCTGGTGAGGGCGATGGAAGCGGGCACGCCAGCGGCGACGCCGATGGCTACGAGCAGAAGTACTTCGCGCATGACCATCCAGATGACACTGCCCTGAGCAGCGCCGAGAGCCATGCGGATACCGACTTCGCGGGTGCGCTGGGCAACGGTGTAGGCCATGACGCCATAGAGGCCGATGACCGCGAGCAACGTGGCGAGAAAACCGAAGACGGCCGAAAGACTGGCGATCATTCGTTCCGTGGCGAGGGAGTTATTGATTTGCACTTCGGCGGTGCGCATGGCGTAGACCGGGAGGTTGGAGTCCATGTCGCGAACCTTGGAGCGGATGGCGGTCATTAATTGATTGGGATCGGCGACAGTCCGGGCGTAAACGACCATGCCGCCGAGGTAGCGGCTGCCCAGATAAGGAACGTAAGCTTGCGGCGGAATTTCATCGCGCAGATTGGTGTACTTGATGTCTTTAACGACGCCGATGATTTCCATGTCCGTGGGCGTTCCGGGATCGGAACCGAAACCCACGTGCAGACCGAGGGGATTGCGACCGGCGAAATATTTTTTCGCGAAAGTCTCGTTGATCATGATCGTAGCGGGTTCCCAACCGCGATCCGGAGGCTCTTCGGGACGGTGCTTGATCTCGCGGTTGTCGGAAATACGGAAATCGCGTCCGGCAACGATGGGTACGCCGAGCGTGGCGAAGTAATTGGGTCCAATCTGGTTCATGTAGGGCTCAGGGTGGGCATCGGGCGTGGGAGGACTGAAACCTTCGACGGTCATGCTGCTGTCCCATTCGTTGTCTTCGAGAATGCGCATGCTGGCGAGGCCGACGGATTGAACACCGGGGATGGAAGCTAGAGACTCCGAAAGTTGAGGATAGAAGACTTTCAGGCGCTCGACGCTGTAACCACTGTACGAAGGATCGAGTTCGAAACCGACGAGATTTTGAGCGGGAAAGCCCGGACCGAGATCGCGCAAGTTTCCGAGACTGCGAACGAAAAGCCCCGCGCCGATCAAGAGCAAGAGAGAAAGAGTGACCTGGGCGATGACGAGAGTTTTCCTGAGGCCACCGTGGCCGCCGCCAACAACGGCGGCGGCTTCATCCTTTAGAGTGACGGCGACATTGGGTTTCGTGGTTTGAAGAGCGGGCACGAGTCCGAAGAAGACTCCCGTTGCGACCGTGACGGCGAGTGTGAACAGGAGAATGCGCAGATCGGGAGTGGTGGAGATGCGCAAACCTCCCGAATCCGAGGGCAGATACGCGGCCATAAGAGCCTTGTCCGCCCAATAGGCGAGGGCGAGTCCGGCGAGCGCTCCCATGGTCGCGAGAGAAAGACTCTCGATTAAGAGCTGCGAAACGATACGGCCGCGAGTGGCGCCCATCGCCAAGCGAATGGCCATTTCTTTCTTTCTGGCTGCTCCACGGACCAAGAGGAGATTTGCGAGATTGGCGCAGGCGATGAGGAGCACCAGACCTGTGGTAGCCATGAGAACCCAGAGCGGCGTGGAAAGGGTCTGCCGCGTATAGGATCTCCCCTGCGATCCGGGCAAAACCTGGATCCAACATTTTAGAAATTGCTCGCGGTCGTAGGGCGACGAGTGAGCGAAGGCTTTCTCCTTTACCTCCATCTCGAGCATCGAATGCATTAGTGGTTGGAGTGAAGCCTGGGCTTTCTCGCGCGAGATGCCGGGCTTCAGGCGGCCGAAGGCATTGACCCAGCGGCTGCGGCGCTCTTTCAACATGTCATCTAGATTGCCGACGAGGATCTGCTTCTGCATCATGATGGGGACGAAGAGTTTCGGAGCGCGCCCAAGTTCGACGCCGTCAAAGCCAGGTTGTAGGACGCCGACGACGGTCATGTTGTTATTGTTCAGAATCAGAGTCTTGCCGACGATTGCGGGGTCGCTGGAGAAACGAGTTTTCCAAAAGGCATAGTTCAAAACGACGTAGGGATGGCCGTCTGGGTTGCGATCATCCTCGGGTGTGAAAACGCGGCCGAGATGAGGATTGAGGCCGAGAGTGGAGAAATAGGTACCGGAGACCAGTTCCAAGTCGACGCGTTCGGCCTGGCCGCCAAAAGAGAGACTGGCGGAGGTGGCGAAGCGGCAAAACATGTCGGAGAACACTTCGTTTTGAGCCCGAAAATCCCGGAACATGGGGTGAGAGATGGCATTGCCGCCCCAATTGCTGCCGTAATGGCGGCCGCGCATGGTGAGGAGGACGAGTTCCTGCGGGTTCTTGACCGGCAGGAGGCGCAGGAGGACTTGATCGAGAAGAGTGAAAATAGCGGTATTTGCGCCGATGCCGAGGGCGAGGGTCAAGATGGCGATCACCGTGAAACCGGGGGTGCGGCCAAGGGTGCGGAGGGCGTACTTAAAATCACGAAACGCGGTGTCGAGCGAGGCGATGGTGTTCATTTCGCAGACCTTATCCTTCGGGTGAGTTTCGCTGGCAAACATGAATACGCATGCGGCAGAGAATTGTTCCCTTCGTATTAAAGTCTCGAACGGCAGCGCGGCCAGGTCAATTTAGCTAAAGATTGAGACGATACTAAGGTGAAAACGTCTTGTCCAAGAGGGACGAAGAAGGGGCTAGGGGCATGCCTACCTCCCGGCCTGGCGAGCGGCCGGAGGGAAAGGCAGTCCAGCCACTGGTACGAAACTCCGGAATCATATAGAAGGTAAAGCATCAAAGACATGCTGGAACGACGCTGGATTCGGTGGCTGCTGGCCTTGCTGGGCTGGACATTCGTAGCTTTGTTTTTCGCGAGCCAGACTTACCTCAATTACAGGAGTTCGGGAGGAAGGGCACCCGTCGGGCTCATCCTGCAGATGAATTTGATGGAGTGGTACCTGTGGGGAGTCCTTGCTCTGGGGATTGTGTGGCTGGCGAGAAGAGTTCCGCTGGAGCGATCGCACTGGGCGCGAAGCGTGGTCGTTCATCTTGGCGCCAGCGTGGGATTTGCGTTCGTGGAGTGGTGGACGAACAATTTTCTGCGGCATCACGTTTTGGGATTTTCTCAGAGCGTCAGACTGGTTTATGTGTTTCATCAAAATCTGGCGACCTATTGGATCGTAGTCGCTGCAACGCAGGGTTATCTCTATTATTCGCGGTATCGACAGGGAGAGGTGCGCGCGGCGCAGCTTTCCGCCCAACTGGCGCAAGCGCAATTGCAAGCATTGCGCATGCAACTTCACCCTCATTTTCTGTTCAACACGCTGAACGCCATCTCGACTCTGGTTCATAGGGACCCAGAAATTGCTGACAGGATGATCGCACGGCTGAGCGACTTGTTGCGGCTCACGCTCGAGAATATCGGCGTTCAGGAGGTGCGGCTGGCGAAAGAGCTGGAATTCCTGGAACGTTATCTGGACATCGAGCGAATGCGTTTTGCGGACCGGCTAGAAGTTCGAATGCAAATCGCGCCGGAAACGCTCGATGCGCGCTTGCCGTACCTGATTCTGCAACCTCTGGTCGAAAACGCGATTCGGCACGGGATTGCTCCACGCTCCGCGCCTGGACGCATCGAGGTCAGTGCAGAGCGCAAGGATGGGATGCTTGTTCTGACGGTGAAAGATGATGGTCCGGGGATTGCCGAAACGAATCCCAAAAAAGGTGTGGGCATTTCGAGCACGCGAGCCAGGCTGGAACGGCTGTACGGCGCGGCGCACAGCTTTGTATTACAAAATGGCCTCCAAGGGGGATTGATTGTCACGCTCGCGTTGCCGTTTCAGTTCATAGTTGAGGACGTGGCAGCGAAAGACGAGGCGCGCGACTCCAGGTGAAGATCCGGACACTGATCGTCGATGACGAGCCGCTGGGCCGCGAGCGAATACGCACTCTGCTCGCTGGTGACCTCGAAATCGAGGTGATCGGAGAATGCGCTGACGGACGGCAAGCCATTGCGGCCATCGAAGAGCGCAAACCTGACTTGGTTTTTCTCGACGTGCAAATGCCGGAAGTGGACGGGTTCGGCGTGGTCGACGCGATGTGCAACGAGCGAATGCCGGTGATCATCTTCGTGACAGCCTACGATCGCTACGCCGTGAAGGCGTTTGAAGTGCATGCGCTCGACTATCTGCTCAAATCATTCGACCGAGAGCGCTTCGCGGCCGCGCTCAGACGAGCCAAAGAGGAGATTGGACGTTTGCGGGAGGGCGCACTGAACGAGCGGCTGGCCGGATTGATCGAAGACTTGCAAACGAAAAAGGACCGGTTAACGCGGCTGGTGATCAAATCGGCGGGACGAATTGTGTTTCTTCGGGTCGAAGAGATTGACTGGATCGAAGCGGCTGACAACTATGTGCGCGTGCACGCCGGACGGGAAGCTCACTTGATCCGCGAGACGCTGCAATCGTTGGAAAAACGGCTGGACCCGGCGATATTTCTGCGAATTCATCGATCGTCGCTGGTTAATCTCAATCGAATTCGCGAATTGCAGCCGATATTCCATGGGGATTATGCCGTCAAGCTGATCGACGGGACGGAATTGACGCTCAGCCGGAATTACCGCGAAAAACTGCTCCAACCACTTGAGCAGTTTCTGTAGAAAGTGAACCATTCCAATCCACGGGCCGGCAGGCTTTTCCCTGGTCCGCTTGGCCCCAGCCAGAGAGCGCTTCGCCCCAAATTTGTTGAGTTTTTGCAACCCAACCGCTAGTTGTGGGAGGGCGCGGGATGAGCAAAAAGCAGAATTGCGCGCGTTTCAGGTGGCGAAAAAGAAGGGGGCGTATTCGAATGAATGAACAATATGCTTGGCTGATTTCTGGGGCGACACGGGCGATGGCATTTGTCTTATTCGCAACCACGATACTTATTTGCCAGCATGCCGTCGCGCAAACAACCCCAGCGGAATCGCGCGAAGGCCAGGCAGCCGAAACTGTCTTTAAAAACATTCAGGCGCTCAAGGGAATGCGAGCTGGAGATCTGCAGGGAGCGATGTCGTTTATCGCCAGTTCGCTGAACGTGGATTGCGACTATTGTCACAGGCAAGATTTCAGCAAGGACGTGACGAAGGAGAAGCTTCGAGCAAGAGAAATGATCCGCATGGTGCGCCAGATCAACGAGGAGGCGTTCCATGGGGAAAACAAGGTGAATTGTTTTACGTGCCACCAGGGGCACACGGATCCTGTCTCCTTGGCGCCTATTTCTGCTCCCCCGTCGAGGAAACCTGGAGCGGAGGCGGCAGCCACCGAAAAACCTGCTCTCGCTTCGCTCCCGAGCGTTGCGGAGGTGCTTGAGCATTATGTGCAGGCGCTTGGGGGACAGGCGGCACTTGATGGGGTGAAGAGCAGGATCATAAGAACTGAGCCGCTGAATGGCGAGAACTCTGAATCAAAAACAATGATGTACCAAAAGGCGCCCGGAAAAGTGCTTTTCGTCTGGGGTTCGCCAAGCTACACGCTCTGGGTTGGATTCAACGGGAAGAGCGCCTGGGCGCAAGACTCTGAGAAGTCCTACTGGGGCATTCTGAATACGCCGCAACGCAATTCCATCATGCGCGACTCAGAGAGCTACCAAGGCAGCCGGATAAAAAGCCAGTATTCAAATGTAAAAGTTAAGGGCGTAGAGAAAATTGGCGAACATGCGACATATGTCGTGAGCGGGACATCCCCCGAAGGTACGAGCGAAGATTTCTTTTTTGATATGCAGAGTGGCTTACTTCTGCGGCGACACATCGAAGAGCAAACCATTTTCGGCGGGTTTCAGATACGAGCGGATTTCGAGGACTACCGTGAAATGGGCGGGGTAAAAATGCCGTTTGTGGTGCGGTGGGCCAGCCCCGGGGGTGCGTGGGGCACGAAAGTCTCCTTCAAAGTCGCAGAGGTTCAGCAGAACGAACCTATTGAGGACGAGAAATTCGAAGGCCCGCCGCCGAAATCGCCCTAGAAACTACGTAACAGACAGTCCTTGGCGGGTGTGATGTGCGATGCCGGAATCGGACAAAAAATTTCAATCAGACGGCGGTGGTTGTGGCGGCGCGCGGAGTGAGGTCTTCTTCCTTTTGGCGGAAGTAGGCGGTTACGCGGTCGATGATTTCGTTGAGCGAGGTTTGCGGGCGGAAGCCGGTGAGGGCTTGGAGCTTATCGACGCAGGGGACGCGCCGCATCATATCCTCGAAACCTGGCTCGTAGGCCTGATCATAGGGGACAAATTCGATGGGAGAAGTACTGCTCGTGCGCTCTTTGACCAGTTTGGCGAGGCCTTCGATACTGATCTCTTCGATGTTGCCAACGTTAACGACCTCGCCGATGGAGCGATCAGTGTCCATCAGTCGGATGAGGCCTTCGACGGTGTCGCGGACGTCGCAGAAGCAGCGCGACTGTTTCCCGTTACCGAAGACGCGGATAGGCTCGTTGTCCAGAGCCTGCTTGACGAAATTCGGCAGCACCATGCCGTAACGCCCAGTCTGACGCGGCCCCACGGTGTTAAACAAGCGCACCACAATGACGGGAAGCTTTTTCTCTTTCCAGTAGGAGAGAGCTAGAAATTCATCGAGAGCCTTGGAGGCTGCGTAGCTCCAACGGCCTTTGGTAGTGGGTCCGAGGACGAGGTCGGCATCCTCGTGGAAAGGTACGTTGGTGTTCTTTCCATAGACCTCGGAGGTGGAGGCCGTGAGCACCAGCTTGCGTTTTTTGCAGGCGGCTTCGAGAATTCGCTGAGTTCCGTTGACATTCGTTTCGATGGTGCGCACGGGGCTTTCCACGATGAGTTTGACGCCGACGGCGGCGGCAAGATGGACGATGATATCGGCATCGTCGACGAGCTCCGCGAGCAACTGGAGGTTTTCAATGGTGTCCAGGTGATACTCCATCTGGCTGGAAGACTTGAGATGGCGGATGTTGTCCATGCTTCCGGTGGAGAGATTGTCCAGCAAGACGACGCGATCGCCGCGAGCGAGAAGCCTCTCAGTGAGGTGCGAGCCAATGAAACCGGCGCCGCCGGTGATCAAATAACGCAAAGTGCCTCCTTACAATGCCTGATTGTCGTCGCGATCGCGAAGGGAGCTTTCGGAGACAGTTTCCGGATGATCATCCGGGTCATGCGGAATATCCCCGGTCTCTTGAGGCCCATAGCCATAAGAGTAGGGATAGTACCGGTAAGAATAATAGTAGTCTGGCGTGCTAGAATCCACTGCATTCAGCACGACTCCGAGAATGTGACACTTCACGCTCGTAAGCAAATCGCGCGTGCGGCTGAAGGCCTCTTTCGGGGTTTCGCCGCTGCGCACAACAAGTAAAACGCCATCAGTTTGCACGGAGAGGATGACGGCGTCGGTAGCAGCCATGACGGGAGGCGAGTCGATTACCACGAACTTGAACTTGGAGCGCAGTTCGGCGATGGCTTCCGCCAATTTGTTGGAAGACAATAAGTCCGCAGGATTGGGAGGAAGCGGGCCGGTCGGAATCGCGGCAAGATTGGGAATGGCGGCGTGCGGTACGATGACAAGATCAAGTGTCGAAACACCGGCAAGATAAGAACTGAGGCCGGCGTATTTGCCATTTCCCATGTTGAGCAAGCGGCCGACGCCAGGCTTGCGCAAGTCGGCATCGACAAGCACGGTACGGTCCCCAAGCTGCGCTAGTGTGACGGCCAAATTAGCCGCGGCGGTGGTCTTGCCTTCGCGGGGGAGCGCGCTGGTTACAAGGATGACTTGCGGTGGCCGGCCTGGCTGGGAAAGCAAAAGCGAAGTGCGCAGCGCACGGAACGCTTCGGACATTTGGGAGTTCGGAAGGTGCTGGGCCACAAGCTCAATCCGTTTCTCATGACCATTGGTGGCGATGCCTGACAACAGTCGCTTTCGAGTGCCATTGCCGTTGGCGGTGGCAAACTGCGGTACAACAGCCAAGGAAGGCAACCGCGCCAGAGACTCGATGTCGTCTGGCGTTTTAACGGTGTTATCAAGGTACTCCCGCATAAGGGCAAGACCGATGCCTCCTACAAGCCCGACCAGGAAAGCCAAAACGATGTTTCTGGTTTTGGCCGGACGCGCAGGATAGGCGGGGATCATGGCCGGATCGACAACGCGGATATTAGAGGACTGCAAAGCGGCGGAAATCCCTACTTCCTTGAGCTTGGTGGTCAGACCGTCGTAGAGTGCCTTGTTGGTTTCCGCCTCGCGCTTGATGATGTTGTATTCGACGAGCCGCTCGGCCATCTCGTTGGTCTGTCCCTTTTGCTGATCGAGGGCTTGAGAAAGCAAAAGTTCGCGCTGCCTGGCTTCGCGGTATTCGGTTTCTATGCGGTTAAGGGTGTTGACATTTTCCTTCTGGATGAGCTGGTCCAGATCTTTCAATTGCGCCTGAAGGCGCTGCACCTTGGGAAAATTCGGGCCGTACTGGCTAAGAGCTTCGTTATAGTCCTGCGCGGTAGCCTGCCGCTTCTGGGTGAGGCCCTGGAAGCTAGGGCTGTCGCGAAGCTGGGGCACGTCGGAGACGTCGCCGGCCTTGGCAAACTGGTAGAGCGCTTCCTTGCGCATGCGCTCAGATTGAGCATCTGTAAATTCCTTATTGAGATCGCCAAGGCGTTGCGTGGTGATATTTTGTTTGTCGTCGAGGGTCCAGATCTGGTTTTTTCTTTCGTAAGAGATGCGCTTGTCTTCCGATTCCTGAACCCTGATTTTGAGCTCGTTGAGTTCGTCGCGAAGCCAGGTGGTGGCGCGTGTCGTTTCATCATAGCGGCTGCGAATGTTTTGCTCTTGGAAATTCCTGATGTGTTCATTGACGACGCGGGCGGCGAACTGCGGATCGGTGGACTCAAAGCTGACATCCATGAGCTGGCTATTGGGTACGCGCTTCACGCCGAGGCTACCAAGAAAAGCGCCTAGTTCGGGGGGGCGCTTCTGATTTTCCAGGCTGCCGGTGGCCAGAGCCTCCGAAGGACCCGAGGGAGAGGAAAACTCCGGCCGGGCACCAAGGCCGCTGCTGCGGATGGTTTGCAGGGCCAGAGTTTCACTCGTCAGGATTTTCGACTGCGTCTCGATATAGTTATCGAGATCCATCATGTAGCCGTAAGGATCCAGGCCCTGAAAAGGAAGAAAGCTGGCATTTTCGCGGTCGATTTCGATGCGGGCTGTGGCCACATAGACGGATTGCATGCGGAAAGTAGCGATGGTGACGATGGTAACGACGGCAAGCAAGAATGACAGAATGAGCCACTGGTGCTTGCGGAGGATCAGCAGGTAATCGTATAGATGCGGCTCACGCGGCGAGAGATCCCAGGCCGGAAGACGGGAGGAAGGTGGAATCAGCTCAACGGCGCCGTTCGCGCCGTTTTCCCGTGGAACGAGTTTGTTTTCTTCAGCCATGTCTCAGCGATACGCAAGCCGGTAAAGGGCGACGCCTGAACCAAGGGCGATGCCAAACTCGAGGGACCGTAGAATGGCTCGTTTGGCTCCACTCTCGGGTATATAAAGGATGTCGCTGGGCTGGAGCTGCACATCTTCGGCTTTGCGATTCAGAATTTTCTTTAGATCGAGTTGCATTTCGTGTTGCTTTCCCTGGGCATCCTTACGAAGGACGACGGCCTGGTCCGTCTTCGCGGTGCGGGTAAACCCGCCGGCCAGTGCGAGAATCTTCAGAGTGTTCATTTGTTCGCGGTCATTGGTGAGCACAAAACCGCCGGGTCTTCCGACCGCGCCCAAAACGTACACGATGCCGGCGTGTGGGACGGTCACGACATCGCCTGCCTGCAGGAGAACATTGTTCTTGATATTGCCTGCCTCCATCAGCTGATACAAATTAACGGTGATCGTATCCACAGCGGGAGAAGCCGATGGAACACCAGCGGCGTCAATGGATTTCTCCGACGAATGGTTCTGGTCCGGCAGTTCGGGAGGCTCCGCCGTCGCACCGTTGGATGACGCAGAAGGGGAAGGAGCGGCGGTGGCTGGGGGCGCTGAGACTGGCTTGTTGGATTGAGACTTCGCAGGAGCGGCATCCGCAGGGCTGATAGCGGAAGGCTCCGAATCCTCGAAAGACATCTGTGGAACGGGCCGCGTGATAATGACTTGGTCGCCGGCATCATTGGAGAGGCCGCCAGCTTCTGCAAGAACTTCGAGAAGCGTGACCTGGCGGTCAGCCTGGTAGACCAACGGATGAGCGACAGCCCCAACAACCGTAATGGGCTTGCTCTTTCTTTCCCTGACGGTAATGCTTACCTCGGGATGGGAAACTAAGCCGTTCGCCTCCAAAACCTCGGCAATCTTCTGTTGCGCCTGGATTTCGGTGAGCCCGGAGACACGCAAGCGCACGGGCACGAGGGGGATTCCGACGGTACCGGTTTGGCTCACTCGCACATCGCGACTCAGTTCCTTCACGTCGAATACTTCGATCGAGAGCAAGTCGCCGTTTCCAATTATGTAATCGTGCGGCGCCCTGCGCGCAGCGGCAGAGAGCTCGCGAATGCGATCGTTTGTTTGTTGTGGTGTCTCGAGAACGTCCTGCGCGCGGCTGGGCGGCGCCAGAATGACTAACCCGAGCAGGGTGATGGAGAGACAAAACGACGTCCCCGCACCCAGTCTCGCTGGCTGCATACGAATAGATGACCCCCCAGGATTGATTATACAGACAGAAGGACGAAGTCCGTCAGGGTTTTCCTGACCCCCGGCGGGTGCGTTCCGAGTCGGGGATTCCGGGCGTTGGCTGGTGAATCTCGCTTGTCGCCAGGTTCGCCATCAGGAAAAAAAGGAGAGCGTTTGAGGGAATATGCAGATTGAAATCGACAAGGCTGTGAATAAGAAACCCGAGACAGGCCACGAGGCCCGAGAGTTGGAGGGCTGAAGAAAAGGCCCCACTGAGCCGAGACAGGTGGCGCAGAGAACCAAAGAGCAAGACACCCAGAAACCAGGCGCAGCACAAACCCCCTGCAATGCCTGTCTCCGCAAGACCTTCCAGGTAGTCATTGTGGGTGTGATTGACGATTTTTCCATCATAATACGTTTCATAGGCTGGAAAAACAAGCTGGAGGGTGCCAAGACCTGTGCCTTTCCAAGGATGGTCCAGGAATATCCGCCAAGTGTCAGCTCTCATGGAGGCGCGCTTCCCGGCGGTTACCTCAAGAGATTGAAGGGTAGAAAACCGCTCGACGAGCTGCTGAACACCCAGCCAGGAGACCATGAGAAATGCCAGCAGGAGAACCGCGCCTCCGGAGAGCAGGTGTTTTCCGGCAGTGCGGCGAAGAACCAGCCAGAGGACCACGACGCCGACTTCCACAGCGAAACTGACGATCCCCCCGCGAGACGCCGAGAGAAACAGAGCCCCGATGGGTACCACCGCAAACAGACTGACCAGAAACCAGCGTTCGCGGCGGACTTTGCCGAGGACCAGGGGCACTAGAGAGAGAGGAATGACGAGCTCCGCGAATCCAGCGAAATGATTGCGATTGACGTAGGGGCCAAAGGGGATGCCCCCATAATGCATTTCGCGAAACCAGTAAAGCCTTCCGTTGAACGTGAGATGCTGCAAGATGCCGAAGAGGGACACAAGGAATCCGAAACTCATCCCAAACCAAATGAAGCTCCGCCAATCCTCGAGCGTTCGGAATGCCTGCGTGGCTAAAAAGAGAATGAGGATATCGGCGAGAAGAAGCTGTAGCTCCACGCGCGTACTGTAGGACGAAGCCGTGCCATGAAAGACCAATTGGCCGGCACCGATCAGAAAAAGAAAGACAAGCGGCAATAACAAAGGCGAAACGATGAGCTGTTGTTCTCGCGCGAGAAAGGCGCGCACGGCCCAGGCGAGAAATAGCGATGCCGCTCCAATTTCAAGGACAGCGCGAGCCCAGTCCTCGACGGCGCCATGCGAGGCAACGCCAAAGACCACGAGCGCGCAAATGCCGATGCGGAAGGGCTTCATTGCTTCGAGCTCTCCGCGGGTTCCGGCACCAAGTCAACGTCATCGACCCAGGCGAAGCCGAAAATCTTGCTGTCAAACTTCTCGCTCGGAAGCCGAGTCACGCAAAGCTGAAGCTCACTGACGTCCTTTCCCGCGTTCCAATGCATGCTGATTTTTGTCCACGGCTGGGTGCCGCGAACATCATCCGTCCGGGAAATGGAATTGACCGAATTACTGAAGGAGTGAAGAGCAAATCGGACGCCTTGATCGGTGGATAGAGCGTGCGTTCGAACCCACGCGGAAAATCTGTACGTGGTGGAAGGCTGAACCGCGACATACTGACAGACATCGCTGAAATTTACGTTGCTCAAGCCATTAAACGTCAGCTGCAGGGAATTACTTCCGGAGTGTTTCTCTTTCGAATCGAGAGTCACTTGCACACCACCGACGAAAACAGGGTAGCGCCAAGTGAATCCTCCGCCGGTAATGTTTGATTCGAATCCGCCGTCCCAAACGAGGGAATTGGGAGGATCCGAAGGCCGTGATACGCCGGCGATGGCCAGAGCCTGATCCCATACTTGCCGGGCCTGCGTCATCTGCAGCTTGTGGAAGAGCACTTCGAGGAGAGGAAACGACTCGCGCAGGAGGAAGTGCGGATGGAGAGCAGCGAGCCGAGACCACACGACGAGAGCCTGGTCCGCCTGTTGCTGCTCTGTCAGCGCGGAAATCACGCTCAAATAAGCATCCTGAGAGTTTGGCAACACGCGGTCCAAGGCAGCGTTAACGTCCGGCACGAAGCGCTTGCAGAGAAGAAATGCCGCCGCTCCGCGTTTCGGGTCGGCTTCTACAGCCCGTTTGACCTCTGCGAATGCGGCATCGATTTCGCCCTTTCGAAGCAAAAAATTTCCATACCGCCAGGAAACTTCAGGGGAAAGCGGGTACACGCGCTTGGCTTGAAGTAATGCATTTTGAGCGCCCGCGAGGTCGCCTTCTGATTCGTATTCCGCACCCAGATCGAGCCACGCGTCGGCTGATTGGGGATTAAGCGTCAAAGCTGTTTGGTAGGCGCGAATGGCGCGGCGGGCATCCGGTGCTTCCAGGTTGTATTGCCAATAGCGGCCGAGGAGATACCAGTTGCGCGCGTCATCCGGCTCGAGTTGCGTGGCGCGCTCGTACCCTTGCTGCGTATTCAGCCCTGCATCGTTCACTGCAATGGCATTGCGGATGCCGGAGTAAGAGAGAGTGGCGGCGAGCACGAATGCAAGAAGGACAAGAAGCCCGGGCCCGGCAGGACTGGAGAGACGAAGTATCATCCCGCGATACTGTGCACAGACAAACTCTCAGATGCAAGGCGAAAGTCTGGAAAAGCTGGGCGGGCACAAGGCCTGTTTCTGCTGAAAGAGAGCTACTTGCCCATGGACGCAGAGAGCGTTTCGTCGGCGCGTCCGCGGCGGCGGACGTCGATCCCCAAGCGCTTGATCTTTTGGTTCAGCGTCGAAAGGGGAATCATAAAACGCTCGGCCGCTTCGGTCTGATTCCAGCCGGTGCGTTCGAGCATGTCTATGATGATGCGGCGCTCGATCTCGTCCATGATTTGGAAGAGAGAAGGCTGCGGGTGATCGGCGGCGGAACGGGAACCAGGTTCTCCAGGCAAAGGCGGTAGAAATTCCGAGAGCTGCAGCCGGACTCCGCGGACGATTTCCTTGCTGCGAATGCTTTCAGGAAGCAGATCGACGTCGACGCGTTCCTGCGTGGAGAGCACCACGGCGCGTTCGACGACATTTTCCAGTTCACGAACATTGCCCGGCCAGTCGTAATCCATGAGCAGCTTCATGGCGCCGGCCGTAAACAGGCGCATGGGCTTGGTGTTCTCGAGGCAGTAGCGCTCAAGGAAATGGGCGAGCAGGGCGGGCACATCCTCGCGGCGATCGCGCAGAGGCGGTAGCTGGAGGTGGATTACGTTCAAACGGTGGTAAAGGTCCTCACGAAAACGGCCTTCGCGCACAAGCGTGAGGAGATCGACGTTGGAGGCGGCGACGATGCGCACGTCCACCTTGATTTGTTCCGTGCCGCCGAGGCGCATGAACTCGCGCTCCTGAATGACGCGGAGCAGTTTCGCTTGAGTTTCGGGACTGATGGTTGCAATCTCGTCAAAAAAAATGGTGCCTTGATCGGCGACCTCGAAGAGGCCTTTCTTGGAAGCGATAGCGCTGGTAAAAGCGCCCTTTACGTGGCCGAAAAGCTGCGATTCGAGCAAATCTACGGGAATCGAACCGGTATTGACTGGCACGAAGGCCTTGTCCGCGCGCGGGGAAGCCGAGTGTATGGCTTTGGCGATGAGCTCTTTGCCGGTGCCGCTCTCCCCGCTGATCAGTACGGTGGAACGCGAGGGAGCCACCTGAGTGACCAGATCGAAGAGCGTCAGCATCTTTTCGCTCTTACCGATGATGTTGGGAAAATTGAAACGCTGTTTGAGCGCGCGCTTGAGCTGGACGTTTTCTTCACGCAGGCGGCGTGACTCGACGGCTTGCGCCACCTGAGCCAGAAGTTCGTCATTGGACCAAGGTTTGGTGATGTAGTCGAGCGCACCGCCCTTGAAGGCGGCGCGCGCCATCTCAATCGAGCCGTAGGCGGTGATTAGAACGACGGAAAGCTGCGGATCGCGCCGGTGAATTTCCCTCAGCAGCTCAATGCCATTGCGGTCGGGCAGACTGACATCTAGCAGCAGCAAATCGTACGGGTGCTCTTCCAGCTTGGCGAGGCCGGATTCGCCGGTATCCGCGCTAGAGACGCCGTAACCTTCACTGGTTAGGAGAAGTTCGAGGCCTTCGCGAATTTCCGATTCGTCATCGACTACCAGTATCGAACCCTTAGACATGAACCGACTTCCTGACCGCGGGGAATTCCACGTGGAATGACGTGCCTTTGCCGGGAGTCGAGCGGACATCGATTTTTCCGGAGTGTTCCTTAATGATGCCGTAACTGACAGACAAACCCAGGCCGGTCCCGCGGCCATTGGGTTTGGTGGTGAAGAATGGATCGAAGATGCGGTGAATATGTTCGCGAGGGATGCCCGCACCGGTATCGACAACTTCGATCTCGACGCTGCCGTTGTGCGTTCCCGTACGCACTTCCAACAGGCCGCCGCCAGGCATGGCGTCTCGCGCGTTCAGAAAAAGATTTAGAAAGACCTGTTGAAGTTTGTTGGCGGAACCACGAACCGCCGGCAGAGTGTTGCCCAGGTTCTTCACGACTTGAATCTGCGAAGTCTTCAAAGGGTGAGAGACGAGTGAAAGGGTTTCCTCCACCACGCGGTTCACGTCGATGTCCGCGGCTTCGGCGGCTCCCGTGCGAGAAAAATTCAGAAGATTGTTGACGATTTCGCTGGCACGAAATGTCTGCTTGACGATCTTCTCGATGATCGATTGCCGCGGATCGCCGTCAGGCATCTGCTTTGCCAGCATCTGGATGTAATTAGAAATCACAGCCAGGGGCGTATTTACTTCGTGAGCGACGCCCGCGGCGAGCAGACCAAGAGACGTCAGCTTCTCGGTTTGCGACATCTGTTCTGCCATGCGCTCGCGCTGCGTGACATCGTCGAAGAGCAAGAGACGCCCGATACGCTCGGCGGACTTGCTGACGAGCGGAGTGATGGAAACGTTCAAAGTGAGCGCTTTGCCCTGATGGTGCAGGCGCTGTTTGTAAATCCCGGTGATTTGCTCTTCGTCCCCGCGCGCCGCAATCTCCGTTGCAAGTTCTTCCGGGAGAAGGGAGCGGAGCTGCCTGCCAACGGCTTCATGCCGGGCCACGCCGAAAAGCTGCTCCATGCGCGTATTCCAGGATTCGACGATGCCTTCCAAATCGACGGCAAGAACGCCGACATTCAACGATTCCACGATGTTTTCGCTGAAGTCTTTAAGGCGCGCAATTTCGAGCGCCTTTTGCTCGAGCGAGGTATAAAGCTGTGCGTTATCGAGAGCCACGGCGACATAGCCGGCAATGGTTTCTACTAGCTCGACGTCATCGCTGGAAAGATAGTCGCCGTCGACGGTTTTCCCGAGCCCCAAAACGGCGACCGTGTGTTCGCGGATGCGGCAAGGAACATAGTAGTTGAGGTCGAGCTGTTCGAGAGTGCGGCGAACGGGTTCGCTGACCTCTCGAGCCGCGCGGGGCGACTCAAAAAACAGCGCTCCGCGCGCAAACTCGGGCCGGGCCGGTCCGAGGAAACTGAGATCGAGAGGCTCCGCAAGACGCACACCCATCGAGCGAGCCAGGCGGAGACTTCCCGGGCTCGAAACGTCCTCGACAAATATGGCGAGGCGGTCGACAAGGAGCGTTTGCGAGACGCGGTCCATCACCGAGCCAAGCATGGGCTCAAGCCGCACTTCGTTTGTGAGCGTGCGGCCGAACTCGATCAGGGTGCGGCGATAGTCCAGGCGGTCGCGGTAGAAGAAGCGGTCGAGACGCGCTTGAATCCATTCGCGGAAGGGTTGGAAAAGCAAAGCGGCGATAACGATGGCGATGATGCCGCCTACTGGGCCGTTGGCCTGTGCATGAAAGATCTGAGGGATCAACGCCACGAAAAAGAAGTAAATCGTGGCGATGGCAGCCGTTGCCGCGGTATATGCCAGGCCGCGCTTGAAGATAATGTCCACATCCATTAATCGGTAACGAATGATGGCGTAGCCGAAGCACAGTGGGATGAACACCAGGCTGACCGTCGAAAATTTCATCCAGGGCTTGGAAGCCGCATCGAAGGCATACGGCAGAATGTAGAGAACGGCGAAGGGAACAGTGCCGACAAACGTCCCGGCGGTCAGCCATTTCAATTGCTGCCGCAAGACCCCGGGGGCCGCCGCGCGATAATTACGGTAGAAAACAAGTCCGGCCACAATAAAACACGCGCCGAGATAGCTGTAAGCAATTTTATCGAGAAGAACGCGCGAACCGAGCCAAGGCACGAAACCGAGGGCTCCCAAGGCGGTGCTGACATGGACCAGAAGAATCGCGAGCGGCGGAAAATAGACGAAGCTGAGCTTGGAAAGCCACCGGCTGGCGCCCTCCGTGCGTTCCGGAAAAACTAGAGCGAAATGCAACAATAGAGCCGGCGTGAGCAGTTGCGCCAGAATTTTGACCCAATAGACCTCATAATCGAAGGTATCCAGCTTCCCGCTGTAATGGAACGAATAGAAAATGAAAGACACCAGGCAAAAAATGTAGAAGTGCACCGCGCGAGGCGCGTTCCAGCGGCGTGCAAAAATGAAAAGTCCGATAAAGAGATAAATCAGGCCGACACTGCGCTCATAATTTTCAATAGAAGTGGGCTTTTCGGCCGGGGCAGTTACCAGAGGAGTCTCAAACGTTTCGCCGTTTCGCAAGAGCCTGTAACGCACTTGAGTCCAAAGTCCTGCGCGCCACAAACGCTTGGTTACTTGCACCTGCCTGGTGACGGGAGTCCCGTTGATGGCCAAAAGGTGATCGCCATCACGGACCCCAGCGAGCGCGGCGGGCGAATTCGGCGCCACCTGTCGCGCCTGAACACCTTGAGGGGTATCCAGCCATACGACCCCATCGTCGGGAGACTCGAATTCCGTTCTCTGGACGAAGTTCAGCCAAGCAAAAATCATGGCTGCCAGCGTGGCAAGCGCTAGCACTACGGCCCCAAGGCTCACTTTCAGATTCTGCTTCATGGCTGGCCCAGGCAGGGCGACACCCCGCCAGTCACTCTCAAGTGCAAACGAATGTCCATTCTTTGGAAGAGCGCTCTGTCAAAAAGTCCACTATATTTCAATAACTTACAGAAACCTCGGGCTGAGGGAGCAAAGATAATCCACTTTCTGGAAGGACGCATACAGCTTTCTAAAGCCCAATTTGCGACTAAAATTGCAGGCTTAGACCACCTCGGAACGTGCGGAAAGCGGGCATCAGGGTCAGACGACCGTCCTGGGTGTTGAGGGTAACATAGCCTTGGGCGAAGAGGTTATCGCATTCAGCGTTGGCTTCCCATCGACCGGGACCAAACTTGGGCAGGCGCTGGTGGACACCGAGATGGAAGTAAGGCTCGATATCAAAAAGGGAATCGCCAAAACTGTCTACGCGAGTGAGCGTTGTGCCGCTAATCCACTGATAACCCACCGACACCCTCGTGCCAAAACGCGGCATCCTTTCGGAGATTTTAACTCCGGCGGACTGACGACCGGCGGTGCGGAACAACTCCCGGAGCGGACCGACCGCGGCGCTCGAAGGAGTAAGGGCACCAGCAAAGGCATAGAGCGCGGTTAGCTCTACATCGTCACCGATCTTCTCTTTGTACGCCGCACGCGTGCCCCAACTGCTTGAGGAGCCGCCGTCGTAGGAGAAGCCATTTGAAAATACATCTTGGAAGTAATCGGCAACGGGAAGATTGTTTCCTCGCCCAAAGACCGCGATATGACTATTGTCTTCGTGAAACACTGCAACCTGCAACTTGCCGCGCGCGCCCAGCTTTCGTTCCGCTGTAATCTCTTCGTGGAAACCGCTCTCCAGCACCGGACGTCCGCCCCGCCACATCAGGACGGGAAAGGCATCGAGTTCGCTCAATGCAGCCGCCAAAGTACTGCCAGTCTCGCCGTCCATTGTTTCAAGCGGTTCAGGACCAGTCGGCATGGATGCAAAAATAAGTGACGCCTGCCAATCGCTGGAAATGCGCGCATCAAGTTGCATGCGCGGACGCAGGGAAGAGGCTGGCCGTCCAAGACCGACCAAAACATACTCTCCGCCGTACTCAAGGACGGCGCGAGTTCCAAATACTATGGAGCCGCCTTGATCGATGCGGACGCCGCGGAATATCGGCCCCACATCTCCCAGCTTCGATTCGCGCAGAACCAGGGCGGTATGCGGGCCCGCGCCGAGCGAACCTGAGGGGAGCCAGACCGTTGCGATTCCACCGGCTGGGGAATTACCTTCATAGCTCATGAGACCGGCAAGGAGAAGCCGGCTCGTTTGTCCCAGCTGCTGATCGTAGGCGAACGCGGTAGCTGGGCTGGCGGGAAGATTCGAAACCGAACCAGGCCTGCGAGCGCCATCGGTAAATTCCAGGCGGCCGCGCGCCGGTTCCATAGGAACAGACTCCGAGTCCACATTGACTGCGCTTAGAGGATCCTCTTCAACCCACTGAAGCACCGGACGTACGGAACTCGCCGTGCGAAGCACCCACTTCCAATCGTCCGCTTCGGAGGCGGCAGCAGAAGGAGCGCGCCGCAACTGCTCAAGGGAAGAAAACATGGATTCCATCTGGATGCGGACAAGAGTGGTGAGATTGGCGCTAACGCGGATGTGCTTTTCGAGAGTGGGGAGAAATCCTGCGAGCGTGACGCGCACGGTATAAAATCCGGGAGCGAGGCGCTCGCCCCGGAAGATTCCCTGCGTGTTGGTGAAAAAGCCGAGAGGCGCCGAGGCTGCAGCCAATTCCGGGATCACTTCCACACTGGCTCCCATTTGCGGTGTGCCAGCGGCGTCTCGAACCACGCCGGAGAGGATTCCCTGAACAGACTTCAACTGCGCCACAGCCGGAGACGCTCCCATAAGTGAGAACGCCGCGGCCAGGACGAGAGCCCCCGTGACTCGGACTTGTCCTTTAATCACTGCGAGCTACCTCCCCGGAACCGTGATGGCTGCCGCCTTGGTCGGTTCCTGTGACCCCCTGACGGTAAAATCAGCAGTCTTGGAAATCGACTGATTGGAAATGCCATCCTTGGCATCAATCTCAATGGTGTATTTGCCGGGCGTAAGCGAGGCAAGCGGGAGCCACCGTTCGATGGTGACTTGGTCCCCGGTCTGCTTCATCTCTGCGGACGTTTCCTTGAACTGCAGCACCTGCTGAGCACCCTTCTTCACGGTGTACTCGAAAGTGGCGTTGGACTTGTGCGTCGTCTCATCCGGCTTAAGGTTGTAAACCTGGAGATAGATTCCCAAACGATCGGCGGTCGTGAAGTCATTCTCCAGGCGCGGCCGCACTTTGGTTGACCCCAAAACGAATTGTCCGCTGCCAATCTGTTTGGCCGGAACATGCTCAAGCTGATCCGCGAGAATGAGCGTGCTGGCATCCAGCTTGTCGTCTGCGTAGCGCGGGACGGCGAGCCTGGTGTTCACAACGCCGACGTTTCCGCTCTGAACGTCCTTGATGACTAAGTCCAGCCGATACAACCCAGGGCGGAGTGGAATGGCTTTTTGATAGATCGACTGCAATTTAAGCGACTGCTGGAACAGGGAATCCGGGAAATCCTTTGCGACGGGATCTTCAAACGTCTGCACCACGCGGCCGGTCAAAGTGCTGACGCGGCCAAAAATGTTAAGGGTGGCCGAATGGATACCCTCTTTCGACTGGAAAGAAAGCTGGCCGTTGGAAATTTGAATAGTTATGGGAACCAACACCGTGTCGTTGGTTACTTTCAGAAAATCCGTGCGCCAGTTGAATTTCAGCTGATCCCTAACGATTCGCGCGGTCACAATCGCTTCGAGATCCTTGAACTTGACCTCGGGAGGCTTCTGTATTTTGGCGTACAGTTCCAGGCGATTGAACTCATCCATGCTGGCTGGCGTTCCACCCAAGGCCGTCGGGAGATTGGTGCCGTCGGAGCGCGTGAAGCGGTCCGTCTTTGAGGCCATACCCATGGATTCCAGCAAGCTCAAGCCGGCGCCCGGCACGTGAAGCAATGCATCCTTCTCAGAGGGATCCATAGTGAGGTGGTATTCCCCGGAGCCGCTGGGATCAACGAACTCGAGTTCGACGTTTTCGCCGATGCCTTCCAGATAGCGATAGCGCCACTTTTCCCAGGCATAGGTGGTCGTTGACCCGCCGCCCTCTTCCATGGGTCGATCGTACGTTCCCCCGGTGGGATGGGAATCCACTTCGTCGGCGGGGCCCCACATGATGTAAGTCCGTCCGCGGTCAGTCTTCCATCCTGGAATGCCGGAGGCATAGTGCTCGTTGGTGTAAGCGATGCGACGATAGTGCTCCTCTTTAAAATCGTTTTCAGGGAGGTCGGGATTACTGCTGCGCCGCAGCCAAAACTGCTCGATAAACTGTTCGCGCTCTTCGTTGGTATCGAGCTGCAAAAAAGCATTCCTCTCTTCGGGAGAAATGATGTAGATGACATCCTCGTTAAGCCATTGCTTATACTGGCTATCGAGTTCCTTGAGGGTCTTGCGCGCCTTTTGCTTCTGTTCTTTTCGCTGCTCTTTGGTGAGCGTCTGAGGAGGCAAAGGATTATTGGGATCCTGGGCCTCTTGCGCCGATATCGAAGGGATAATGATGGCAAATACGAATGCAGTAGCAATCAGGGTACGAACAACCCGTGGCATCAGCACACCTCTAATCCTAGGACGATTGGATTCTACGCCCTGACGAGCTGCCCGTCAATCGTGGAATCCCCTGCATTTTGAGAGACTTGTCCCCCGATTGCGGTTAGAACCGCAAAGGAAGCGAAGAGTTGCCTGACAATTTATGACCTGACCTAAGGGACGGGATTCGGGGGCAAACATAGGGTACACAAGAAGTACGACGAGAAAACCTCTCCAAATCCCGTCGCAGCGAAATTCTGGTGGGGGCACCTACTGTACGCGGTGGTTTTGAACGTCCGAGCCGACCAGAGTATCGAAGATTGCCAGGACGTGTCTGCGGTATTCCACCATACGCGTGAAGATATCGCGCAGTTCCGGCTCGCGTTCCGCCTCGCGGTGCCATTTGGCCAGAACCATCGCAGGCACTTCAATATCTCTACGGAGCTTTTCCGCGGAATGGCCGCGCAGGAACAGACCGTAGAAAAACGCCGCTTCTCGCTGCGGAAAGTCGAAGTCGTGCACGACTTCTGAAGGAACGATTTGTGGCAACGTGGCCATAGAGAAAAAGGCAGTTTACCGAAAAGATCTTCCGCGTCAAGTAGTACCCGCAGATTGCTGCCGCTACTTGTGTAACTCCCCATCCGATGTCGAAGCACCTTGGTACAACCTGGGGGTTGCCAGCGGATACTAACCGCCGTAGGATGCTTAGAGGCATGGCAGGGTTACACAACTCGGTCGCAGGACGAGCTTTCGGGCGGTTTGCCCGGTTCGGGCTCCTGACCGGACTCCGTTCGATCGAAATTAACCGCGAAGAGTTCCGGCGGCATCTCGAAAAGAAACATGGGCTTGTGGTGGCGGACTTCCGGCACATGCACCTGGTACCGCTGCCGCGCCTGGATGCCATTGCCAAGATTCTGATTCGGGACACGGGGCGATTGGCGCTCCTCGAAGGGGCCGGTTTTGGACTCGGCGGAATGATCACCATCATTCCAGATGCAGGGCTTCTCACCTTTCTGACGTTACGGCTAGTCCAGAGGCTTTGCCTTCTCTACGGGTTTGAGCATACCGGACAGAGCGAACGGTTGGAACTGTGGATGGCGGCCGCCGCGGCCATGGGCGTGGATTACGGCAAGGAGCTGGCGGAGAAACAAATCCTGGAAAAGCTTGCGCCGCGTATCGCCGAGCGGCTGGCCGTCAAGTTGGGACAGGAAACGGCTGAAAAATGGGTTGGGCGCATGATCCCGCTCGCCAGCTCGGCGATTGGCGGCGCACTGAACTTTACCTTTGTGCGCGCCTGGGGCGGCCGCGTGCAGCGCAACCTTCGCCTGCGGCATGTTGCTGGGCAGCCGTATGCCGCCGCACATCCTCCTTCCGCTCATATTCCCGCTCGAGCTGTTCTCGTCTAGACTTCGCGGCTGATTACGGTGGGCGGACTCAAATGGCAGGCGACACCGCTCCTGTGAATCTTCATTGCCAAGCGACGAGAGCTATTTTTACGACTCTGTGCGTTTTGGCACTCTTCTACACGCCGCCCCCTGCACGTGCTCAGGACCAGGAAGAAATTAAGGGCGCACCCGCTGAGCCCGCTGATGCCCAGGAAATCCGCAGCCAGATTGCGGCCGTGGAGAAACTGCAACACACCCTGCCAGACCGCGGCGCGGCCCTCTATTTCCTCGCTGCCGCAAGAGAACATCTACGAGAGACGCGCGAGGCGCTGACGCTCTTGAAAGAATGCCTCGCGTTGCAGGAAGGGTTCGATCCTTCAGGTGAGCCTGCTTTCCTTGAATTGAAGGATATGAAGGAATTCACCACACTGATCGAAAGTGTCCATCGTGATTTCCCGGCGACAATGCAAGCGCGCGAGGCGTTTCGAACAACAGAGAAAGACCTCGTCCCGGAAGGCCTGGCTTACGATGCGCAACGAAATGTCTTCTACCTGAGCAGCCTCAATCGACGAAAGATTGTCGAGATCGGCCGAGACGGCAACATTTCTGATTTCGTGCCGGAAGACCGTTTTGGTCTGTTGCCTGTGCTCGGAATTAAGCTGGATCCCAAGGACAATACCGTTTGGGCGGATTCTTTCGCGGACAGCGGGCAGACCGAGCTCTTGCACTTCGATGCGACGGGAAAACTGCTAGGACGCTTCAAACCAGACGGCGCGGGGAAGCATGGCTTCAACGATCTGGTCATTCGGAAAAACGGTGAAGTGATTACGACGGATAGCCTGGCGGGCGCGGTGTTTCGGTTCGACCCAGTGGCGCACCGGTTCAAGGCTCTGTCGCTTCATCGCCCGCTTTTTTATCCGAATGGGATTGCTCTTAGCACTGACGACCACACTTTGTACGTTGCGGATAGCTTGGGAGTATTGAACGTAGATCTCGCCAACGGCCAGAGCAAAGACGTTGATCCGGGACCGCGAAGCACCCTCGCAGGCACCGACGGTCTCTATTGGCACAACGGCAGCTTGATCGCCATTCAGAACGGCATCGGCTCGCCTCGCGTGGCGGCCTTTCACCTTTCGAAAGATGGCCTCCGCGTGACTCGCACGACCGTGCTCGAAAATCGCAGCAACTTTTGTGTCTTGCCGACAACGGGCGCCATTCATGAGTCCGACTTCTTTTTTATTGCAAACAGCCAGATCGATAACCTGAACAACGACAAAGTGATGGATGTGACGCGGCTGGAGGCAGTCCGCGTTGGTGTCCTGCGGCTGCCCTAATCCGCGATCGCGAAGGACTCGGCCATCAACAGGGAGTAGAATTTAGCAAGCTAGCGCCGTACAGTATTACTTGGTTTTCGCAGTTCACAACTCGGCCGTGATTTGCGCGCGAGGCTAAACAGGGGGCCTGCTATGAGCAGAACAAAAAGTCTTGTTGGCGGAGTCGTTCTCGCGACGGTCGCACTCGGAGTAGCTCTAATTCCGCAACAAGCCTCGTCACGGTCCGCAGTCAGTGTCCCGCAGGACGCGACTGCCGAACCTGTTCCCGCCTTTCACAGCTCCGTCCCGGCCGGGCAATTGCCGGCGACCATGGATCCCTCGCTCTTCACCGACCCGCTCGCGCAGAATGCTTACAGACTGGCGGCCCGCATCAAGAAAGTTCTTTATCAGCAGCCTTGTTATTGCCACTGCGATCGTAGCCAGGGCCATGGAAGCCTCCTAGATTGTTTTGTAAGCAAGCACGCCGCGGCCTGCGGAATTTGCGAGCGCGAAGATTTCTATGCCTACGAGCAAACCCACCAGGGTAAAACAGGCGCGCAGATTCGCGAAGGTATAGAGCGCGGCGACTGGCAGGGTGTCGATGTGAAGAAGTACGAATCCCCTTTGCCCGCACATGCGAAGTAACTTCTCCTTCCGGTGGTTATTTTGAGCTAAGACGAGTTTTTGAATCCGCCTTGCCACTTTGCCGGGTAGTTCGTAAACTGTAGCTACCCCGGCCAACTCAAAGGAGGCAGAATGCGAATTTGTGCGGCGTGGTGTTCGCGGGCTCTCGTGTTTGGCGCCCTACTATGTCTGGCAGGTATACCCTTGCGATCCCAGGGACAGGAAAAGCAGCACGTCGTGTCACTGAACGAGCTGAAGAAAGACGCAACTCGGCCAGCCGAGGCGCGGCAAGCAGATGAATCTGCCGTGCGACACCTTCTTTCCTCGGAAAGTGGCCAGAAAGCGCTGAAATCCGCCAACCTCGACTTACAAAAAGTCGACGGGGCCGTGAGTCAACTGGGCGATGAAGACCTCGCCAAACTGGCTGAGAGATCGCGCCAGGCACAAAAAGATTTTGCCGCCGGGAAGCTCTCCGACCGTGATCTGTTGTGGATTATTCTAATCATCGTCGCGGTTCTCATCGTTGCGCTCGCAGTTCGCTAATGCTTGCAAGAGGAGACCTCGCTTTACGCGCATCAGGCATCTCGCCTTCGGATCTTTAGTGATCCTTTTCCTGGCAAGCGCCATCCCGGCGGCGCCCCAGGAAAGCGCGGGCGTGTGGCTCGACGTGCCATTCGTAAGACAAGCGGAGGATGGCTGCGGCTCGGCGTCCCTCTCGATGCTCTTACAGTATTGGGGCGCACATGGCACAGCGGTCGGCGCCGGAACAGCCGACGCCAGTTCCATCCAACAAAAGCTTTTTTCACGCAAGGCCCGTGGAATCTTCGCATCCGACATGCAGCGTTACCTTCAGGACTCGGGGTTTCGGGTCTTCGCCGTTAGGGGTGATTGGAGCGATCTGCGCCGGCATTTATCGCAGGGACGGCCCCTGATCATAAGCTTGCAGCCGGGCAGCAAGAAATCGCCCTTCCATTACGTCGTTGTGACCGGGATCGATTGGGCACATGAAGCGATTTTCCTGAACGATCCTGCTCGCGGCAAACTCCTTCGCGTGGAACGCGGAGAATTCGAGAAAGAATGGCAGGCTGCACGCAACTGGATGTTGCTCGCCGTGCCCGAATCAAAAGGGTGATAGCGCGCCTCGCGTTATTTTTAAGCCTGCTATGGACGCTGAATCTTTCCCTCCTTGCGCAGGATTCCCTTCCTGACGCTGGCCGGCTTGCAGCTGCACGCGCCGCGTTTGACGCGAGCCGGTGGGAAGAAGCCGCCAAACTCGCCCAGGGTCCCTCCGAACAATCCCCAGATTTGGATTTCGTCGCCGGACTCGCCTTCGCCCGCCTCGAACGCTGGAACGACGCGAGAAATGCTCTCGAAACTGGTCATCGCAAATCTCCTAATGACCCGCGCTTTCTCGTCGAACTCGCGGGCGTTAGCTACAAGCAAAAGGAATTCGGGATCGCGAAGCGCGACCTACGGGCTGCCTTACCTCTAGATCCGCGCGACACTTACACTCAAGAGTTCCTCGGCACTCTCTACTTTCTCGAAGGCAATCTCGAAGCGGCCTTAAAGTATTGGAATCCGATGAACAAGCCGCGGCTGCGAGCCGTCGAGCTAGTCCCTTCGCCAAAAATACAGCGGGAACTCCTGGCGCATGCCGTCGCTTTCAGCGCCCCGCAGGTGCTCACCAACGATGCGCTCGCCGACACAAGAGCCAGGCTGGATAATCTCGGCATCTATCCGCGCCAGAGGCTCGAGCTTGCCCCCTCGAAATCTGGTGACTATGACGCGACTTTCCATTTGGAGGAGCGCAACGGCTGGGGCGACTCGAAAATCGAAGGAATCGTCTCGCTTCTGAGTGGACTACCCTATCAAACTGTTTATCCCGAGTCTTACAATCTGGGCCACCAGGCGATTAATTTTACGTCATTGGCGAGGTGGGATTCCCAGAAGCGCCGCTACTCCGGCGGCGTTTCTGCTCCGCTCTTTCACGACCCTGCCCTGCGCCTCACGACTTATTTCGATGCGCGCAATGAAAATTGGAATCTTTCGGAAACATTCTTCGCCGCCGGAGCACCTCTGACGGACTTGAACATGCGGCGCGTGGCTGGCGGTGTGGAACTGCGCACGATTGTGAATGGACGCTTGAGCTGGAACTCAGGAGTCGAGTTCGTCCATCGATCTTTTCGAAATCTCGCAGGCCATACCTCCGCTGCCGAGCAGCCGTTCTTCGCCGACAGCAACTCTTTCGCCTACTGGCTCGGCTTGGAGCGCTCGCTTTTGCGTGTTGCGGAGCACCGTTTCACGTTGGATTCCTCGGCGGAAGCGCGCGCCGGCCGCGGGTTTAATGCGTCGCTCGGGCCATTTGCGACGGCACGCGGGACCCTGCGCGCGCACTGGTTTCCTCGCGCCACAGGCGACGATTACGAGATGCAGGCCCGAGTCCGTGCCGGAGGCATCGCCGGAAAAGTGCCTCTCGACGAACTCTTTCAGCTTGGCCTGGAACGCGACAACGATCTCTGGCTTCGCGGCCAGCCGGGCACGATAAACGGCCGCAAGGGAGCTGCTCCCCTGGGACGCCGCTATTTTCTGGCAAATTGGGAAATGGACAAAAATATTTACCGGGGCGCCTTTTTCAGCGTAAAGCTAGGACCGTTTCTCGATAACGGTGCTGTCGCGGATTCTTCGGGTCTGTTCGGCTCGCAGCGCTGGCTTTGGGATGGGGGCGCACAGTGCAAGATTCGAATTCTGGGAAGCGTGACTGTCGTCCTATCTTACGGCCGGGATTTGCGTGGCGGGCGCAACGTGTTTTACGGAACCGTGCTTCGCTAGCATGGGAGGGATTTTGGACAATCATGAAACCACTACGCGTGGCATTTCGTCTGTCTGATAGGCGGAGTTCCCGCCAGGGTGGTGGCGGGACAGTACACGCTCCAAAGCGTGCGCAATTCGAATCATCAAGACGGGGGAAAAGATGCGGAGTAATAAATATCCGTTGGGAATTATCGTGACGCTACTGCTGGTTGTCGCGATCATGATGGCAAGCGCGGCAATGCACGCCTCGGCGAGACCTGCCGGCGACAGCAGTTACTGGGGATTCGACCCCGCGAACCTGGATAAAACATGCAAACCCTGCGATGACTTCTACCAGTTCGCCATGGGTGGATGGATGAAGGCCAATCCGATTCCACCGGCCTATTCCACCTGGGGCTCCTTCTCACAGCTCCTGGACAAGAATCAGCAAAACCTGCGGCAGATTCTAGAAGCCGCGGAGAAACAGCAAGCCGTCGCAGGCTCGAACGAGCAAAAAATCGGCGATTTTTATGCCAGTTGCATGGATACGGCAGCGATCGAGGCGGCCGGCACAAAACCGATCGACGCGGAACTCGCAACCATCGCGGCAATGAAGAATGCCGCCGACCTGCAAGCCGAGACCGCGCGTCTGCAAAAGGAAGGCGTGGGAGTGCTCTTCGGGTTTAGAGCGACTCAGGACGCGAAAGATAGCTCGCAAGTCGTCGGAGCGGCGTGGCAAGGAGGGCTAGGGCTGCCCGAACGCGAATATTATCTGAAGCAGGACGAAAAATCTCGGCAACTGCGCGACAACTACGTGAAGCATGTCGCCAGGATGTTTGAATTGCTGGGCGATTCTGCAGACACGGCCGCAACGGAAGCCAGCACGATTCTGACGATCGAAACCTCTCTCGCCAATGCTTCCATGAAAAACACGGACCTGCGCGATCCCGAGAAAACCTATCACAGGATGAAGCTGGCGGACGTGCAGGCCATGACCCCGGGTTTTAGTTGGCAGACCTACTTCAAATTGTTAGGCCATCCGGACTTGAAAGAAATAAATGTTGGCCAGCCGGACTTCTTCAAGGCTCTTGACTCGCAACTCACCGCCACACCGCTCGCGGATTGGAAGACATACTTTCGATGGCACCTCTTGAATTCCGCTGCGCCGGAACTTCCGGATAAATTTGTTGCTGAAGAATTTGAATTTCGGGGCAAGACCTTGACCGGCGCGAAGGAAATTCAGCCGCGCTGGAAGCGCTGCACCCAGGCGACCGACCGGGCGCTCGGCGAAGCACTCGGCCAGGTTTACGTGCAGAAGTATTTTCCGCCCGAAGCCAAGGCTCACGCGCTCGTGATGGTGCATAACCTCATCTCAGCCCTTCGTAACGATCTGCAGACCTTGCCCTGGATGAGCCCGGAAACACGCGCGCAAGCCACCGCCAAACTCGAAGCCTTTGCCGTCAAAATCGGTTACACCGACAAGTGGCGCGATTATTCCGCATTAAAGATAGACCGTGCTTCGTACCTCGCCAATCAAAGGCGCGCCGCGTCATTCGAATTTGAACGGCGGCTTGCGAAAATCGGCAAGCCCGTGGACCGCACAGAATGGGGGATGACGCCGCCTACGGTCAACGCCTACAACAATAGCAGCATGAACGAAATCGTCTTTCCCGCGGGCATCCTGCAGCCGCCGTTCTATGATCCCAAAGCCGATGATGCCGTGAACTATGGCGGTATGGGCGCGGTCATCGGCCATGAAATCACTCACGGCTTCGACGACCATGGAAGCCAATTTGACGGCCGCGGCGACTTGAAGAATTGGTGGACCGACGACGACCAGAAGAATTTCAAGGATCGAGCCGCGTGTGTCCAAACGCAGTTTGACAATTACGTCGTGGACGGCGATTTGCACGAGAATGGCAAGCTGGTGCTCGGCGAAAGCATCGCGGACCTCGGAGGTCTCGCGATCTCTTATGCGGCGTACGAGAAGTCCCTGGAAGGCAAGCCTCGTCCACCGGAAAAGGATGGTTTCACTTCCGAGCAACGCTTCTTTCTTGGCTGGGCGCAAGTTTGGGGCGCTAACGAGCGGCTGGAGTACGAGCGCCTGATGGCCAACACCAATCCACATCCGTTGCCGCGCTTCCGAGGAAACGGGCCGCTCTCAAACATGGCGGAGTTCGCCAAAGCCTTCGGCTGCAAAAAGGGCGACGCTATGGTTCGCGAGCAGGTCTGCAAAATCTGGTAAGCTCGCTGGCCTCAAGTGCCTTCAAAACGCATCGCAGCCTCTCTGCTCCTCGGCATCGCGCCTATCGCGCTCGCACTGTTCCTGCTTGCTCCCGGAGCCTCCGCGAAATGGAAATACTTTCGAGCGGGGAATGCCGCCGACAGCACGGCCACCCCGCACCCTGGATTCGCGCTCATGGGAGGCGGCGAACAAGACCCAGCCCTGAAGTTCTTATGTGAGCGTGCGAACGGCGGCGACTTCCTGATTCTTCGCGCCAACACCGAGGACGATTACGCGCAAAAAGTGGACGAAGAAATCCGCGCGCTCTGCCCGCTGAATTCCGCAGCAACCATAGTCTTCTCCGAGCGGGAAGATTCCGATGACCCCAAGCTCCTCGAACACATTAGCCAGGCGGAGGCCATCTTCATTGCCGGGGGCGACCAGTCGAATTACGTCCGATTTTGGCAGGACACTCCTGTCGAGAATGCCCTCAACAGGCACATCGCTGCAGGTAAACCAATCGGCGGCTCCAGTGCCGGGCTGGCGGTCCTCGGCGAATTCTCATTCTCTTCCATGATTGACACCATCCATTCGCCAGCTGCGCTTGCCGACCCTTACGGCAATAAGGTGACCCTCTCGCGCGATTTCCTGCGCATTCCCCTGCTCGCCGGCATCATCACGGACACGCACTTCGTAAAGCGCGACCGCATGGGCCGGCTCGTTGTGTTTCTAGCGCGCATTCTCCAGGACGGATGGGCCAGCCAGGTACGGGCGATTGCGGTCGAGGAAGGCGCCGCGGTTCTTCTCGAACCAGACGGCCATGCAAAAATAATCGGCTCCCGGCCCGCCTATTTTCTCGAAGCCAAGAATTCGCCCGAAGTCTGCCGGAGGAAAACTCCGCTTACTTTCAGCAGGATTGCAGTCCATCGCGTGCCGTCTGGCGGCCTATTCAACGTAAAGGACTGGAAAGGAATTGGTGGCGACGACTACCGGCTATCTGTTTTAAACGGCGAGTTAAAAGTGGCCGGTTCAAACCACGGAATATATTAGGCGCCGGCTGTGCGGTACGTCAGAAATGGAAAACGACTCCGGCCATCAGCTTAAAATTGTTTTGAGACTGGCCAAAAAAACCTGTGTGTACCCAATCCGCTCCCAGCCGTCCTGAAAAGCGCGGGTTGATCCGGTAGTCCGCGCCGCCTCCCAACTCGACCATGAAGGCGTTTCTGCTGTGGTCGGCAGTCTGCGGCTGTTCGTGTGCTCCGCCCACGATCGCGTGTAGCCACGGCTCCCACTTCTTCTGCCGCAAGGCGATCTTGGGTCCGCCGCCGTAGATGAGTACTTTCACGTGTTCGCGATCAAAGATTTCGGGCGCGAAACCCGTTGCTACATTTCCTTCGATCCCAAACCACTCATTCGTAAAGTAGGTTACCGAACTATCGACACCGACGGCGCTGGCATTGAAGATCGAAGATCGGAACCTCAGCCAATCAACGCCAATTCCCAACTGCCAGCGGAAGTCGTCCCGCCCTCCGTATACAAACTTCGGATCGGGCGCCGGAGCCGGGGTGGCATCATGCGCCGTGTTCCCGAGCGCAAAAGCGGAAGCCGGTGCCTCTCCGATGGGCGCCGCAGTAAAATTTGCCGCCACATTTCGGTCGGTACCCTTGGCGTCCGGGTCTGCTATCTGCGCGCGAGCTGCGCACGCCGTCCCAAGCATCAACAACGCAGCAACGAGTTGCTTTTTCATGATTTTCCCCTCAGAGGTTTGACCCCACGCCTGGAACCAGTCCCCTTTGCTACGGTAAACAACACTCCGTGCTTTGTCTACGTTCTTTCGCCGGGTTAATACAAAGAAAAACGGGGCAGAGAGGGTTGCCCATATGCCACAAGTGGTAAATCTCAACTGTATAACGTCCCCTTAGCGGCCGTGCCTCAGGTAATCGTCGGTTCTGTTTATCCAATCTTCCCGCGGGGGATTGAAGACGTCAAGATCAACCGTGTCCTCCACCGCCCAGGCTTCGTGGGGCATGTGCGGAGGAATGCACAGCACTTCACCTGCTCGCACCACGATCTCTTTGCCGTCAATGGCGAATTTCAATGCGCCTTCCAGAATGTAGGTGACCTGCTCGTTGTGATGATGATGGAGGGGCACGTGGGCGCCCTTCTTTAGGAGCACGCGCGCCAGCATGATCTTCTCGCCGACGACCATCTCTCTTTCAATCTGAGGATTGAGTTGTTCTCTCTCGACGTTCTTCCAGGAAATGTATTTCAGTTCCGAGGCCGCGCTCATCGTTTGTCTCCGTACAACTTTGCTGCGTTATCGTGCAGGTACATCCGCGCCAGTTCAAGTGCCTTTTCTTCGTTGAACGCGCCTTCTGAGACCAGTTCAGCAAGCGCCGCAGCTGTGGCTGTTCGTGCCGAGCGCGACGCCAGCCAGAAAGTCTCTTCCGCGCCCACCGCCTCGTTGAACGGAAATGCATCGGAGCCGAACATAATCTTCTCCGGAAATAACGAAATCCATTGTTTCAAAATGTTCTTCAGCTCCGAGGGATATACGTAGTACCCCATCAGTGACGAATCGGTGTAGACGTTCTTGGCTGCCGTCATCCAAATCATATCGAGCGTATAAGGATACCCGCCGTGGATCAGCACGAACTTCACCTTGCTGTACCGCGGGTCGCGAACCACGTTTTCGAGATTTAATGGATTGCCGTTGCGCAAGCTGAAGTAATCGCCGATCCCTACGGCGCTGTGAAAATGCATCGGCAGATTCAGTTTCCCCGCCTGATCGATCAGCACGCGAAAAACATAGTCCTGAAAAATTCGATAGTCTTCAGCGGAGGGAGCGCCACCCGCGTGGTATTTCGCGTAAATCGCTTCGGCTTCTTCTCGCGGAGGATCGCTGAAATAGAGCGAACGGAAGTAGGCGGCTTCAAACTTGACAGCCACGCCGCCCTTCTTCTGATTATCCGCCAGAGTTTGCCGCACAAATCTCTCGTAGCCGGCGAGATCGCCGGGCAGCGCGTCCACGTTCTCTTGTTTCATGTAACGGTGCAGGACCTTCTCCTGCAATGGAACGTACACAGCCATATCGCCGTTCTTTGCAATCTGATTGTGGTTGTCGAATGGAAACAAGAAGGAATCGACGAAGAAAACCCAATGAAAGCGCTTCGGATCGAGATAAGGCCCCAGCGCCACGCGATTGGCAAGGCAAGTTTCGATATTCAATTTATCCAGAATTCCGTCCCAATAAGCTGTCCCTCCCGCCGCTTCCGCCGTCTTTTTCTTGTCGATCAGCCACCTGGCATGTTCGGGTTTGAAATCATCGTATGGATAACCGAAGAGCGATTTGGCCGCGGCAACAAATTCAGGATTCGTATCGCTCAAGCGCAGGACGGTGCTCTCATCCGGTGGAGCGGCCATGGCGTCCATGTCGGAATCGTCAGGAAACGTGGCGTGCGAATGATTGTCGTAGATGGCGATCTGATCGATCTGCTTCAAAAGTCTTTCATAGATCTTTGGTACGCCGGCGCCCGCCAGCGGCTTCGCCTGCGCTGTCGCATTTGCCACGCATACCAATGGAGCCAAAACGCCAAGAATCAGCGCATTCGTCGAGCGTATCGAAAGTCTCCTCATCCCAAGCGCTCCCCAGTATTCCGGCTCTATCGCGCAACCGTCGCGCGCCAGCGCGAAGACACTCGCTGTATGCGCTCCAGTGCTTCCTCGAGCAGGTTGCGCGCGCCCACCAGGGAAAACCGCAAATACTTTTCCCCGCCCGCGCCAAACGCTGCTCCAGCGATTCCGGCCACGCCTGCCTCCTCGAGGAGCAACTTCGCCACCTCTTCCGCGGCCAAGCCCGTTTCTTCGATGTTCACCCACGCATAGAACGCACCGCCCGGCGGCTGGCACCGGAAGCCGGGAATGCCATTTAATCCGGCCACGAAGAGATCGCGGCGCTTGCGGTACTCCTCGACCATCGCATCAACGGCATGCGTTGAATCGAGCAGCGCCTCGATTGCCGCCACTTGCGTGAATTCCGCGGCGCACGTAAACGTATTCAGCACCAGCAAATCCATGGCGTCCACCACGTGCTTCGGCGCCACCGCGTACCCCAGCCGCCAGCCCGTCATCGCAAAGCTTTTCGAAAACCCGTCGATGATGATTGTTCGCTCCGCCATCCCTGGCAACGACCAAATAGATTCGTATTCTCCACTGAACAAAATCCGTGCGTAGATTTCGTCGGAAAGAATCCACAGATCGTGCTTTTCGGCTAGCTCGGCGATTTTCCGAAGCGCCTTCGCGTTGAATACCGTCCCCGTGGGATTGTTGGGAGAGTTAAAAATCAGCGTTGTCGTTCGCGGCGTGATTTTCGCAGCTATTTCGTCGAGATCGGGTTGAAAGCTATTTTTTTCTTCCAGCCCGAACGCAACCGCTTTGGCGCCCAGCCCGCGCGTGAACGAGGGATAAATCGGAAAGCCAGGATCGGGATAGAGGACCTCGTCTCCCGGCTCGATCAACGCCATCATCGCCAGCGAGAGCGCCATCTTGCAGCCTGGCGCCACCAAGACCTGCTCGGCTCTCGCTTGCAAACGCCGAGTTCGATTTAGATACTCCGCAATCGCTTCGCGCAGCGCCGGAATGCCGCGCGTGGACACGTAGCGATCCCTCCCCGCCGCAACAGCAGCCCGCACGGCATCCACCACCGGCGCCGCCGGATGGAAATCCGGTTCGCCAAGCTCCAGATGAATAATCGACCGGCCGGCGCGTTCGAGTTCTTTCGCTCGCGAATAGACGGCCAGCGCCCCTTCGCCGTTCAGTTGCGAAACGCGTGATGCTATTTGCGGCATGGTGTTCTGCAGAATCCTACCATTTTAACGCGCCAAGTGCGTCGCCCGGCTGCGCGTACTAATTCGCGATGATGTTCCAGCTCAAAATAGGCGGGGGCGCGAGATTCCGCGCCCCTGCGATGATTTGTTCATGTTTCCGAAACTAGAAGGCGTAGCGCAGCGAGAACTGGATCAACCGCGAAGTTCCCACGGTACTGGTGATCTTGCCGAAGTTGCCCCCTTCCACGTCGGTGAAAGCTGGATTGAAGAAATTGGCGTGATTCCAAATGTTAAAGAAATCGGTAGTGAACCGCAGCTCCTGCCGCTCGGTGAGCTTGAAGTTCTTGATTAACGAGAAGTCCCAGTTCTGCTGGCCCGGCCCACGGAAAGTGTTGCGCCCGAGGTTTCCGAAGTCTGTCGTGCAGAAGTTCGAGTTCGGAAATACCGCCGGATTAGGCTGATTCGGGTCGCACTGCGCCGGGTACAGAAGCAGCGCCGGTGTAAAAGCGCTGGGATTCAGGTAGCCATCGATTCGCGTTCCGATGCTTCCGCTGCTCAGCGCGCTGGAGAGCGTGGCCCCGGACGCCAGACTGCCCGTGAGCACGCCGGGAGCGGATCCCAACCCAAGAAAGGCACTGCCCGCGCCGGAATCAATCACCGAAAACGGCGAACCCGACTGGAAGATGGTGATGCCGCTGACGGCCCATCCCGCCAGCAACTTGTGTGTCAATCCTTCCGCCGACTTGAAAAATGGCAAGTCGTAACGGTAACTCACGGCCAGCCGGTGCGTGCGGTCGAAATCGGAAAGCCCGCGCGAAGCATCCAAGGTAGATTCGTCGTTGAACGCGGTATTGAACGCGGTATTGCCTGTCGAAGTCGCGTCGGTCGACTTGGAGAACGTGTACGCCGCCTGAAAATACCCCGCTCCCCAACGCCGCGAGAGCGTGGTTTGCAAGGAATGGTAGTGCGAGTAAGCATCATTGGCGAATAACTGAAACCCGTTATAGCCGTTGATACCTTGAGCGCGCGAACGTGCCACGGCGTTCGCGAAAGTGTTCGTCGTAATGACGCAAGGATTGGGGTTGCAAAACGGACTGCTGATGCTCACGGGATTTGCCGTCGTCGCGTCCTGTGATTGCAGAGCATCGCGCGTTTCACGCAGGTGAACGGAATGCGTGCCCACGTAACCGACCTCGAGCATCCACTGCCTCCCCAGGGAACGCTGCACAGTCAGGTTCCATTGTTGCGTACTGGGCACGACAAAGTGCCGCGGCACTGCCAAACCGAATATCCCCAGGGAATTGAGTGGTCCCGGGCAGCCGCTTCCGCTGGCCGTTCCGTAATTCGCAGCCAGTGTCGTGTTCCCTCCAGGAAAGCCCTGGAAAACGTTCAAGCACGGAACGAAATTCGGGTCCAGTGTGCCGGCTTGCGGCAACGCGTTCGGGTTGGGATTCGGGCAGCCTGCAAGCGGCGTTGCGGAGAAATAAGATCCCAGGCAGCCCGGCGCTCCTCCACCAAATGCCACTGGGAGAAATGGCGTCTCAAACGACAATTGGTCCGCGGTGCCAACGTCTTCGCGAACGTAGTAAATGCCGTACCCGGCGCGAATCGTCGTGTTGTGATGTCCGAAGAGATCGTAAGCAAGTCCGACGCGCGGTCCGATATTCGTCGCGTAGTTGTTGTTGAATGTCGTGCCATTCGCGCTGCCCGTCAATCCCGCCAGGTTTAGTTTGTTCACGCAGGACGGATAGATGAATGGGAACTTTCCTGCGTTCGCCAGCGCTGGATCGAGATTCCCAATATGGCAGAGATCGTCATGAAACGCCCCGAAAACTTCCGTCCGCAATCCCAGGTTCAGCGTCAGATTGGGCCGGATCTTCCAGTCATCTTGCGCAAATACCCCGTAGTTATTGGACCGGTATTCGTGATTGGAAAGGCCGCCGCCACCGAAGCTGAATTCGGGCGTGCCCAGAAGAAAATTCTGGAAGTCGGTATTGCCGTCGGGCGTGTTGGTGAAAAACAGTTCGCCGTTGAACACCTGCGGAAAGTCTTTGTTCAAATTCACGCGTGTAAACTCGCCTCCGAAGCGGAACACATGCTGGCCCTTTACCCAGCTCACCGTGTCCACGAAATTGAGGTTGTTCTGGTCCTGCGACTGGTTGCCGAAAGGCGCTGGCCCGATCTCAAATCCTGACGTGGCAAAAATAAACTTATAGATGGAGTCCGTGACGCTGTTCGTTGGCCGGTCGATTCCCAGGTCCGTCACGGTGACCGGCGGGATATTGCTCAGCACATCGTTGATGTGCACGAAGCCGAACCTGAATTCATTCACGAGTGTCGGCGAGAAGAGATGCGTTTCCGTAATATTCAAAAAACGGGCGCGCACCGGAGTATCGAACGGGAAGTTCAGGGACGAAGAGCTTACGCTGCTGGCCAGTGTGCTGCCCAGCGATTCCTGCAGATCGCCGCCGCCGAAGGGAAGAAAACTTTCCGAGTCAGAGAAGAAAAATCTCACTGAAATCTTGTCTTGTCCGCTGCGAAATTCGCGGTCCCAGTTGGTCGTGAATTGGTCGTCCGTGTATTTCCCCGGACGGCTGATGGCGAACGCTCCCGTTGCAGGATCGCTGCTCGGAATCAGCAGTCCGTTGCTTGTCCCGCCGAACTGGTTGCTCTGAAAATTCAGCAATTTCAGCACCACGGGATCGATCGGCGTCGTTGCGTTCCCGAAGAATGCCTGGGATATCGATGCCTGCGTTCGGACCAACGGAAGCGACGGAATCGTCGTGCTTATAAACGTGCCCGGCGAATCGCCGCTGCGCTGCCGTGTGCCCTGGTAGTTCAAGAAAAAGTAGCCAAATTTTTCCTTCACCACCGGTCCGCCCAGGCTTCCGCCGAAAATATTCTGTTTGACGACGGGACGGGCCAGACCTTCGCGATTCAAAAAGAAATCGTTGGCGTTCAAAACATCGTTGCGGAAAAATTCGTAGGCGTCGCCGTGAAACTCTCTGGTGCCGGATTTTAGAATCGCATTGACGTTTCCGCCGCCGTTGCGCCCCTGGCTGGCGTCATACAGCGAAGTCTGGACTTTGAACTCCTGGATGACATCAGGATTAGGAAGCGGAACGTACGTCGCCTGCGCGACGTTGTAGTCCGTGGCGCTGATTCCTTCGATCAAAAAATTGTTGTTATCTTCGCGCTGGCCGTTCACGAAGAGTTTCACGCTGCCTCTGCCAAGCTGCGCCGCGGCGTTCAGTTCGCTCTGCGCGCCGCTCGAAAGCGTCAGAAGTTGCTGGTAATTCTGTGTTGCCAGCGGAAGCTCCCGGATTGTAGCCGTGCCTAGAGATTGCCCGGTGGTTGCGTTGCTGGTTTCAACGGTCGTCACCTGCGCTGAAATTTCCACCTTTTCCGAGACCGCGCCCGGCCTCAGTGTGATCGTTATGCGCGTCGTTTCCGTCACCCGCACTTCGATGTCCGTGGCTTTCGCTTCCCCAAAGCCGGATTTGTTCACCACGACGATGTAGTTCCCCGGCGGTAACAACGTTCCTACGAAAATCCCGTCGCTATTCGTGGCTACCTTGCGCACCATGGATTCCGTGCGCGAATTTATTATCTGTACGTCCGCGCCGGCGATGAAGCCGCCGCTCGTATCAATCACCACGCCGCTGATGGCGCCCGTCGCTCCGCCTTGTCCGTACGCGTTCTTGCCCGCCAGCATTCCTGCCAGCAACAACACCCCTGCAAATACTCTATGAATGGCCCGCATAATTACACCCCCAGGTGATCAGACTTCGGGACTGCGCAACCGTAAGCAGCTACGAACCGCGTGAGCAGTTCCTCGGATCGCCCCGCGTCCCCGAGGACACGACGCAAACTCCGGCCAATATTCTCTCACGTTCAAGTTAGAGATTCACATGCGGCGTATCAAGAAGCGATCGCGCAAACGTTCTTGACGGCTCAAATCGCGCCAGTTTCGCTTCCCCTGCATATCGACGCTGGGTTCGCATGCTAACCAATCTGCGCTTGACGCAGTCTTTGCCGGGCGAGACCATTGCTGCAGGGTTAGACAGACGCAACCTGTCTCGCCTTTCGTCCGTCTAATTGGTAGCAATTCAGCAGCGACCCCGATGGGGGGGTGACACATGACTTCCCGCAACGCACTTCGTTCTGTCTTTGCCTTCACTTTCGCCTTCGCTCTCTCGGCCGGCATCCAGCCGGCGGTCGCCGATTCTAGCCACGCCCGCGTCATTCGCCTGAGTGTTGTCCAGGGTGATGTGCGCTTTACGCGAGAAGCTCATGGAGACCCGCTCGCGGATCAAAAGGCGGTTTGGGAAACGGCGCAGGCGAATCTTCCCGTCCGCCAGGGCTACGTTCTTGCCACGGACAATGGCCGCGCCGAAGTCGAATTTGAGAATGGCGCGATGGCTTTCCTCAACGAGAACACCGTTGTTGAGTTTTTCGACCTTTCTCTCGACGATGGTGCGCGGACCACGCGCCTGGTTCTTCGCCAAGGCTCTGCTTCCTTCTACGTGAATCCCGCGAATGGCGATTACTTCAGCGTCACGGGGGGCGACTTCACGGTCGAAGCCAGCGGTAAAGGCTCCTTCCGCATCAACAATTTTGACGATGGCAGCAACGTGGAAGTGCTGACGGGTCACGCTTCCGTCCTGCACCAGAAAGAAACGACGCAACTCAGTAAGGGGATGTCGCTCTCCATGAAGGCGGGAGAAAATTCCGTGAGTCTCGGCCAGCTTTCCGCCAACGATGAGTTTGATCGCTGGGTCTCTGGCCGCATTGATACCGTTTCCACGGCAACGAACGCTTCGCTGCAGTATACGAACTCTCCCTACTATCTACCCGGCTACGCCGATCTCTACACTTATGGCTCCTGGTTTTCCTGCGGTGGGTCAGGATACGGCTGGCGGCCTTTCGGCGCTAGTCTCGGCTGGTCGCCATTCACCATGGGCCAATGGCTGTGGGATCCCGGTTTCGGCTGGACTTTTGCCAGCTACCAGCCTTGGGGTTGGGCTCCCTATCACTATGGCGGCTGGCTCTTTGATACTTCTTGCGGCGGCTGGTTTTATTCACCGCCCGCTTATTACGGATTCGGAGGTCACGGAGGATTTGTAGGTAACCCGAGAAAGCGGGTTCCGCCTATAGTGCATCCGCCTCGGCCGGTTTATAGGGCCTCGACCGCTGTTTTCGTCCGCCAGAACGGCAAGTTAGGCATCGTGCCCATGAACCCGCTCGACAAACCGGGCAAGACCGCGCTCAACTTGGAACACGGTGTTTTTTCGGCCGAGCCAACTAGAAGCGCAGCGCTGCCAATTCTGTCCACCCCCGGCGGGCAAAAATGGGAAACCTTGAA
>Ga0070693_100000044_pt1 | contig 47656 bp, 86 predicted proteins | sample KBSK1103metaG_FD_65472 | JGI IMG/M metagenome (GOLD analysis project Ga0070693, IMG submission 65472) | Corn, switchgrass and miscanthus rhizosphere microbial communities from Kellogg Biological Station, Michigan, USA - KBS K1-10-3 metaG | ecosystem: Host-associated > Plants > Roots >...
CCCACAGGACCGGATGTCCCCGAATAGGGAATGTATCAGAGAGCGGATGAAGCATCCCATTGTCGTTCTCCGCGTTAAAAGAGGGCCATCGGTGATGGTTGCACATCCCCGACCCCTTTGCTCGACACAGCGAGCCAGGACTGCGCTGCCGGCCCCCTCCCTGCGCACAGGGACGGCAAGCCTAGCACGATGTCCTATCCCGGCTCACGTCAGGAATCCCCCGACAGGAGAGCCGCTTGCCACATCGACAGGATAAATACGACCCGGATGTAGTCAAGGAGATAGCCGTGGAAACGCCCATAGGAAAGCTGGCCGCCAAGGGAATCCGAATCTCGGACATCCTGGTGGTGGGCCTCGCCGTGGCGGTCGGTGCTCTGGTCGTCGCTTTCCTCGGGCACAAGGCCGACGCGAAGGAATATAACGCCGCCATGACCGCTGCGCTCTACGAGCAGACGAAGGCGATCAAGTCTCTTACCCGGGCGCAGATCATCACGACCTGCGTTATGTCGATGCCGGCGAGGCGCAGGGAGATGGAATTTTCCGATTCGAACAGCTTCTGTCGAAGGCTGGCGGATTTGTCGCAATAAGGAGCAGTCATGCCGAAAGCGTTTCTCTTCGCAGTTCTCGCCGTGTTCGCATCGAGCGCACTTGCTGCTTCGGTGTCGGTCGATGGCCTGATTCAGGTGGTGATCTACATCGTCGTCATCGGACTCGTGCTTTGGCTTGTGTGGTGGTTCATCGGCTACGCAGGTATTCCGGAGCCGTTCAACAAGGTGGCCCGTGTGCTCGTTGGGCTCGTGGCGGTGCTGGTCCTGATCAGTCTGCTACTTGGATTCATCGGGCATCCGATATTTACGCTTCGGTGAATCGCCATGAACGGGAACAGTTCCCCTCAAGGCAGCACTCCGGTCCCTGACCCTACGAGGCTCACGACTGAAGCGCTGATGCGGGAGATTGCCGCGCTGAAGGAGCTGTTTGATACCAGGATACGTGGGATGGAAAAAGCGCAGGACCTGTTCTCGGACGCCACCGAGAAACACATCGTCGAGCTAAGGTCTCTGATGGAGAGAACGTTTTCTCTGCGAGATGAGAAATTCAATAGCATCCAGCTCCAGTTTAGGGAGCGCGACGTTCGTAGCGAGCGCGAGTCTAAGGACAACAAGGTGGCCGTAGATGCTGCCCTTTCAGCACAGAAAGAAGCGGCGTTCGCGCAGAACCAGAGCAATGCAGTGGCGATCAGCAAGAGCGAGGCGAGCTTCACCAAGCAGATCGACCAGATCAGCGAGATGTCCTCGGCAGCTCGCAGAGGACTCGACGGGAAGATAGACGACGTGAAGGAGCGTTTGCGCGCAATAGATGCGACGTTGGCTGCTATCGTCGCCGGGAGTTCAGGCAAGAGCGCTGGCATGGAGAAGATGTGGGGCTGGGTTACCAGCGGGATCGTAATCATCATAGCTGTGGTGGGCTTCTTCTTGGCTCACTCCGCATGAGCGAAGAATTCAAAGCGGGGCATTGGGTACAGCTCTCCGAGGAGGGGATGCGCCATTTTCGCGGAAGGCCAAAGTGGAACGCGACGCTGCGCGCGGCGTACATCGGAAGGTCGGAGAAGCATCCCGAGTTGATCGAGGTCATAGTCCGAGGCGAAAAGAGGAAACGCGAAGTCCACCCGAAATTTTGGAAACCTGCGCCGTGAGCGACCGCGCGCAGCGCCTGCGCCGCGACCTGAACGACATGCTGTTCTATCGTGACGGAAAGCCGGAGGCGTCGAAGTTCTGGTCGAACGTCGGCTGCTGCATCGTCGCGTACTGGATGGTCACCACGCCGCCGCGGGTGTGGCAGGACTGGATCGCGTCGGTTGCGATTGCGTCCTGCCTGATCGCCCCGGACGTGGTGCGCAAGATGATCGCGGCGCGCTCCGGGGACACGTCCTCGACGGTGACGACGGTCAGCAAGACGACGACCGAGGCGAAGCCTTGAATATTCCCGACGAGCGGCTGTCGCCGCACTTCATGCTCTCGGAGTTCGTGCGCTCGCAGACCGCCGACCGGCAGGGCATCGACAACACGCCGACGCCCGAGATCATCGAGCGGCTTCGCGCCAACGCCGGGAACCTTGAGGCGGTTCACGTTCGCCTGCAAGCGCCGGTGCACATCTCCAGTGGCTACCGCTGCCTCGCGCTCAACCGCGCGATCGGCAGCAAGGACACGAGCGCGCATGTTCGCGGCGATGCAACGGACTTCGAGGCGCCCGAGTTCGGCGCGCCGCTCGAGGTGTGCCGCGAGATCGAGTCTTCCAACATTCCGTTCGACCAGCTGATCTGGGAGCACACCTGGACGCATATCGGCTGGGCGCGCGAGGGCGAGACGCCTCGGCGCCAGATCCTGACGCTCATGCCGGGCGGCAAGTACGCGGTCGGGCTCGTGCAAGTGGCGGCGGCATGACCGCGATCCTGCCGTGGTGGTGGCGCTGGGCGGCGCTCGCCGCCTTCGCTGTCGCGCTGGTCGCCTTCGGCTGGTTCAAGGGCAACGCGCACGGCACGCAAAAGCTGCTCGACTACCAGGGCAAGCAGGCGACCGAGACGGTGAAGCTCGCCGCCGCGCGCACCGTCGTTCTCACCAAGGTCGAGACCAAATGGCGTACCGTCGAGCGCAAGATATTCGTTCAAGGCGAGACCATCGAGAAGGAGGTAATCCGTCATGTCACCGTGGCCGACGACAGCCGCTGCACTGTTCCTCTTGGCTTCGTGCGCGTCTACGACGCCGCCCTCGCCAACAACCCCGATACCGGACCTGCCGGCGCGGATGAGCGAGCCCCTTCCGGAATTCCGCTCTCTGTCGTCGCAGAGACCGACGCCTTCAACTGGAAACTCGCAAACGCCTGGAAAGCCCGCGCCGGCGCTTGCATCGAAGCCTACAACGCGGTAAAGAACGCAAAGTGATGCGCCAATGACACCGTCCGTGAAAAACGATCTGCTCGCCAATCTAGACACCTTGCTCACGCGGCTCGCCGCGATGCGCGCCATTCTCGCCGCGGAGGTCGCGACCGAGCCGGCGCAGGCGTCGGTGCGGACCGTGAAGGCGACGGACCCGCCTGGTACGAAGATCATCACCCCGGCCGGCGTGGTCTGGACGATTGTCGCTGGGTCCGTCTATCGAAACGGGGAGCGGCATTTTTTCTCCGCGCACGTCGAGGAGATCACGAACGAGCCCAATGCAGAGGTCGTCTCGCAGCGCGTCGGGTCGCTGTGGTGGGATACCACGGGCCCGGGTGGTGACTGGAAGGAGATCCCGGGCGACCCGAGGGTGCCGGTGGTGCTGAAGCCGATTCCGCCTGCCCCCGCGCCGACTCCGACTCCGACTCCGGCGCCGCTGCCGTCAGCCGGCGGCGCTCGAGCGGTCGCGACCTTCGAATGCCTGGGCCTGTACTGGACGCCGCCCGCATATCCGGGCCCGGCTGGCGCAGTGGTGCAGTATCGCAAGCTGGGCGATACCGCTTGGAAAGCCGCGCTGCCACTGTGGTACGACGCGCGCAACAAGGAATGCCGCGGCAGCATCGTGAACCTCACCTCGGGGGCGACCTACGAGGTGCAGCTCACCGTCCCGGGCAAGGCCGTCACCAGCCTCACCGCGAAGACCTGGTCGGAGAGCTTCCCGATCGGCAAGACGAGGACCGTGGCCGCCGGCGCGCAGACGCTCGCGATCACCGAAGGCGGCACGGCCGACGGCTACGTCCTCTACACCGCGGCGCCGGGCACGACGATCGACGTCGCCGACAAGCTGCCGAACTGCGTCACGATCGCAGCGCCCTACGTGATCTTGCGCGGGCTCACGCTGAAAGGCGCATCGCGCGACGCGGTAGAGCTCCTCGCAGGCAGCCACGACGTCGTCATCGAAGACTGCGACATCAGCGGCTGGGGGCGTCTCAACTACACCAACGACAAGGGCTGGAAGATCGGCGTGGATTACGAGGCAGGCATCCGCATCCGGGAAGGCTCGAGCGTCGAGCGCGTCATCATCCAGCGGAACACCATCCACGACCCGCGCTACGACACGAACTCATGGTCCTGGGATCACCCGACCGGCCCCCAAGGGATCACCTTCGACACGCCTGGCGGCAACCACGTCATCCGCTACAACGACATCCATGGGTCGCCCGGCCATTACTTCAACGACGGCATCGGCGGCTCGGACAACTTCACCGACGCCGGCTCCCCGCGCGAGGACAGCGACATCTACGGGAACTCGATCTCGCACTGCTGGGACGACGCGATCGAGGCTGAGGGGCGGAACGCCAATGTGCGCATCTGGGGCAACTACCTGGACAACGTCGCCGTCGCCGTTGCGACCACGGTGACGAACCGCGGGCCGGTCTATATCTTCAGGAACGTGGAAAATCGCAGCCGCATGCTCTCGGAGAGAACTCCGGACGAGGACGACCGCAACACGTTCGCGAAGTCAGGCACCGGCGGCGGGTTCGGCGACGGTCGCCGGTACGTGTTCCACAACACGCTGCTGCAGGCGCCACCGCCGCCGGGCTCGCAGTACCCGAGCGGCGCCGACAGCGGCATCTCCGGACCGCCGTCGCTGACCAACACAGTCTCGCGCAACAACATCTTCCAAATTTGGAAGAGTTGGCACGGGGTGTTCGGAGGCAAAGCCGGAGCGGTCCCGAACGACCTGGACTACGATCTGTACAACGGCAAAGTGCCTGACGGCTCGGAGCCGCACGGGGTCAATGGCGTGCCGACCTACCTTCCCGGGCACGGTGCGGCGAGCGAGGACCGGGGGCTGTACCAGCTGGCGCCCGGGAGTCCCGGCCGCGCGGCAGGCGTGGTGCTGCAGAACTTCAGCGATGGGTTCGCGGGGGCGGCGCCGGACATGGGTGCGCACGAGAGCGGCGCGCCGGCGATGCGCTTTGGGGTGAAGGCGGGCTCGAAGCCGTAGGGGGCGCGCTACGTGTGACGGGTGGGACGAAGCGTCTCCCACGCCTTGTCGTCAGGACACTGGCAGCGCCTGAGAAACTGCTCGCGGTCGAATCCAGGGACGGCCGCCGCCAAGTGCGTCGCAATGTCGCGCGCTACCTTCGCGACGACCTTCGCTGGGTCGTAGTCGTGGCTCTCGGATTCCATGTTTTCCTTGATCGCCTGAGCCACCGAATCGGTGATGTTGCTCATCGGCGTTGCCCTCCTCCAAAATACCGCAGTATGTATTTGATCATATTGGCGCGCTCTGGTACGTTTCGGCACGTTTCTGACGCCCTGGAATTGAGCGTAAAGCGATGAAGCTACAAGAGAAGTTCGCTGTGCTGTTTTGCTGCACGGGCAGCATGCCTGCTGCGGCGTAAGCCATTGTTCCACATGGAACACAGAGCGCTTCCTCCACGCGCCCTCCAAAATCCCTCCGACTCAGGCGACCTTCACGTCGGTCCACTCGGTGCCGCGCGCGTCCTTGTAGAGCTCGGTCGTCTCCGGGTCGCCGTGCCCGAGCAGCTTCTGCACATCGACCCCGCCCTGCTTGTCGTATAGGCGCGCCGCGAGGCTGCGGATTTCGTGGAATGTCGGTGGGTCCTGCCCGTCGGGCCACTGCAGGCTCGTGCGGTCGCGCGCGCGCCTGAAGCCCTTGGTGATCGTGTCGATCCATACTTGGTCGCCGGGGCGGCTCTTCGTGCGCGGCCGGCTGTGATGGATGAGCCAGCGGCTCACCACGTTGTCCCGGCACTGCGCGATCGCCCACTCCAGCGACCAGCCCACGACCTTCAGCTCGAGTTCGAACGGAATGCGCAGCCGCAGGTTCTCCGGGTTGTCCTCGTCGTCGACCTTCTGTTGGATCACCCACAGGTGCCGGTCGGCGGTCCAGACGAGCGAGCCCGGCTGCAGCTTGAATTCGGCGACCGCCAAGTCCTCCCGCCGGCGCGCGCTGACCAGCGCCAAGGCCATGGAATGCCGCACCCAGGGGTCCAGGGCGCGGGCGGCGTCGTAGATGACCTGGAAGGCCTCCAGCGTTAGCCTAGCGCGCCGTACGCGCGGCCGGATGGTATCGGTGACGGTCACCGGGTTCGTGCCGCGCCCGATCCAGCCCTCGGCCTCGGCGTACCGGAAGAGGTCGGCGAGGTAGGACCGCACGGCTTGTCCCATCCGTAACTGCCCGGCCGCCTTCCATGTGCCCAGCAGCTCGGCGACGTCCCGGGTGGTGATGCCATCGACCGCTCGGTCGCCCCAGGCCTTCTTCGTGGCGCGCGCGCAGCTCCGGATCGACTTCAGCGTGACCGCGGCGATCTCGTTGTCGGCGACCCGCTGCTCGAGCTTCTTGTCGTGGGCGGCGATCAGGGCCGAGACGGTACGCGCGATACCGCCGAGCAGGCGGTCGATCAGCCGCGGCTTCTTCAGCAGCTCCCTGACATGGAGATTGGCTTCGACGGCTTGGGCTGACGCCTCAGCGAACGGCACCCGACCGATGCCGAGCTCGACTCCGTCGAGCGGATTGCGCCAGGAGAAATATCCCCCGCGCTCGTACAGCCCGTCAGGCCAATACCGCTTTCGCACGGAGCGGGGACGGGCGGCCACTAGGCTTCAGGTCCGCCGGCGGGTTTGCGGGATCGATGTAGCGCGCATCCGGGGCGAGATAATACGCCCGGCCGTGCTTTTCCGGTTTCGGATAGATCCGTCCCTCCCGGCACCAGCGGCGGGCGGTCAGGATGGCGGGCGCACCCTCGCCGTAGGTGGCGTCGAGCCAAGCTTCGAGCGTGATTTTCTTCGGCGCGCTCACACGCCGCCCTTGACACTGTCGGAACGCGCGACAGGTAGAATGCCCAAGCAGCGGACCAGCATGGTGGTCGGCGTACGTCTGGACGTCGCCTTCGCAAGAGGGCCCAGGCCGGCGGACATGCTGGCGCCGCTTGCCCCCGTAGCGCGTACACGGAGAATCATTCGAACAGGCCCTCGCTCGCGCGCACTTCGCCACGAGAAGGTTCCTCGATCAGCTGCTTGTTCCGCATGTAGAGCAGATAGCGGTCCCGCGTGGAACGCTGGTAGCCGGTCGCTTCCGACAAGTCGTCCCGTTGGATCGCCTTCGGGTAAGCGGCGATCAGGGCCTCAAGAATCTTCCGCTCGCCTTCGGGCAGTCGGGCGAGCCAGTAGTCGCGCAGGGCCTCACCGGTAGGGAGCGGTTCGGCGTCGGGCAGCGCGGCCCGGCCGGCATCGGTCGCGTTCACGACCTCGCCGACCTGGTCGACATAGCCCTTCTCCTTGAGGTAGAGGATGTAGCGGTCCCGGGTCGAGCGCTTGAAGGTCGTCAGGACGGTCAGCTGCTCGCGCCGCAAGCCCGCCGGGAACTGGATGCAGGCGGCGAGGATCCGGCGCTCGCCCTTCGGGAGCGGCTCACCGTGGGCGCCGGAGCCGTTCGCGCGGTGCGCGGGCGCGGCGCGCGCCACGGCTGGCGCCGGGATAGAGCGGCGCTGGACCGGCGCCGGAGCCGGCGCGGCGCGGCGCTGTGGCGCGGCCGCAGCCGCGATCGACTGCCGGAGCGCGGCCGCCTCGGCGAGGAACCGCTCGCCGTGCTCCTGCAGGCGCGCCAGCAGCCCCTCGGCGCGCCGGAGTTGGGCGTCCTTCAGGACCTGGACCTCGACCACCTTCTCGATGATCTTCTCGGCCGCCGACGCCGCGGGCGCCTTCTTCACGTTTACTTGACCCTCAAGTTCACGTATCCGCGCGCGCAGCAGCTTCGGGTCATCGGCCTTGGCCTTCTCGATCGTGGCCGCCATCTGGCCCTTCAGGGCGTCGAGGTCGACGTCGGCGAGGTTCTTCGGCTCTACCGGCTTGACCCCAGGCTCCGGGCTCTTGCCCGAGTCGAAGGTCTCGATCGGCAGGACGTGCGTGCGCTTGAAGATGCCGTCGGCGGTGGGCCAGCCGGGCGACCAGAACCAGGCGTCGCCGACCGGAAGCGACGGCAGGGACTCCATGAGGGTCTTCCGCTGCTCCGGCGTCCCGTGCACGTCGATCCACGCGTTCATCGCCGCGAGGTCCTGGGGCGCGATCGTGCGCAGCGCGACCAGCATTTGCGCCTGGGTGAGCACGTTCTTGTTCAGCACCGCCGAACGCTGCGTCACCAGCACGCAGCCGATGCCGCGCTGCCCGCCGCGGCGCACGATGTCCTCGGCGGCTCCGAGCATGCGCTCCTCGCCCTTCTGCGGCTTCTGCGGTGCGACGGCGTCGGCCTCGTCGATCACGAGCATCATCGGCGTGCGGTAGACCTCGCGCGCCTTCAGGCGGTACAGGTTCTCCATGAAGGCGGTCATGAACGTGGCGACCTCGTGCTTGCGGAAGGTCGACAGGTCGAGCAGCACGCTCACCCGCTCCTCGACGACGAGCTTCGCAACCACCTCGCCCGAGCTCGACTCGAGCGGCACGTCGCCGCGCTCGCCACCCAGGATGACGATCGGCAGGCCCGGCGCCTTCCCGTCGGCGGCCGAGCGCACGCCCCACTGGTCGCCCTTCGGGTCGATGAGCACGACCTGCTGGCCGGCGCCGAACAGTTGCTCGACCAACCGTCGCATCAGGTAGCTCTTGCCGGCGCGGCGCTTGGCGAGGATGGCGATCGTCTGCGTCACCGCCTCGAGCGGCAGCGTGAGGTCTTTGCCGAGTTCTAGTTTTTTCAATTGACCTCCGTGTCGATGGCTTTCACCAGTTCACACCGGAAGCCGTAAATGGCGATGGGCGGCGCAACTGCCTGCGAGCAACGTCCGCTTCTACGTTCCTCATAGCGATTTCTGTCTCGATCTTGAGTCGTTCGATCTCGCGCTCTATGCGCTCGCGGTCACGCTTCGCGTAGAACGCGACCCACTGTGGATCATTGCGCCATCCTTTGATCATCGTTCCTCCGAGTGTCCGACCTTCACTCTTGATCCTTCCTGATCTCGGCGAGCGCAATATCGAAGCACCCGATGACTTGCGCGACCGTCAGCCGCCCGGTGAATTCGAAGGTGACCTCCTTCAGGCGCTCGACCAAGGCAAGCTCAACTGGGGCGCGCACCGGGAAAGCGGCGATCTCGCTCATGACGGCCTCGTGATGTCGGTCGTATGCTTGTGCCGCTCTTTATCCACCCATTCCCATACGTCATCCTCGGGAACGTCGTAGGCGTTCGCGACGTGCCGGACGAGGTCGCAGACCAGCAACCCATAGTGTCGGTGGTCGATCTTCTCGTCTCCGCGATACAGATGCGTATGGATCGTGTCCGAGCCCTTCGGTTTGAACATGATGACGTAGGGCTGCTCCACAATCATCGGCCCCGGCTGATTATCTTTCCTGTTGTCCGTACTCACTTCGGCACCTGTCTCAAATGACGATTGATGAACACCTGAATCCGGTAGGCGCCAGCAAGGCGAGTAAGCACCCCAGGCCCGCGATCCCGCCACAAGGGCAAGACCTTCAGCGTTCCGTCCGTGCATGACTGCACCTTCACGCTTCGGAACAGCGTTTGAAGCGGCGTGAGCGGGATGCGCCGACGAGAGCGTGTTTTTAGAGCCATGAGGCTAGTCCTCCATCGTCCATATTGCGGCGTCCAGGAAACGTTCCCCGACCCACACGAATATCAGCCCAAACAGCAGCAGCGGCACGTATGCGATGCAGGCGAAGAAGAATACGATTCGCTTCACATTCATTACGGCAGCATCAGCCAAAGGTCGATGAAAGCGTAGATCACTGCGCATACGAAAATCGTGGTGACGGTCAGGGCGCACCATCCGCCCGGATCAGGCCAGTCGTTCATGTTTTCTCCGATGGTGAGTTTGCGGCGAACCTACGCCAGCCGCTCATCGTCGTTCGGCTCGCCGTCCGGCACGACACGGCAGTTGTGAAGCCGACTCTCGAGCGGGATGTTCGCCATTTCGCCGAGCTGGCGGTTGCTCGCGTGGGCGAGGTAGTCCAGCACCAGCTCCATCGCCTTGCTGCGGCTGATCGTCAACGTGCTCAGTACGCCCATGTCGTTCTCCAGTGAAATCGACGCTTAACGTTCGTCCGTTCCTTCCGCCGACACTGGTCGCGATGATATGGACGCAGGGGCGTCCGGTAGCGGCATCCAGTGCGTGAACGCCAATTTCGGGAAATACTTCTCGTGCCCCGTCGTCCCATTGAACGTCCAGCTAACCCCATCGTCGCGATGCAGGACCTCGCCGATCCCGATGGGCATGAATCCGGGTCTATACGCGAGCACAGGCGTAAGGTCTGGCGGCATCCTCTCAGCGAGAGCGATCCACTGGCCTGCTTGTACGTATAGATCAGGCTCGTTCAGCAGCTTGATCGCGTCCACCTGCACGCGCGCCAGATCCTCGGCGGCGCGGTCCCGGCGGATAGGCGTGTTCGCCAGATGCTCTATCCACTCGCGGGATACCAGCAGCTTCGCGTCGGCGGTCATGGCAACCTCATGAGGGCGCGAACTCTGTCCACGACGCGATCGAAAAAGCGGAATATCTCGCGCTGGAAGAACATCAGGGCTATCTGCCCCAGGAACCAGCCGAGCCCTACCCCGACCAGTACCCCGAAAAACGTTTCTTGGCTCATCGTCACCCCTGCGTCGTGGAAGAACTCAGGCGCATCTTTGCAACGCACTCGACAATGGCGCGGTTTAGATCTGTCGCCGTTACTTTGGTTGGATGGTCGTCTAACCTCATGCGCCCGATAACCGTTACCAAGCTTGCTTTTGCTCCAGCGAATCCGTGATGGTGAATCTGAATACTCATCTCCTTCACCAACGCCATCGCCTGCGCATCGTCGTCCAGGGGGTCGTACAGACTGTCATTGGACGAAGGGCGCGCGCATATCATCAACAGATTTTCGCCGTCGCCAAAGGGATCGCCTACTTCCTTGCATCGAAGACCCATTGCCTCGGCGCACAGTCTCGTCATTTCTAGATCGGTCATGGGTGCGTTCTATCTGCTATGCGGACCCCGATGCACGCGATCTTCGCGTCTTTCGGCGCCTTCGGGTAACAGCCCATCAAGGCCGCGTCTCCGAACTTGAACGGCTCGACGCGGAACGACGTGACCACGCCCTGCAGCCGGCGCCGCTTGCCGTAGCCGCGGCTGAGCGTGACCGCGCGCCCGAGCTGGCAGGTGCGCTCGTTCCACCGCGATCCATACAGCCGGTACTCGGTGTGCTTCTCGCCGCGCTCGAAGGCGTCGAAGTGCTCGCCGTTGAGCGGGATGAAAAGAGCCGTCGTCACTTCGCCCCTCCTGCTGCTATGCGAACATACGTGACGGTCACGACACGGCGCAGACCGAGCTTGCGCAGCACTGCGGCACTCGGCTCCTTCTTCTCGCCGGTCAGCAGGCGATGGAGATAGCCGTGATCCATCTTCAGGACGCGCGCCGCTGGGCGCACGCCGCCATGCTTCCCCACGAGCTCCGCGACCCGTCCGATGAGAGTCATTTCGCTGTTCCGCCGCTCTTGTCGCTAGCGACCTTTGCTTTCCGGTCCTGAATCGCTAGCTCGATCAGGAATTGATGGAAGCCGGCGCGGCCATTTTCGAGGTCGTTCGTGTACAGCTCGTTCGCAAGCTTGATGCATTCTTGGATACGCTCAACGATGCCGCTGCCACTGTTCATGCTGGAAACCTGAACCAGCAGCCGGCGCAGTTTTGCGAGTTCATCGCAGCGGTCCTTGGTCCACTTCATCTGGCGTTCCCTCCGTCGTCTCTGCGATTAGCGGCTTCGATGAAAGCGCTCGGGCTCCAGTCGCAATGGATGTTGTCCGGCGGGCACGAGATGAACACCTTGCAGCGCTGGTAGCGCGCGCACTGGCTGCACGTCTTGCCATCGGGCAGCAGCATGTCCTTCTCGACGTAGCGGGCGCGCTCCTGTGGCGTCATGGCTTGAACCCGGGGGCGCTGCCGGCGTCGTATGGATCGCCTTCGCTGCTGAGTTTTGCGGACGCGGCGACGAGCGTCAGTCGTCGCTTCAGCTCCTCGAAGGCGTTGATGGCGTCCTCGCCATGTGCGCCGTGCGAAGCGATGCCGCGGCGGATACGCGCGAGCAGGGCCTCAGCGATTGTCGGTCCCGGCGCGATCTTCTGCATGAGCGCGCTCCCGGTGGTGAGTTCGTGGGACGAGACGGCCGGTTCGATCAGCAGGCACTTCAGGCAGCGCCGCGTGATGAAGCCCTCGGGCTGGTCCCACTTGTGATCGCACGTCGGTGTGGAGGACACAGCGGTGCCCGCCGAGGATTCGGGCGGAGTCGCGTAAGCCGCTAGGCCGGCCTTGGCCTCGGGGGCCGCTGTGTTCAGTTCGGAGGACGGCGACGCGGGCAGGTCGGCCGGCGCGGGCACATGGCAGCAGCGTTGCGCGGTCGCGCACTTCCCCGGCTGGTAACAACCATCACGCAGCACGCACGGATTGCCGCCGCGGCCGTCGTGCACCACGACGCGATCCGGCGTGCTCGCCATGTCCACGCCGACGACGACTGGCTGACGTTCGGAAGACGGGGCGGCGTATAGAGGTTCGCGCTCGTAATATGCGCTCCGGTTGCAATCGTCCTCGGTATCGGCGTATTTCCACATTCCCTTATTTTCGGACGCGGCTCCCCAGTGATACCGATAACGCCACGCAACGGGCTCACCCCTGCGTTCGGCAGAGGGGGTGATTGGCGCCCGTTGATTCCACTTCCCCGCCACCTCGTCGAGCGAGTGGCCGAATTGATGAACCCTGAACGAGTGTCCGCCGCAGTAGCAGACGACGAAATACATGAAGCCCGTGGGCGAGTGATCGTCGGCTCGGCTGCTGGCCTGCACTGATTCTCCGCAGAACGGGCAGGGTAGTAATGCGCCTCGGTTCTTATCGCCTTGCGATTGATCGCCGTTGCTCATGGCTCTTGTCTCCAGATCGTCCCGCAAACGTGGCACTTGTGCATGTAGCCGAGCGCCCAATGCTGGAACGGCTCTACCCCGCAGCGGGGACACTTAATCATGGTCTCCCCCTCAAGAAAACCTGCGCGGTGATGTACGCTTGGTTCATCGTGAATTCATGCCCTAAGGCATCAACGGCCGCCGATTTCTGGATCTGATCCACCAGCTTCCGAAGAAGCTGCTCCGCGATGCTGTCCTGTTTCTCCGACAGTGACGCCTGCCAAGCCGCCCAAGCGAGTTTCGTCTCAGGGTCCGTATAGCGATCTTCCTCGTCGCGCTCCAAATAGACGCAGCCGTCATGCCTGACCAGCCATGCCTCGAAAGCGCTCCTCAATGGGGTAGGGGAAGAATCGCGTGCGTTGCTCATGCGAGTAGCCACCTTCCTTCGTTGTCCGCAGGCCACGCCGTGCGGATGCGTTTCATCACGGCGACGAATTCGCGCCTGTTGACCTCCACAGCGCCGGCCGACACCGCGAGCGCTCGCTTCGATTTGCAGATATCGAAGTGGGGCACGCTCGCCTCGCCCTGAAACCACTTGAGCGCGACGCCGATACGAGCCGCCATGTCAGCGAGTTCGGCCGGCGTGTCGGCGATCATGTGGCACATGACCATCCGGCCGAAGACGTGGGCAGAATGGTCAACGTAGACGCTCACGATTCGCTCGATTGAAGTAAGGGCGATTGGCGTGCGTTGCTCATGACGGCTTCGCTCCCATGTTGATGTACGGCCCGTCGTGATCCCCGAGTTCGGGGCGGAATCTCCAGCCGCGCGTCAGGATGTCCATGACTTCCTTCCCGCGGCCGTCCCTGATCAAGCCGGGGAGCAGCTTCGCGTCCTCGGGGTTCGCGTAGCACAGCAGGATGCGGCGAAGGCGCAAGCCGTTCCACGGCGCGCCCATGTTCGACGGTTCGATCTCGGCGGGGTCGTACTCCTTCATGCGCGCGAGGTTTTCATCCTCAAGCACGATGAATAGGTCGTACTCCTTGGCGCCCTTCCTGCGGATCGGTATGCCTTGCATTAGCTACCTCGTGAAGTACACGGACGCCCGAGGCCCTCGGGCCAGTCTTTGACCGGCAATTGCGAGTTGTGCGTGGTCCGCTTGAGCGGCGACCCGCAGCCCGGGCACTTTGAGCCGCCGAAGCGGGAGAACCGTTCTGGCCAAGTGTGGCGCACCTTGCACTTCGTGCATTTGCCCTGCGTCCTGTAGTCTGGATTCACAGGAACACCGTATTCTTGGCCTCGAACTCCCAGAATTTCCCTTTCCCATCGGTCAGTCTGTACCAGACCCCTGGGTTGAGTCTGCCGGTGCGCCTGATTGTCTCGACGTACATCCCGTCCCGGATTGGGTTGCTCTCGCTGGCGTAAATGCCGCGTAGCCATTCTCCTAACTTCGGCTGTCTTGAATGCATAGGCTTCATTCCTCACCGAGTGCGCGCAGGAGGGCCTGGCAGTGTTTGGTCCTGGTTGCACCCTCGGCGACGGCGCGGACCTCTGACAGCAGCGCGAACGCCGCTTCCTTGATCCTCTCGGCCTGGCGCGCTTTCTCTTTTGAAGGCGGCAGCATTTGCGCCCTGAGCATCTTTGCGCAGTCGTGATGTCCTTCTGCCGCGCACATCTCGGCGGCTCGTTCCATGGCCGCGTTCCACGTCGCTTGTGTGGTTTCCATGACTCACGCCCTCTCGATCCACGAGCATGCATTGATGGCGTTCGCGAGCGTGTCGGCGTGCCCGGCGGTCTGGCAGGCAAAGACGAATTCTTTCCCGTCGAGATTGGCGAGGACGTTGTAGGCGATGCTCTTGTCGCTCAACGTCACCCGAAGGATGCGGGCGGGCTGCTTTACGGTGGTCATGCTATCGCGTGCGTTCATGGTCGCCTCCTGTAAATAATGTAATGACATTAAATACCAGCCACAGGGGCTTGTCAACAGATATTTGTAATGACATAATGCGGCCCATGGATACCAAGCGACCACGGGGGCGGCCGCCCGTCGAAGGCGGTGCCGAGACGCACATACAGTTCCGGGTTGAGCCCGACCGTAAGGAGCGGTACGAACGCGCAGCCAAGCGCGCCGGGAAGGCCCTGAGCGCCTGGATCAAGTCCGTCCTGGACCGCGCCAGCCGCAGGTAGGTCAAGGGCGCGCCCCCATGTTGAAGGACGATGCGACTTGCGCTATCAACTCGTCTATCTTGGCGAACGCCTCGATAGCCCATGTGGGATATTCCCGATCGATTCGGCCGTCGGCATAGATCGTGGTCTTCGGCATGCACATGCATTCAATGTCGGCCCTGTAGCGGACGAACGGCTGGACAGCCATCAAGAAAGCCTCGCGGCGCTCGGCGGCCTTCCGGATTTCATACTGCTCTCTCGTCATGTGCGATTTCACGGGCGTTCCTTTGTGGCACTATGCAGAGCGATCCGCTCCTCGATCGGCGGACCGTAATCCACGGCGGGGCCGTAAGCATCCAGCGCGAGCATGATCTGTCGCGCCTCGTCCTCGCGGATCTTCGCTTCGGAGTCCGGCCCATGGGAGCGCATTTGCTTCCACTCCCGCAGGATCTGACGAAGCCAAAGCGCCTCTACATCGGCGTTCTCGTGGAGCGGCGCGGCATCTTTGAGCGCGATCATCGCGTTCAAGCACGCCTCTAGGCGCTCCGGAGGAAGGTCCGTATAGCTGTCCATCACGCATGTCCCCATTCTTCGCCGTCGTCCTCGCAGCGCCAGTACATCGGGCCCCAATCCCATTGCCCAGCTTGGACGACGCTGCCGCCTTCCGACATCAGCCCTTGCCCGCACTTCGGGCAGATCGGCTTGCCAGTGCGCAGGACATGCAGCACTCGAAGCTCCGTTTCCGTGCTCTTCACGCTAGATTCCTCTCGGCGAAGAAGTCCTCGATCACCTGCTGGATATCCTTGGCGAGCGCGTCGGCCAACATGGGGATGTCGCCAGGATGCGCATCGCTATCCTCAAGAAAACTCCTCGCCAGCTTGTAGCAGTGCGTGTCGTAGGTCTTGTCCATTTTCATTCCTCCGCTTCAGTCACGAGACGATTAATCGCCTTTACGCCGGCGCGCCTTCCGTCCGCTTCGCCCGCTTGAGGATCCACTTCCTCGCGCGCTCGTAGTCCTCGGCGAGCACCTCGTCGAAGCGCGCGACGCCGGCCTGCTTCTTGAACGCCTCGGCCGAGACGCCGTGCTCGGTGCACGCGGCCTCGAGCGCGAGCGCCTGGTCGACGGTGACGCGCGCCGGCGCCTCGGGCTCCTCGTCGAAGGCGCCGCCTTTCGGCTCGTCGCGCTTCTCCGCGGGCGCGCCGGACGCCCACTTCGCCAGGCGCGCCCCTATGTCCTCGTCGAGCTGCGCGGGCTCGCTGAACACCGCCTCGACGCCGTCTGCGATCTTCGGAACGCCGAGCGCCATCGCCTCGGGCGACCACTCCGGGCGACCGCGCGCGCCGGCCGGGAGGAGGCAGCGGATCAGCATCTCGTAGACGAACTCCTCGCCGGCGATGGCTTGCCAGCCGAGCTCCTTCGGATCCTTCCCCTTCTCGAGCTTCAGCTTCTCCTTCGCGCGGAAGCAGAAGATGAAGTTGCAATCCGCCTGCAGCATGAAGTTGATGAGCTTGCGGCGATTGCCTGAGGGCTTGATCCAGGCGGTGAAGGTCATCTTGCCGCGCTTGTCCCAATTGTCCCCGGCCATTCGATCGAGTTCTGCCTCATGCAACTCGAGGTAGCCGCCGGCGCCTTCGTGCTCGTGACTCATCGAATCGACGATCACGGTTTTTGCCCCGAGTTTGATCGCGCCCTCGATCGCGGTTTTGTAGTCAAGCGATCCGAAGGGCGCCTTCATGTCCAGATGCTCGAACTCGAACTGGTCGGCGTAGTGCAGCATCCGGCGCGCTTCGGTGTCAATGCCGGCGATCTTGCCGCCGACGATGGACTGGATTCCCTTGGCGAGGCGCAGCGCGCTTTTCGTCTTGCCGCTGCCGCTGGGTCCGACGAGGCCGATCAGGAGCGGCGTGCGCTCCCGTACCGCTTTTCTGAAGGTGTAGCTCATGCTGTCTCCTTTCGAGAGAACATTTTGTCGAGGTCGTAGGGAATGCCTTCGGCGTGCTCGGCGCGCTCCGCCCATCTTGATTCGGCCCAGGACGGCGCGTCCATCCAGCAGATCCGCGTCGGGTAGCCGGGCCACCTGTCGGACTCCATGCACAAGCGCCAGAGCGCGATCGCGTGCTCGACCTTGGCGTCGCCCATCGCGATGAACGAGGGCGGCATGCCGATCCAACTGCAGGCGTACGGCGGCTCGGTCTCCTGCACGAGGAACACGAACTTCGCCCGCTCGTCGCCACCGGTCGCTCGGTTGCCGCGGAGGTAGAACGGCGCCTGGATGTCGTAGCCGCACCCGAGCATCGTCCGGACCCAATCCTCGGGCGAGGCGCTCGCCGCGGTAGTCTTGTAGTCGACAATCAGCTTGCGGTCGTTCGAGAGCCAGTCGGGGCGCGCGCGCAGCCACGTCGCGCCCTCGCGCCAGAAAATCGACTGCTCGGCCTTGCCGTCCAAGAAGGGGATCCCGGCGAGGTCCTCGTTCGCCGCCCAGGCGAGCTTCGCGGCGTCGACCATCTCGACGACCTTCTCGTACTGATGCGGCAGCATCGGCACCTTGCCGGCGGCGCGCGCCTTGTCCCGCGCCTCGCGGATCGCATCGTTCGTCCAGCCGTCCGGGATGCCGCCCTTCTTGCCGGGATAGTCCTTGGGGTCGATCACCTCGATGCCAGCGCTCCTGCCCTCCAGGAACAGGGCGTGCGCGGCCGTCCCGAGGTCGAACTCCGCGCGCTCCGTCGGCACGAAATTCGGATTGAGGCGCGGATGCTCCATCCAGGCGTGCAGGGGAGAGCGGTAGAGCAGCGTCTTGCACAGCGAACTCGATAGCGACGGCACAGGGGCCGGATCGGCGTGGTACTCGGCCTCGGGGAGAGCGTAGACGCCGGGGTCTTTGATCACGGGTTCCTCCGGGTAATCAGGTGCTCGATCCAAGCGAGCGCGGCCAGTACCGCGAGCCACACCCACAGCTCGGGCACATAGGCGAGGGCCTCCATCACGGCTTCACCAGCATGCCGATCGTCTCGTACAGGTCGCGCATCGCGGCAGGCGTGAGCGCGTCGAAGTGACGGATAGACCAGCGGTACACGTCGTGCTGCAGCTCGAGCAGCGCAACGCGCACGAGCAGCGACTGCTCCCGCTCGGTTTCGATCTCGGCGCGGTTGGGCGCCGGGCCGCGGGCTTCGCTGGCCGAGAGGCGGTTCACAGCGCACCTTCCCAGCGCCGTGCGATGTCGTCGGGCGAGTCGAGCTTGGCAAGCCTCGCGGTGAGCCGCGCGTGCTTCTTCTCGTAGGCGCGCAGCATCACCCGCCCGAAATTGATGTGATCGAGGGCGTCCCGGATACGCTTGTCGCAATCGCGCATGGCGCGCTCGAGGCGCTGGCGCCGGGACAGGCGCTTGAACAGGATGGCGAGGAATTTCATGGTTTCTTCTCCAAGATCGCTCTCATGATTTTCGGGCCAACGTCGTCGAGCTGGAGATGGTCGAGCGTCGCGGCGGGCAACTTGAGCAACTCGGCGACGCCGCGCGCGCCGGCGTAGCATTTGCCGTGGTACCAAAGCTTTCCGATCCCGACCATGTGGTGGCGATCGCCGAGACCTCGGCAGACCGCGCAAGGGCGAAGCCGCCGCACGGCGTGGCAGTTTTCGAGGTCGATCTGGACGGCGTGGGGCTTCATACCGACCCCCTGTGCTGGTCATCGAGCCGCTGATCCTCGGTGAACCCCCATCCCGTGCGGGCGGGCTCGTGGTACTCGTCGTCCTTGCCGTAGTCGGGGCCCTCGAGCGAGTCGATGAGGCGGCAGGAAATGCCGCACTCCATGCTGCCGCAGCCGACGCAGCGCGTCGTGCGCACGTTCGGGTTCGCGCTCACAGCGCACCCGCGACTTCCAACCCGCCGCGCGCGCCGTCGAGGTAGGCGAGCGTGTAGGTGCTGTGCAGGATCAGCTCGACCGTGTCGGATTCGAGTCCGGCCATCGTGAGCATCTCGCGCGATATCTGCATGGCGCCCGAGGTCAGCTTCGCGACTTGGTAGGCGGCCTCCGACCTGTGGACGAACTCGGTCCCGGGTTTGCTCGGCGCTGCGCTGCTGGTCTTGTCCATCGGCTCCCTCCTTCGCCCGGGTGGGCGGGTTGGATTGACGATAGCAATACGTTGCCACACTGTCAAGCAGTATATTGCCACATAGCGACGAACGCGCGGCGCCGTCGGGAATTGTCTTACCGGGATGTCGGGTTAAGTCTTATGCGCTTCGTGGACGTTGCCCGCGATCGAATCGTCGAGCTGCGCCACCATGCCGCGGGCGAAGATCGGGCTGCGGCGGGCCTCGCCTGTGGTGTTCACGGCCACCGTTCGCCCTTTCAGCATCACTGCATAAGCGATGCCGATCAATTCGCCGCGCTTGGCGAGGGCGAGCAGCGCGGCCAGCGTTTCTACCGTGTCATCGGAGACGGACTCCGTGACGAGTCGAAACGGATTCATTCTCTGCGCGGCCTATCTTTCCGCGGCTCCTCACGTACCGCATCAGCAAAGACCCTGCCGCCCTTCAAGCCGCGTTCCATGAGCTTCTTCGTGTCGGCCTCTGGGTCGAACAATAGTTCCCACACCGAGATCCCGAAATACTCGGCCACTTGCATCAGATTCTCTAACGTCGGATTACTCTTCTCGCCGGCCTCGAGCATATAACCGACCGACCGCTCGGAGACCGCGGTATTCGCCGCAATCTTTTTGCGGTTGACGCCACGCTCAGCCATCAGCGTCTTCAGGCGCTTCGCCAGCACGTGTTTCGGGTGCGAATCCATGCTCCCCATCGTATCGGGGAGTGCTGGCAATTTGCTGCTTGACAGTGCGGCAGTATATTGCCATGATTCCGACATGGACTCTCCCGTAGAGCCTCCCATCCTAGATTTTGTCCGCTCGGAATTGGAGGCGCGAAAAGGGCAATGGCCCCGAATCGCAAAAGCCATGGAGCCGGACTCCTGGCGCTCGTATTACTCCTGGCTCGCGAAGGTCTCGCAGGGGCAAATCCCCGACCCGAGCGTCAAGAAAATACAGCGGCTCGCCGACTACTTCCGCGGCATCACACGCCCGGACCCCGCATCGCCTGGCGGTCCCGCGCCCGAGCAGGCCGCCGCCTGATGTTTCCGGTGGAACTCCGCACATGACGGCGGCATCTTCGGTCATTGACTCCGGGAGGTCACGGAAAAACGAATCGACGATTTTGCAGGCGCTTGCAAGGGTCGGACAGAACGAGGTCGCGCGCCGCATGCAGGTCTCGGATTCGACGGTCTCGCGTTTCAAGAACGGCGAGCTCCTTCAGTGGGCAAGTTTCCTCGCCGCTCTCGGCCTGAAGGTCGTGCCCGAGACGATGAAGTGCTACGACGCGAAGAAGCTCGACGCCATCCTCGAGCTCGCGCGCGCACACCTGAACACGATGGAGACAACCGAGCAGCTCGCTTGGGAGGGCTCCGAGTGACGCGCTTGCGGCCGCGCTGATGGGCGACGTCTACAACCAATGCCCGCGCTGCTCCGACGATCTACCTTGGGGCGCTACCTCCTGTCATTGCGGCTGGAAAAAGCGCAAGGTCGCCGGCGACAAGCGTCCGCCGCGCGAGCCTGTGCAGTGCGCGTACGAGGATTGCCGCACCGACGCCACGATTCGGGTGAAAACGCGCACAGGCTGGGCGAACTTCTGCCGCGGGCATTATGACTCCCACTGGACGCTCGAGGCGGCCCACGCGACCGCGCACATCGGCGGCACGCGCGAGAAGCGCGCCTACATTTTCGAGCAGCTGCGAGCTCTCGCCGGCCGCAAGCCCTCGCGCGACTGGATGGACACGATCAACCAGAACGGCATCGACGTCCTCATCGCGACCGGCAATCGCCGGATGCTCGACGAGCTGATCGAGCGCGGCGTGATCGAGGATGACGGGCGCCTGATACCGCCAGAGCAGCGCGGCCGGCGGCCTGCATTGCCAGCGCCGGGCGCCGAGGAGAGGGCTGCGTGAGATATCTGCGCATCAGGAACTGGTCCGAGTTTCAGCATTACAAGGACCGGGATCCGCCCTGGATCAAGCTGCACCGGACCTTGCTAGCGGACTATGAATTCTCACGCTTGCAAGATGCTAGCAAAGCGCACCTGATGCTGATTTGGCTGTTCGCAAGCCAGGCCAATGGACGAATTCCCGACGATCCGGAGTTTCTTCGCGACAAACTCTCTCTTAAAAGGCCTCCAGACTTAAAAAGCTTTATAGAACAAGGGCTACTTATACCGGAGCAAGATGCTAGCAAGGTGCTACAAACAGGCGCTAGCAACCCGCTAGCCCTCGCGCGCTCGCGAGAGGCAGAGGCAGAGGCAGAGGCAGAGGCATATAAAGCTTCAGAGACAGAAACCCCATTGTCCGGCTCGCCGCCGGACGGCGCTCAGCCCGAAAGTCCGAAAGGCAACGGCCGCACCAACACCGCCGAGGCCGAGTCCGTGCTCGAGTACCTCAACCGCGTCACCGGCCACACCTACCGATTTCGAAACCCCGCGGGGAAGCTCACCCCGAACGCCGACGTCATCATCCACCGCCTCAAGGAGGGCTACACCGGAGAGCAACTGCGCGAGGTCGCAATGCTCAAGGCCGACCAGTGGCGCGGCGACGAGAAGATGTCGACGTTTCTTCGACCCGAGACGCTCTTCTGCAAGAAGAAATTCGCGACCTACATCGGCGAGCTCGAGCTCGAGCACGAGGAGCGAGCGACATGAGCGACGAAGTGCACCACGATCCAGGTTCTGAAGTAGGCGATTCTAGAGAACCTGCGGTTATAAGCGATCAGACCGACCGCGAGCTGATCACCGGCGTTTTCTTCGACGCGAAGGGCGCGCGCCGCGAGTACGCGTACACCGCGGTCGGCTTCGCCTACGAGCGGGTCGAGCGGATGCTCAATCCGGGGCGGCACGCATGGGAGCGGCCGTGAAGATCCTCGGCATCGACCCAGGCAGCGAACAGAGCGCGTGGTGCGACCTCGTGGACGGCTCGCCGCGGCTGTCTGGGAAGTTCGACAACGCCGAGGTGCTCGCTTCGCTGCGCAACGGCGAGCCAGCGGTCGACGTCGTCGCGATCGAGATGATCGCCTCCTACGGCATGCCGGTCGGCAAGGAAGTGTTCGAGACGTGCCTGTGGATCGGGCGCTTCGTCGAGGCATGGGAAGCGCGCGGCGGGAAGACTCGGCGCGTGTACCGGCGCGAGGTGAAGCTATTCGTCTGCGAGTCGAACCGCGCGAACGATGCGAGCATCCGCGCCGCACTGATCGACCGATTCGGGCCGGGACGCGAGCGCGCGATCGGGACCAAGCGCACGCCGGGGCCACTCTACGGCGTGAAGGGCGATGCCTGGAGCGCACTCGCCGTCGCGCTCACCGCCGCAGGTACGCCAGCACCAGCGCCGCTCTTTCGCGAGACCAAAGCCGCAGCGCGCGCAGAGCAATCCGCGGAGCCGCCGTTTTGAGCGTCGCCAAGCGCAAAAAAACCGGCGGCCGCAAGGCGGGCACGCCGAACAAGACCACGGGGCAGCTCAAAGAGATGATCCTGCGCGCGCTCTCCGATGTCGGTGGGCAAAAATATCTCTCGAAATGCGCTGAGGAAAACCCAGTCGCTTTCCTCGCCCTTTTGGGCAAGGTGCTGCCGATGCAGGTGGCCGGATCCGGAGACAAAGAACTGCTGGTGCGCTTTGTTGATTGAGCTTCCGGCTAACGGATGGCGCCCGCGTCCGTATCAGCGAGCGCTGTGGGATTACCTGAAGCACGGAGGCCGCAATGCTGTGGCGGTATGGCATCGGCGCGCCGGCAAGGACGAGATCGCACTTCACCACACGGCTAAGGCCGCGCACAAGAGAGTCGGGAACTACTGGCACATGCTGCCGGAGGCTTCTCAGGCGCGCAAAGCAATTTGGGACGCGATCAACCCGCACACGGGGCGCAAGCGCATCGACGAGGCGTTCCCGTTCGAGCTTCGGCGCAAGACCGTAGATCACGAAATGAAGATCGAATTTCACGTCGGCTCGATCTGGCAGGTGGTCGGCTCGGACAACTTCAATTCCTTGATCGGCTCGCCACCGGTTGGTGTCGTCTATTCGGAATGGGCAGTGGCGGATCCGAGGGCGAACGGGTTTTTGCGTCCGATCCTTGCAGAGAACGGCGGCTGGTCGCTTTTCATCTACACCTCGCGCGGCTACAACCACGGGTTTTCGACCTACGAAGCAGCGAAGAAAGACCCGACGGCGTTTGCCCAACTGCTGACCGCTGACGACACCTCGGTGTTCTCAAGGGAACTCCTGAAAAACGAGCGCCGCGCCTATCAGGAGGAATACGGAAAGCACGAAGGCGACGCGCTTTTCCGGCAGGAATACTACTGCGACTTCAGCGCCGCGAACATCGGCGCGATTCTCGGTCGCTACATTGAGGACGCCGAGAAGGATGGGCGCATCACCGACGACTTGGAGATCGAAAAGGACGGCGCACCCATCGAGGTTTCAGGAGACATCGGCTTTCGCGATGCCGCCGCATGGTGGTGGTGGCAGCCGCGCTATGACGGATTCGCGCTCATCGACTACGACGAGGACATTGGCATGGACGCGCAGGAGTGGATCCCGCGCTTGGAATCCAAGGGATATGAGATCGGGAAGATCTGGCTGCCGCACGACGCATTGTCGAGAAACATGGCGTGGCGGCACAGCGTGTTCGAGCAGTTCTCAAGTCACTTCGGTCCGAACCACGTCACCGTACTGCCGCAGGGTTCCATTCAGGACCGCATCAATGCGGCGCGCACGGTGAGCCGCGACTGTTATTTCCATCGCTCGCGCACGGCTGATGGGTTGAACTCGCTGCGATCCTGGCAGTACGCATACGACCAAGAGCACCGGGTGTATTCCAAGCAGCCGCTTCACGACTGGGCGTCGAACGGAGCGGACGCCTACAGCTACGGCGCACAGGCGATGAAGGAGCGCAAGCGCGCCGAGCGACCGGCGAGGTTCAAAAATCTTCCAACAGAAAGGAGCGGCGAATGGCTGCTGACCGAGGCCTGGAAGGGCCACCCGATCCCGGGGCGATCGACATACCGGATGGAGTGACGCCGGAGCAGGCGCGGGTCGGTGAGATCGCGCGCCAGCACGTCGAGCGGCACCTGAAGGCGCGGCGCGTACTCGACATGGACGAGCTGGCCGAGCTCGCCGATACGCGCCCGCGGCTGGAGAAGGAGTTTCGCCTGCCGGGCGACCCGAACCCGCGCAACAAGGTGTTCTTCTTCTCGATCGACGGCACAGTTCGCGGGGAGCGCCTCACCGGGTGCCTGTTCGCCGGAGAGTGCATGGTGGTGCAGGCCGAAGGTTTCGAGCGGGCTAACGCCATCGCCAAGGAAGGCCTGCGGGACACGGTCGAGCTCGCGCTTGAATTCTGGGAGGAGCAGAATCGGCTCGTCATCGCCTCGCCCGCGAGCGCAATCACGGTCGACGTGGGCGGGGGGCGCGCCGCGGCGAATCCAAAGCAGCCCGACCTCGCGACCGACCCAAAGATGCGCGCGATGATTGAGCACCTAATCGGCGGGAAGAAGTGGCGGCATTGAGCCCATGGAGTATCGCCTCGCGCAGGGCGCTCTCCGGGCCCTGCGGGACGATCATCGACGTCCTTCCATGCGTCTCAAGCGTCGCCTGGGCGGTAAAGGAATTGCTGCGGCCGCTCGCTGCGCACTGCGCAAGTCTCCCAAAGCACAAGCACGCGAAGAGCGGAGCGACACATGGCGGCGGCCATGGGAAGGGAGCGCTCTGGAAACGCCCTCACAGATGCCCTTGAAGACCGGGGGGCTTTATCAAGTCGCCGAAAGGCCGCAGCATGCGGACCTAGCATCGCCCGCGCTCACGCGAACAGGAGACCACCGATGGGCATGAAGCCGAACCTCGTGCAAGGCAATCCCGCCGCGAAGCGCAAGAATTCGCCGGCACCTCTCGCCAAGAGCAAGCGCACGAACCTCTCGCAAACGGTGCCGACCGCGAAGAAGAGGAACGTGCCGACGCCCTACGCGAAGAACCGCGAGGCGCAGACCATTCGGCTGACGCCCACGAACGTCCCGCCGCGAGATCTGCCCGACGACGCTCGCATCCATCGTGAGTTGACGACCGGCTCGCGCTCGAACAGCCACAACCGCAGCGGTCGCTGATGGCCTCGGCGCCGCGCGTTCGCTACAGCAATCCGGCCCCGGCCGGCGGGGTGTTTCGAGCGGCGCGCTCCGCGGGCATGCAAGGAAGAAGTCTTGATACCGCGTCGAACCGGCGCCTGAAGCTGAACGAGGCGCTGACGAAGTTCAAGTCCGCGGTCGGAGGAAAGTAGGACAGAGCAGTGAGCGCGCGGCGGCGCGCCGAAGTGTAGCTGGCGGCGCAGCAGAACCGTCTTAGTTCTGCGGCTTGGCCGGGGCTTTCTCGGCCAACTTAGGAGCGTCACCAATGAGCATCAAGCAGAAAAGCCTCGGAAGCGTTTCATCCGCCGCCCGCGGCATCCTCATCACCTCGGGCACGAACGCGACCCCGATCGTCGCCACTGTCACCGCCGGCCACCGGCTCAAGAACGACGATCGCATCGCCATCGCGGGCGTAACCACGCTCACGAACATGAACGGCGACTGGTCGCTCGACGCCGTGGGCGCCACCGCGGCGACGCTGCGCGGATCGGTCGGCAACGGCGCTTTCGCCGGCACCGCAGTCGTCGCGGCCCTGTGCGATCGCACGCCGTTCAACGCTCGACACTCCGCAATCGCGATGATCAACCAGCCCTCGGGCGCGGTGTTGGTCGGCACGGTCGTGTTCGAGTACGCCGACTCGGTCGACGCGACGCAGTTCTACAACACCGTCGCCGGGGTCGCGACGGCCGGCTTCGCCTCGGCCCTGCAATCGGGCGAAATCGCGATTCCCGCGGCGACGGCGGGACAGGGCATGTCGGTCGAGGTGTCGCTCGCGCGCTACATGACGTTCCGGGCCTCCGCCTACACCTCGGGCGTGGCCGGCGCCGTGCTGATGGCCTGATGCAGGGGCGCGTCATCCTTCCGGGTGAGGTCGGCTCAACCATCGGGCCGCGCCTCACCGTGGACGGGCTGCGCGACATGATCCAGGACCTGCGCCGCCGAGGCGAGAGGATCCCGACGGTCATTGTGGTATCCGAGCGAGATCGGCGAGACCTGAACCAGGACCTGCTCGCGGCCAGCGTTGCGCCAGTCGCAAAGGAAGATCAGCGCCCCGAGCACGACGGCCACGCCATCGCGATCATCGAGGGCGTGATGATCGTCTCTCACCATGACGTTGCACGCGGCAAGGCGAAGCTCGTTTTCGGCCCGGTCGTCGACCAGAACAAGGCCGGCACCGGGAAGATCATCGTGTGGGGTCCAACGCCGAAGTTGGCATATGACGCGCTGATGAAGAAGGTTCTGTCGTAGCTGTGGCCGAAGACGTCATTTCCCAGCCCGGCGGCGCCGGCACCGCGAAGGACGCGGCGGCGCGCACGCAACAGGACGACCGCCACAAGCCCGGCTTCGAGCCCACCCAGGAAGAAAAGGACGCGGTCAAGGTCTGGCTGGAGCGCGTGCAGCGCGCTGAGAACAATCCCGAGTTCAAGGAATGGGTCGAGCTGCTCGCCGAGCTGCGCGGCTACGTCGCCGGCACCAAGCACGACGACAAGACGAACAAGAAGCTGGTGCGCACGAACATGGTCTACGCGACCATCGCCGCAGCGATCCCGGAGATTTACGCGAAGAATCCTGACATCGGGGTGACTCCAACAGACGCTGTGCCCGAGGCGCAGATGGGCAACATGAAGAAGTTCGCCCAGACCGCGGAGAAGGTGGTGCACAAGATGCTGATCGAGGAGGGGCGCCTGAAGCGCCGCTCGAAGGCCAACATCCGCTCAGCCAGCACGACCTCGATCGGCGTGCTGAAGATGACCTACCAGAAGGAATACCGCGGCGATCCTCTCATCATCCACCGGATCGATGACACCCAAGACCAGCTCGCCAAGGTCGAGGCGTTGATCGAGCAGTTGAAGAAGGAGGACGATCCGACCGAGCTCGCCCGCAAGCGCGATGAACTGCGCGCGAATCAGAAGGCGCTAGCCGCACACGACGAGGTGAAGATTTTCAAGGGTTTTGCGGTCGACCGGCTGAAGTCCGAGGATTTCCTGCTGCTCGATGAAGCAATTGTCGAGTTCGACGAGTATGTCGACGCCCGTGCTCTCGGTCAGCGCACATGGCTTACCGTCAACCAGGCAGAGCAGCTCTTCCAGATGAAGATGGAAGGCGCGACGCGCTACGGCAGACCGCGCTCGGATGACAAGACGGCGAACGCGAACCCGGAGAACACGCCCGCGGGCGAGATGTTCGTCTGTGCGGTCGAGGTCTGGGACAAGGAAAACGGCGTAGTCCGCACGGTCGTCAAGGGCATGAACCGCTGGGTGCGCGAGCCCTACGCGCCGCCGCACGCGTCGCAGCGCTGGTATCCGTTCTTCATCCTCGCCTTCAACGTCATCGAGGGCCGCTGGCGGCCGATTTCGGATGTCGAGCTGCTGAAGGGGCTGCAGGACGAATACAACACGACGCGCACGAATTACGCGGACATCCGCGAGAAGGCCGTGCCGAAGCGGATCATTCGGAAGGGCGGCGGTCTCGCCCCCGAGGATGTTAAGAACATCATCGACTCGGGAAATAAGGACTGGGTCGCGGTCGAGGGGCTTCCGACCACGCCGATCAGCAACGACGTGATGGACCTGCCCGGGCAGAAGATCGACCCGGCCGCCTACGACACGACGCTCATAAACCGCGACATGGACCTCGTCGCCGGGCGCTCGGATGCCTCCCGCGCTGCGATGATCAAGCCGAAGACCGCTACCGAGGCCGAGATCATGCAGGAGGCGATGTCGACGCGCACCGCCGAGCGCCGCGACACGAACGAGGACCTGATGAGCGAGATGGGCGAGGCCGCGCTCGAGATCGCGCTCCAGGACCTGACGCGGGCCGAAGCCATGCAGCTCGCGGGCGAAGATTGCGAGTGGCCCGAGGCGCCGGAATCGGTCGAGAGCGTGTTCCGCCAAGTCGTCGTGCGCGTGCGCGCCGGGTCCACCGGCAAGCCGAACCAGGCGCAGGAGCGCGAGCAGTGGGGGAAGCTGCTGCCGCAGATTTCCGAGGCGATGAAGCAGGTGGCAGAGCTGCGCACGCAGGGCGACTACCGGATGGCGGACGCGGTCGTGGAGCTCCTGCGCGAGACGCTGCGCCGGTTCGACGAGCACCTCGACCTGGATGCGATCATTCCGCCGATCGAGCGCGACGAGAACGGGCAGCCGAAGGCGCAGCAGCAGGCCGCGATGGAGCTCGTGCAGCTCAAACAGCAGCTCCAACAAATGCAGGAGGAGCTCGCGAAGTGCCAGCAGGATCTACAGAAGGCGCAGGCCGGCGAGCAGTCGAAGATGGCGCAGATCGAGGCCGACAAGGCGATCAACATCGCGCGCGAGACCTCCAAGGCTCAGGAGGAAGCGCAGGCGGCGGCCCGCGCGAGCGCCGAGCGCATCGCGCAGGAGGAGACGGCGCGCCAGGAAGCAGCGCAGAAATCGGCGGCCGAGCAGGCCAGGGCCGGCGCCGACCAGGCGCGCACGCACGCCGAGGACGCGCAGCACCAGCGCGAAGTCTGCGCAAAGCTCGATCTCGACAAGCACACCGCGATCCTCAAGGCAGCGACGCAGCTGCTCGGAGACCAGATCGCCGCCGCTGCCGCGGCGCGCACGAAAGACGCTGCGGCGCAGGATGCGGCCGAACAGGAAGCCTTCAGCGAGCAGCGCATGGGCGCGCTGATCGGAGACTTGCAGAAAACCATGGACGCGCTCGGAAAGTCCTTCGACGACATGCTCGCCGAGTCTAAGGGCCGCACGAAGATGATCGGCGACCATTTGCAGGCGCTGCAGTAATGGCAGCCCCGAGCGCGTTCCAGTTCTACGCGGAGAATTTGAACGTGTTGAAGGCTACGGACTTGGCCGGCGCGACGATCAAGATGCTGCTGACGACCTCGGCCTACACCCCGGACTCGGACAATGTCGGCAATCTCGCTCTCGCCGACGTCACGAACGAACTTGCGAACGGGAACGGCTACACGACCGGAGGGGTTGCGCTTTCAGCACCCACGATCTCGGACTTCTCGACAACGGGCTACAAGTTCTCTACCGGGAATGCGGTGTGGACCGCGAGCGGCGCCGGTATCCCGGCTTGGCGCTACGGCGTGCTCTACGTCGTCGGCTCGCTGTGGGGAATCACCTCGCCGCTGCTCGCATTTTTCACGGGCGACTCAGCACCAGCGGACATTCCGCTGACCGCGGCGGGCAACTCCCTTCAAGTCACCTGCCCAGCTAACGGCTGGTTCACGATTACTAGGACTTGATGATGGGCATGACTGAAATCAGTTGTCGGCCGGATGTCGGTCGCACCGTCTCGAGCTGCGAAGTGTGCGGAATGGAGTGCCGATCGAACATCGTTCGCGTCGGAGGAAGGATCAATCTGCACCGGCACAGCTATGACCACCTCGTTCTGGTGATGGCGGGCTGGTTCGATTGCGAGACCGTTGCAAAGGATGGAGTGCGCGAGATTTTTCAGGTCGCATCGTCAGAATTTTCTACCGAAGACCCGACGTTTAATTCAAGGGGGAATCGCATCGTGATTCCCGCTTGGTCTAAGCATACGTTCGTGCTGCGTGGTGCTAAAGAGGTGGGAGAAATACTTTGTATATGGCCTAAGGAGAGTCTCTGATGGCAATCGCCGTCAATCCCGTCCACATTCTGAGGATGCTGCTGCAGGCGGACACTCTGCTCTCGAACCTGCAACGTGATATGCGCAATAACGCGCTCAGTTGGAAGGCCATCGCAACGGCTCAGGCTCTTACGGTGGCAACGCTCGCAGAGCAGATGAATTCCGCTGCTGTCACTTATCAGGGGAATCTCGATTTGATTACCACCGCTCAGGCAGACACCGTCAATTGGAACAAGATCGTGACGATGTGGGGAATCCTGGGCGGTACAGGCGCAGACTTTACCAACATCATGAATACGCTCAGCGCGGTGGCGAGCCAGCTCGGGCCGGCGGACAAATCCACGTATGCCGCAATCATTTCCGATTGCGATCAGATCATCGCGGCGGTGAACGCGCCGTTGAGCTTATGGCCGGAGTGATGCCGTGTCCTTGCCGCAGAACGTAAATTTTCGCTCGACGCTTGCGTTCGTGACCGATGGGGCTAACACATTCTGTGAGCGTGCTGTAGGTGGTGTAGCAGATTACCCAACCGTTACCGCCCAAGGAAATAACGTCGGCTGGGAAAGCGGGTCAGGGTTCGCTGGTCTCAATGGCAACGCCGCAAATGACCCGAGGATAGCTGGGTTGAATGTATGCAGTGTGGGTGGAGTATTTCGAATTGATCTTCCGGCCCCTGGTGCATATCCCATTCGAATCGCTGTTGGCGACAAACAATACGCATCCGCAACCTCACTGCAAATAAAAGACACAACTACCCCCGTTGGGATCGAGATCACCGGGGCGACAAGTGCCCCGCAGCGATTCAAGGACGCAGAGGACACGGAACTCTCGCAGACGACGTGGCCGAGCAGCAACGTTGCCGAGAATTTGACCTTTGTGACCACCATCGCAAGGTTTGTTGACAATGTGGGGGGCTCTCCGCTTGCGCATATCAGCGTAGGCGCTGCCATACCTGTTACCACAAAAATAATCGCCCTGGTTGTGGCTCGTAGGCTTACCGATAGGCCCGGAGAAATTGAATTCACAATCGAGTGGACGTTGTCAGTCCGCGGGGAAGTGAACGGTACGGTATCTCTCCTGCAAGATGCAGCCTTTGCCACAGATGCCGCTATCACGGCAGCGCTGCGCGCGCAACTCGCTGCGTACGTCAGCATTGCAACCGGACAGTCTTTTGTCGCTTCAGATGTTCGCGGGTTGTCTTACGGATAAAAGGAAAGCACATGGCTGGCAATACCTACGCAGATATAAGGGCAGGCGGCAGACCGCCACTCGCCAACCTTACGGCGGTGACGGCCACGGTCGAGACGATCCTGTGGAACGTCACGAACTACACGCGTATAGAGGCGAACGAATCCGAGCCCGGAATGATCTGGAAAATGTGGTCCGGCGGAATCGTCACGACCGGCGCTTCCGGCACGCTCACCATCACCCCGCGGGTCGGCCTCACCGTTGCCGCAGGCATTACGCTGGGAGCTTCGGGCGCGCAAACCGTCCCCGTTAGCCTGACGAACGTGCCTTGGGAGATGTCCTTTACGCTGGTCTGTCGCTCGGTCGGAGCACCCGGAACGAACTCGACCTTCATCGGCACCGGGACGTTCTCCATGTCCGGCACCCTTGCCACGGCCGGTAGCGGGATGAACGTAAACTTCGGCGGGACTGTTGCGACCGCAGATGCCTCCATTCTCACCGGGCTCTGTATCGGCTGGACGCTGTCGGTCGCCGGGTCTGTCACGCCGCAGTACGTTTTTATGCAGCGGTACAACTGATGCCGGTGCCGGTAAGCAGCTTTCCCGGTAGCGGACCCGGCGGGCCCAATGGTCCCACGTCGTACCCGCGCACTTTTTCGCGCTTCAGGATCACAGGCATCACCAAGGACTCCTCCAACGTGCCGATTCCAGGATGCACTGTCGAGGTGTACGAGTTCGTTCCCGGCGTTGAATTCCCGCCTTCTGAGCCGCACGGCCAACTGCGCGGCTCGACGGTGTCCGACGCGAACGGCAGCTATACGCTGGACGTTACAAGCCTAGAAACCGGACTTCAATTCCGGTGCGTGGCGAAAGACCCGACCGGCCTGCTTATGGGGGTGACTCTTGCGCTCGATTCAATCGGGCCTACGGAAGTCATAGCGGAATAGAACGTGCCTGATATTTTCCTATACACCGGCGAGCCGAATCCGAGCGATATAAAGCTGCGCGATCCGACATTCGCCGCTGGCGGTGGCGGTGGCACGACAACGCTATCCCCTACGGAGGGGGCAATCACCGTCGCCGGCGTAGTGGCGGCGCTGGTCCTCGCCCTTGCGCCGTCTCCGGGATCAATAGCGGTTGATGGGAACACCCCGAGCATCACGCAGGCCCTCGCCCCCACGACGGCGCAGGTAGTCGTAGCGGGACAAACGCCAAGCCTACTCAGCGCGTTCAGCCCTTCTCCTGCCGCGGCGGTCGTCTCCGGCGAGACACCTTCGATCACGCAGGCGCTGATCCTCTCGCCAGCCGAGGGAGCGATAAGCCTCGACGGTCAAGTACCGGCAATGTTGTTCTCGCTGTCGCCGGACAGCGCATCGGTTCTCGTCGATGGGATGGTGCCGACATTGCTCGGCGTGTCTCAGCCGGCCTCCCAGGGCGATGGCGGCGCGCGCTGGCCGCCGCTCAAAGCCAAAGCGCCGAAGCGCCACCCGAGTTATGCGAAATACAAGCTGCACCCAGAGGAGATCCTGCGCCAGCAGCGCATGGTCGAGGAGTATCTCGCCTCGCTCGAAAGCAAGGCGCCCACGGCCCAGGAACCGCACAAGAAGGCGCCAACATTTACCCCCGCGCTCGCGCGAGCCGCGGCGGATGTGCAGCTCGTCAAGGTCGTTCGTGCCGCAGCGGAGGCGCGCGACCGGGAACTGGCTGCTCTGGAGTTGCGCCGGCGTCGGCATCTGACGCTCGCACTCCTGCTCGCGCTCGACTGATTGGAGCTGGCACATGAAAATATTCGGCGAATGGTGGAATCTACGGGAGGAGGAAGGCGATGGGACGGAAGGCGCAGCGGCAGGCAGTGAAACGCCAGCGGATCAGCCCGGGAGCGATGGCAATCGTGGGGGACAATCGCCGGATGGCGCTCCTGCCGACGCTGATGCCGGAACTGGCGAAGGCGCTGGGGCTGGCGACAAGGCCAAACTGGGCGAGCCGAAGGACATGCTCGACGCCATCACCAAGGGCCTCGAAAAAACAGCGCACAAGGTAGAGGACAAGCCCGCCAAGAAGCCCGAGAACGATGCGGCCGCAGCCGCGGCAAAGGCAGCCGCCGACAAGCACCCGAACGGCACCCCGAAGAAGAACGAGAAGGGCGAAGCCCTCGACCCGGCGGGCAAGGTCGTCCCGAAGCAGGCGAAGACCGCGGCCGAGCTCGACCTCAAGCCCGAGGAGCTGAAGACGCTCGGGCCGAAGGCGCAGGCGCGCTTCCAGGAGGTGATTTCGACCCTGAAGGAGCGCGAGACCGCCATCGCCCAGCTCACCGAGTCGAACAAGACGCTCGGCGAGGCGCGCGACAGCATCGTCAGCGTGCTCGAGGAAACGCACACGACGCCAGACCAGCTCTCGGCGTACCTCGAATTCAACCGGATGCTGCAATCGAACGACCCGAAGGAGGTCGAGCACGCGCTCGAGATCGTCGAGCGGCAGCGCGCGGCGCTCTACAAGGTGCTCGGGCGCGAGCCGGCGGGCGGGGACCTCGACCTGCTGGCCGAGTTCAAGGACTTGCAGGACGACGTCTCCGAATCGCGGATCACGCGCGAGCGCGCCCTCGAAATCGCCAACGCCAGGCGGGAGCGCGCGGTGAATGAACGCCGCGGCGAGCAGCAGCGCACCCAGCAGCAGACCGCAGAGCAGCGCAAGCAAGTCTCCGAAAAGGCCGTGAAGGACATCGAGACCTGGACGGCCGGCCTCGCCGCCAAGGACATCGACTTCAAGGACAAGGAAAAGGCCCTGCTTGAACAAGTCGACGAAGTGTTCAAGACTTACGCCCCAGAGAAGTGGCTCGACACCCTGAAGCTGCTGTACCGGGGAATCAAGGTCACGAAGCAGGCAGCGTCGCAGCCGGGCAATGGAAATCAGCCCATCCGTCCGAGCGGCGCGAAGGGCGGCACGAAGGCCCCGCAGAACATGTTCGAAGCAATGTGGGGGGCCGAAGCGCCGAAGTAGCAGGCTGATCGCCGGGTTCGCCGCCGGCATGGCTGAACGCGGGTTCGCCGCCGTGGACTGGAAAGCGGTTCGTCACCGCCGAAGCGTCGTCAGGACGCACATTCCAATTCACGGAGGTTTTGTCTTGCCGCGTAAGCTTCAGCCGGTCAGAACCTGCACCCGTTGCGGATCATCGACGAACGAGTTCTATCTCGCGTCGAAAGTCTCTGACGGCAAATCGTCGTGGTGCAAGCCGTGTTTCCGTGATTACCGGCGCGAGCGGTATGTCGCCGATCCCGGACTCAAGGCGAAGCGCTATTCGCAGATCTCAGACTGGGCGAAGGCCAATCCGGAAGCTGTTCTCGCGCGCGTGAAGCGCTACCAAGCGCGGCACCGCCAGCGCGTGCTCGAAAGTGCGCGCGCATCATCGAAACGTCGCATCGCCAAATTGCTCGCCAAGAATGCGAAACGCCGCGCGGCGAAACTGCGCGCGACGCCGTCTTGGGCAAATACGTTCTTCATCGAGGAGATTTACGACCTCGCGCAACGGAGGACGAAGCATCTAGGCGAGAAACACGTCGTCGATCACATCATCCCGCTAAAGCATCCACTTGTGTGCGGGCTGCATGTCGAGAGCAACTTGCGTGTTGTGCCGCAGCTAGTGAACGCGGCCAAGGGCAATTCCTTCCTTCCACTCTGAAGGAGAATATTTTGCCCTTTACCAGTCAGGAAATTACGGACGCCGGCAAGATCGGTCTCGATTTCTACCTGAAAAACGAGCCGGTCGACCAGGTGTCGATCGAACGTCCGCTCCTCAAATACCTGTCCGGCAAGAAGGCGAGCGCGCCGGGCGCGAAGCAGTACATCGTCGAGCAGCTGCGCGTGCGCTACCAGTCGAACTTTCAGTGGTTCAACGGCGCGCAGATCGTAACCTACAACCGCCGGCAATCGGTCGAGCAGGCGAACTACGCCTGGCGCGCCGCGCACGACGGGTTCTCCCTGGACGAGGATCGTCTCATCCAGAACGGTATTTCCGTCTCCGACGACGGGCCCGGCGGGAACGCGAGCGACGCCGAGCGGCTGCAGCTCACGAACCTGCTGAAGGAGCAGGCCGAGATCCTGCGCCTGGGCTTTCAGGAGAAGTTCAGCCAAGCGCTGCACCTGGACGGCACGCAGTCGGCCGACGCGATCACCGGCATCGACGCCATGATCAGCCTGACGCCCACCACTGGCACTGTCGGCGGCATCGACGGCTCGCTTGCGGCGAACGCCTACTGGCGCAACTATGCCCAGACTGGCCTCACCTCCACCACCACCACCGGCACCATCCTCGACTTCATGGAAACCGGGTGGCGCGCGTGCGTGAGGAACGGCGGCAGACCGGACTTCATCGAGGCGGGTTCGACCTTCATCGACGGCTTCCGGAACTTCATGCTGAAGACCTTCGGGCGCATCGACTTCGACGCTGTGTCGGAGCGCACGATCGAGGGCGGCACGCGGATGCTGTCGTTCCACGGGGTCACGATCCTGTGGAATCCGGAATTCGCCGACCTCGACACGCTCTACGCGCCGGCGACGGCCTGGGAGAAGCGCTGCTACTTCATCAACGGGCGCCATCTCAAGCTGCGGCCGATCGACGGGCAGGACATGGTGACACGCAAGCCACCGCGGGCCTATGACCGCTACGAGTACTATTGGGGAATCACATGGCGGGGTGCCGAGTCTTGCAACAGGAGGAACGCGCAAGCGGTTTTAAGTGTGGCATAAGTCCTATTAGATAGAACTTTTGTGTGTACGTGAGCCCGCTTTTGAAGCGGGCCTTTTCAACCTCAAGCGGGGGTAGCACATGACGAAGCTGGATCCGGCAGTAGAGGAAGCCGCGAGTGCGTGGCACGACAAATGGTGCGAGCGCATGTTCTCCGAAGGGTGGTCCTACGGCGAGGTCGAGGACTCGGTCGCTAAGACCGATCCCCGGCTCGTGCCGTACAAGAAGCTGACCGCCGAGCAGAAAGAGGCGGTCAGGAGCGCGGCCGCGGAAGGCCCAGTCGGGGAAGAGCCCGCCGCGGAAAAGCCCGCTGCGGATGCCGAGGACGAGTACGCCGCCGCGGCCAAAGCCGGCACCCCGAAGGTCGCGCTCGTCGGGAAGTATTCCGACCGCATCCCGGTGCAGTTGAAGAGCAAGGCGCATCTCGACCAGCTCATGCGCGAGCACGTCGGCAATGTGGAGGTGCAGGACGCGCCTACCGTTGCCGGCGCCAGCGCGGAACAAGGCTTTCCGGCCGGACCGCATCTGGACGCTCCGGCGGCCGATCACCAGGTGAAATCATGACCACGCGCATCTTCCTGAACGTCAGGCGCGGCATGACCGACGCGACCGCCGTGTGCGTCTATCCGTGGGAGAAGCGGGTCCTCGAGCTCGTGCACGGCCAGGATGTCGAAGAAGTCACGATCGACGAGATGGCCGACGTCAAGGACGGCGTCGTGAAGAAGGAGCGCGTGCGCGTGCACGGGCACCTCCTGCAGGGCCCTGACCTGCGCCAGCAGCTCGAGGCCATGGCCTACGTCGACCCGGAGGAGGACCCGGCGCTCGATCCGGCCAGCGAGTACAACCGCCTCGCGGAAAAGTACGGCGCCGACAAGGAATTCCCGATGCTCGTCGTCGAGCGCATCTACGGGCAGTTCGACTCCGGCGGTTTCGCCAAGGTGCTCAAGGAGTTCTCGGAGGAGAGCGCGCCCAAGCCCTCGCATCTGAAGGCCTCCGACGAAGGCCTGCTCACCCCGCCCAACAAGATGAAGGTCGGCGAGCTGCGCCAGGCGTTGACCGAGCGCGGCGTCGAGTGGGACGTCTCCGAGGGCAAGAAGGAGTTGCGCGAGAAGCTCGAAGGCGCTCTGGTCGAGTAGACCATGGCGCGCCAGTACAGGACGCTCGGAGAGCTTCGCGCGGAGATGCGCGCGATGGTGGGCTCGGGCGCCTCTGGGGCTTCCGCCGGGGTGAACGCGACCATCATCGACACGCACCTGCGCGAGGCGCAGACGCTCCTGTACTGGACCCACGATTGGGCGCACCTGCGCAGGTACGAGATCAAGCAGATCGGCGCGAGCCAGACGCTGATCGACTATCCGACCTGGTGCAACCCCGATCGGGTGAAGTGGATCAGTGTGCTGCGCGGCACCGTATGGTCGCCGCCGCTGCGCAAGGGCATCACGTCTTCGATGTACACCTATCAGGCGAACGTGAGCTGGCCGCAGCGCTGGGAGCCCTACGCGCAGATCGAAATCTGGCCGATGACCGACCAGCAGTACTCCCTGCGGATCATGGGAATCCAGTCGCTCGGTTCGTTCAACGTCGACGCCGATCGAGCGACCGTGGAAGACAGCGCGATCAGCATCGGCGCGACGGCTACGCTCAAGGCCCACTATCGTCAACCCGATGCGGGTATCCATCAAAAGATATGGGACGCGCTGCTCGTGAAATTGAAGGCGAAAAGCTGGGGCCAAGACGTGTTCAAGCCGGACGACTGGAGCGAGATGGAACCGCTCGCGAAGCCGGTAACCGTGTGAGGTGATCAGATGTTTTGGCATAAGGGCGACTACGAAACCGTAGCAGCGAGCCAGTCCGATCAGGTTCTCGGCGCGACCGGAGCTGTCGGCGACTGGCTCGAGCAAATTGTTTGCGTGGTGGCGACGGCCGCGACCGCTGCGGTGTCGATCAAGGACGGGAACGGCTCAGCGATCTCCGTGTTCCCGAATAGCCCGGGCGGTGGGATCGGGACGTACACGATTTCAATCCAGATGCGTGCCGTCAACACGACCACCCCTGGCTGGAAAGTCACGACCGGCGCGGGCGTTTCCGTTATCGGCGTCGGTTCCTTCACCTGATCCATGCCGGTCATCTCCTTCGACGACTTCGCCGGAGGCTTGGACGTCAGGCCGCTGCAGTTCATGTCGCGCCCGAACATTCTGAGGGTGCTGCAAAACGCCTACGTCACCACCGGCAAGACGATCAAGAAGCGCCCCTGCCTGCAGAGCGTAGCGACGCTCGAGGCGGGCACTTTCGGACTGAAATCGTTCAAGGGGAAGCTGCAGACCTTCTACGGTCAGGGCGCGGCGATCGTGCATGCGAATACGCTTTTCCAGGCGAACCGCGTGCCGCACTGGACCTCGGGCGCCTCGCCGACGAGGATCCACTACGCCGATCAGTACAACGCGATCCTTTATGTTGTGGCCGAGTTCGCTGGTCCGGTATACCGGCACTACTACCTCGACGACCCGGGCGCTTGGCAGGCCGTCCACGCCTACTCCGCGAACGTTTTCTCGCGGCCGACAGTCGCGAACGGCTTTCGCTACGAGGTGACGGCGGGCGGCGGCGGGAACTCGGGCGGCGCCGAGCCGATATGGCCGACGACAGTCGGGAATACCGTCGCCGACGGTGCGCTGACCTGGACCTGCCGCACCTTCGCCATTACCGACACCAACTGCCCGCACACGAAGCCGGTCGTCAAGCAATCGCAAAAGATGTTCGCTGCCGGCACCGATGGGACGACCGTGCGCTACTGCAAGACGGGCGACCCGCGCGACTGGACCGCGGTGAGCGATGCCGGTTTCCTGCCGGTGGGGCTCTACGCTCGCGGATCCGACCAGGTGACCGGGCTCGGGCTCTACGGCAATCGCAACATCGCCGTGTTCTTCTCCGACAACAGCCAGCTCTGGCTCGCCGATCCGAACCCGGCGAACATGACGCTCTCATGGAACATCGAGGGCGTGGGGACGCTCTTCGCGAAAGCCTCGGGCCCGGTGTCGCATGATCTCTTTTTTCTCGCGCAGACCGGCTTTCGCTCGACCTCGGTGCAACAGCTCACGAACAACGTGCAGGAGGCCGACATCGGGAGTGCGATCGACTCGCTCATCCGCGCCGGCATCGCATCGACCGACGATCCCCTGTCGATCTACTACCCGAAGCTCGGGCAATTCTGGTGCATCAACGGGAACACGGTGTGGGTCTACTCGTTCTCGCGGGCATCGAAGATTTCCGCCTGGAGCAAGTTCACCATGCCGTTCACGATCGACGACGCCACGGTTCTCAATCAGGAGCTCTACGTGCGCACGGGCGACGATGTGTACAAGGTCACCGACGCCGTGACGCGGGACGGGGTGTCCTCGATCCCGCTGGTCGACGTGAAGATGTACTTTCAGGACGGCAAGCGCCCAGGCGTGCTCAAGCAGTTCACCGGGGCCGACTTCATCGGCACGGGCACGCCGACGATCAGCTACGAGTTTTTCGATTCAGGCCTGCAGCGGATCCTCGAGACCGCGGGGTACGAGTATCCGGCGGTGACGGAGCCTGGGAACCTGCCTCCGGTCGAGCTGATCACGACGCGGATTGCGCCGCACATGACGCATCAAAAAGACGAGGCCTTCGAGATCGGCTCGCTCCTGTTGTATTACGAGAGCGAGGGGGTCACGTGATCGTGCGCTGGCTCACCGTCGATCTGGCGCGCGCTCTCATCCCGCACTTGGGCGAGCGCGACAGAGCGGAGATCATGCGCCGCTACCCGGACCTGGAGCGCTGGGCGCGGAGCCGGTTCGAACTCTCAGCGATCGGCTTGGCTCTGCTGCGCAATGACGATGTGCTCGCGATCGGCGGCATGATTTTCGAGGGCGAAACCGGCGTCCTGTGGATGGCTGGGCGCGAAGGCTGGACGCGACATGTGAAGCATGCGATTCGCGTCTTTCGCGAGATCAGGGGCTCTGGGATCGTGAAGCGCCTCGAATGCAGGGTGTGCGCGGACAACCCGCGCGCGCAGGATTTCGCGCGTCGGCTGGGATTCACGCCGCTTGGCACTGACGGTGGATTCGTCTCCTATGGGATGGCGCTATGAACTTCGGCATCCTCGGATGGATCCTCTTCCCCGGCGTGCGCCTGACGCCGCATTTCGGCGGCGACGGAGATAGCGGCGCAAGCGGCGTTCGAGCGCAGCAAGACGACGAGCGCAAGGCGGCGCTGCGCCAGAGAATCGACCGGCTCTACGGTATCAGCTCGCCGGTGACGAAATACCGTCTCTCGGATGGGACGCTCGTCGATTCGCAGCCGCAGGCGCTAACACGCCCGAAATTGGACGAGAGCGGCAATCAGGTCATGACAGACCCCCACGACGACTCGCAACCGCAGCCGGCATTCGAGACGATACAGCCGAACTACACCACGCTCTCGCTACCTGACACCGAGGCCGCAGACGCCGGGGCGCAAATGGCGGCCGAGGGCACCCAGGTCTCCGACGCAACACGCGGCTACTACTCCGACCAGCTCGCGCGCTCTTTTGCCGCCGCCGAGCGCAACAACCGCTTCCGGCTCGCCCGCCAGGGCCTGCAGGGCGGCAGCGCCGACGTCGATTCGAACGCGCAGCTGCAAACGGACAACGACCTCGGCCTGACGCGCATCGACCAGGCCGCCCGCGCGGCCGCGGCCTCGCTCACCACGCAGCGCGAGCAGGAGCGCCTGAACGCGGTCAACCTCGTCAACGCGGGGGCCGGCGAGGACGCCGTCGCCTCGGCGCAGGCGGGGCTGAGGAACTCTCTCGAGAATGTTTCGAGCGCGAACAAGGCGAATCTCTTCTCCGACCTCTTCGCTGGCAGCGCGGATGCCGCAGCCGGGATGAACCAGAACGATCTGCTCGCCGCGATGATGGGCCGCTACAACCAGCAACTCGCCATGTTCTCGCCGTCCTCCGGCGGTGGGCGAGTCACCCCAACCAACTAGGCCGAGCCATGGGCGAAGAAGCGATTGCAATCCTGCTCGCCTCGATGGCGGCGAAATACTATGCCAACCACGAGGCCGACCAGCGCGCGAAGCAACTCCAGCAGGCGATGGAGGCCTACCAGCGCGGGCGCGCGCAGCAGAACGAGGCGGCGATCAACAAGCTGGTCGACGACCAGACGCCGCAGAAGCGCGCGCAGGACCTGGCCGGCACGCAAGCCTCGCGCGATCTGTCGATGCAGTCCACCGTCGACGCCGCGCGCGCCGCGAGCCCGGTGCAAGCGCCGGCAGGCACCTCCGCCTCGGCCGACTATCAAAAATCCTCCGCCGCCGCCGCCGACACGGTCGCCGCGCGCACGAAACGCGCGATCGAGCAGCTCGGGGTGATGGGGGCGCCGGGTGAGCAGGCGCTCGCCTCCGGGATCCGCTTCGGGCGCGCCGCGGGCAACGTCGATGCCGGCAACCAGGCCATCTCGAACGTCGGCGCCGGCTACATGCGCGATATCGACAACGTGCGGCCCGATCCGTATCTATCGCTCTTGGGCGACGTCGGAATGGCCTACGGTGGCGGCGTCGTCGGCTCGGCCGTCGGGAATTACGCGACCCGCCGCCGCCGGCTGAATAACTCGTACGGCGACGGCTACAGCAGCGGCTCCAGCGGCGGAAATACGCGCTATGTCGACAATTCGACCGCGTGGGAATAGGCCGTGCCGACCTTCCGCACCTCGCCCTCGCTTGACCTGAAGGCCTCGATCCGGCGCCTGGTCGCGAGTCAGGACGCGGGCGGCGAGGGCGAGATGGCGGCAGACTTCGCCGCGGCGCGAACCGCGAAGGAAATGAGCCTCGCCGAGAAGGCGCGCGCCGAGGTCGAGAAGATCAAGAACTCGGAGGCCGATCGGCGTGACCCGGCGCTCACCGCCGAGTACGCCGGAAACGTCGCCGGCATGGACCGGCCGAGCGCCTACCGGATGGCGGCGAACCTGCGGGGCGACCTGGAGCAGCCCAGCGCCGCCGACATCGACGACGCAGAGGCCGCGGGCGGCGCGGCGAAGCCCTACATCACCGGCGCGCCGAACGTGGGGCCTGACCAGCGACAGGCTTTCCAGGGGGCGCTTGCGAGCGCCTTCGCCAATCGCCTCGCGACCGGCAACACGAACGCGGAGCAGCTCGCCAAGGCGGCCGGGACCTTCAACGAGAACCCGATCCTCAGTAAGGCGGCCGAGGCGGCAGCCGCAGGGGGCGCGGCGCCCGCCGTAGCGCTCTCCGGCGGCGGTCCCGGAGCGCCTGAGACGCCGCCTACTCCGTCTGGCGCAGCAGCCGGGACGCTCCCGGGGACCGCCGGAACGCAACTCATGCAGGACCCCGACTCGGGCGGCAAATACGCCGTGAACAGCAAGACCGGCCGAGCCTGGAAAGCGACGCCCGACAAGGGCTGGCAGCCGGTGCTGATGACCGACCTGCCGAAGGGCCTGACGAAGTTCGGGGCTGGCGGCGCGACGCAGAGCGGGCGCGAGGCGATCTTCACACAGCGGGTGATCCAGTCGGCGAATCAGGCCTCGAAAGACCTGCACAACGTCGTGCAATTGCCGATGACGGCGAGCACCGGCGTATTCGGCGGCCGCAAGCAGGGCCCGGGCCTCTTCGACGCGACGAAGGAGGTCCTCGCGAACAAGATGACCTCTCAGGAGGTGCAGTCCTACAACGTCATGTCGACGGGCTTCCAGCGCTCCCTCGCGGCGATCGAATCGGCCGGCCTCGCGCCCCCGGGCTCGCTCACGCACCAGATGGACGCCGTCCTCTTCAAGGAGGGCGATTCGAACCTCACGAAGCTGCACAAGCTCGCGCAGACGCGCCAGATCGTCGAGAGCGGCATGGAGACCGTGGCCGAGAACCCGCGCGTCTCAGAGATGGAGAAAAAACACGCGAAGAGCATCGTGGACAGCCTGCGCGAAGCGGTCCCCTTCACGCACGAGGACCTGATCAAGCTGCAGGCCGCGCAGGAGATCAACCCGAAGGCGACGCTGAAGGACGTGGTCGGCAAGCTCGGCGGCAAGGCGGCGCCCGCCCCGGTGAACGCGAAGGGCTGGAAGCTGATGACCGACGCGAAGGGCAACAAGGCCTATGTCAGCCCCGACGGCAAGCAGTTCGAGGAGGCGCAGTAGATGGCCTTCGACCTCGCCACTGCGAAGCCGGTCGAGGAGGAGCGCCAGGGATTCGACCTGTCGACCGCGCAGCCGGTCGTCCCCGAGGAGCGCAGCGTCCCAGAGCAGATCGTGCGCGCCGTCGGTCGTACGGCGCGCGCGGGCATCAAGGGAGTGACTGCCCTCCCGGCGATGCTTGCGAGCGCTCCCGCCGGGCTCTACAACGAGGCGGCGAACTTCTGGGATCGGATGCGCGCGCCCAGCGCGGGCGAACTCGTAACCGGGAAGGAGCGCGGCTTCCGCTTCCCCGACCAGAGCCAGTTCGGCGACCGTATCTCCGATGCCTTGGGCCTGCCGAAGCCGGAGAACGCGACCGAACGGATAGCCGATGACGTGGCTGGCGGCATGGCGGGTGCCGGCGGTCTCGTGAAGGGCGCCCAGGCCGTCTCGAAGGCCGCCTCGCCCATCGTGGCGCGGATCGGCGAGCTCATGAAGACGGCGCCGGGCACGCAGATCGTCGCGGGCGGCACTGGCCCTGGAGCGGCCGGCGTCGTGCGCGAAGAGGGCGGCGGGCCGGTAGCGCAGTTGGGCGCAGGCGTCGCCGGAACGGCCTTCCCGTCGCTCACGAGCGCCGCGGCTGCGGCTGCCCGTGGGCTCCTGCGCGGCGGCGAAGCGGGGCGCCTGGCGGTCGCCGACAACATCAAGACCTTCGAGGACTCAGGCGCCGGGACGCCGACCGTCGGCCAGGCGACCGAGGGGCGCGGCGCGCGCGCGGTCGAGACCGTGCTCTCGCGCACCCCGGGCAGCGCCGGCCGGATCGCGGCGAAGGCCGAGGCCGAGGCCGCCGGGCTCGGCTCGAAGATCGAGGACATGGCTGTTCAGGTCGCCCCGCGCGCCGGTGCAGCGCCGGCCGGGCGCCAGATCAGGGGCGGCCTCGAGCAGTTCGTCGATGAGTTCAAGGGGCAATCCGGCAAGCTCTACGACGCCCTGGACACGCACATCCCGAAGGACTCCCGAGTAGACGTGGTGAATACGCGCGATGCGCTCGCCAAGCTGAACGCCGACATCCCGGGCGCGCCGAACCTGTCGCAGTGGTTCAAGAACTCTAAAATCAAGGGCATCGAGGGAGCGCTGAAGGCGGACACCGAAGGGGCCGGAAACGTCACCGGCAGGATGAGCCCGATCGAGACGGCGCTCTTCGGGGAGATGCCCTCGGCGAAGCAAACCGCGGTCATCGCCGAATTCATGGATGGGAAACTGCCGTTCGAGGCGGTGAAGAAGCTGCGCACCTTAGTTGGGAACGAGATTTCAGATAGCACCATCGCATCCGATGTCCCGCGCAGCAAATGGACGGCGCTCTACGCAGCGCTTTCCAAGGACATGGGGGCTGCTGCGAAGGAGGCAGGGCCGAAGGCCGAGGCCGCGTTCGTGCGGGCGAACAACTTCCACCGCGCCGGTATGAAGAGGCTGGACGACGTACTCGGGCCGATCATGAAAAAGGGCGACCCGGAGGACATCTTCCAGGCCGCGATCTCGGGAACGAAGGAGGGCGCGAGCACGATCTCGGGCGTGATGAAGAGCCTGCCCGCGGAGAGCAAGCAGGCGGTCGCCGGAACGATGCTGCGCCGTCTCGGGATCGCCACGCCAGGCAAGCAGAACGAGCTCGGCGAGGTGTTCTCGACCGAGACCTTCCTCACCAACTGGAACAAGCTGCACCCGGATGCGAAGCGCGTTCTCTTCGCGCCGCTCTCCGACGGCATGCGCTCCGACCTCGACAAGATCGCGAAGGTCGCGGCGAACGTGCGCGAGGGCTCGAAGGTATTCGCGAATCCGTCGGGGACGACGCAGGCGTCAGCAGCGCACCTCACGGCGGGCGCGTTCGCCGTGTCGCTGCTTACCGGTCAGGTCGGGACCGCCGGCGCAATCGCTGGGGGCGTCGGTATCGCCAATGCTACGGGCAGGCTGATGACTAGCCCGAAATTCGTCCACTGGCTCGCCGAATCGACGAAGGCGCCGGTCGAGCAGTTGCCGGCACAACTCAACAATCTATTCCAGCAGTCGCTTTATATGCGCGGGGACGAGAGGAAGGACGCGCGCGAATTCGTCAAAGCAGCGAGAGAAACAGCGCGCCAATCGCAAGGAACCACAGAATGACCGCGCCAATGAGCCCGAAGAAAGCGCCGGACCATTTCAGGTCCTCCCATGCGCTCGAGGTCGGAGCCGGCAGCGCGCTCATCAGCTTTCGTTCGTCGACTTCGAAGGCTGGCATGGGCGCAGTCTACTACAGGATCCCGGGGGCGGCGCGCAAGCGGTTGCACGCCGATGTGCTGCTCGCCGCGCTGCCAGCCGCGTGGGCCGCACCCGCTGACGTCGTGCCGCTCGCAAGGGTTCCGCTCCCCGGGACCCTGTATCAAGTCGGCAAGAAGACGTAGCTTTCGCGCCATGTCACAGCCAATCGCTTTCACGATCACCGTCAGTTTCGCCAACGACGAGGCGAACGGCGTCAGCGGGCGCTCGACGGTCAGGACGGCATCGCTCGACGGCCTCATGGCGGGGATCCAGACGACGACCAACCAGATCCTCTCGAATCTCGCGCTCATCCAACGGGACGACGGCCAGATTCTCGACCAGACCGTCACGATCGCATCCCTCAGCACGCAAGTTCTCGCGCTCCTTTCGAGCACGTCCTGGACGGTTCGCGGCGGCTGGGTGGGCGGCACGGTGTACGCGATCGGCGATCTCGTGCTGCAGGGCGGAATCGTCTACGTCTGTTTCGTCGCGCACACGGCCGGGGTCTTCGCGACCGATCTCGCGGCCGGCAAGTGGGGGCAGGTCACCGCGAACGCGACCGCGGCGACGACGAGCTTTTCGCCGACTGCGACCGTTTCCGCCATCACCGTGCAGGCCGCAATCGCGGAGCTTGACAATGAAGTGCGGCCGGTGCAGTCGATTCTTGTGCGTGAACTTTTCAACGGGGCATAACCCATGAGCGCAAATCCGAAACTCATCAGCACCGTGCGCAATCTCGCGGTGAAGATAGTCAACGCCGACGGCACGACCAACAAGAGCCTGGGCGTGGCGCCACCGGCGGACGGAACGCGCATCAAGTCGCTGTATATCGCGAGCGACGACACCTCGGCGCAGACCCTGCAACTCATCGCCACGATCGGCGCGGTCGACTACATCCTCGGCGAGATCGCCGTCCCGATCGGCGCCGGCACCGACGGCGCGACGAACGCCGTGAACGGTCTCGCCGGCACGCGCATCCCTGCGCTTCAGACCGACGGCATCACGAAGTGGCTGGACGTGGCAACGGGCACGACGCTCAGCCTGAAATCGAAGGTCGCAGTGACTGCAGGAAAGACGATTTACGCATTCGCCGAAGTCGGGGATTTCACGTAAAGCCATGCTGGGCGGACTCGACTATCACTCGATCGCGGCAGCGGTAAAGCGGGCGCTCTCCGGCGTCGGCGCCGTTGTCGGCGGCCTCACGTCGACCGGGAAAATCATCCTGTCCGGTGCCGCGCTCGACGAGGCGCAAGGCGCCGACATTGCGTCTGCCGCAACGATCGATCTCAACAGCGCGACCGGCAATCTCGTCGATGCCACCGGGGTTGCCGCCATCACCGCGATCACGCTCGCGCAAGGGGCGCAGCGCACGGTGCGCTTTACGGGCGCCCTCACGCTCACCAACGGCGCCTCTCTCGTCCTTCCGGGAGGCGCGAATATCACGACGGCGGCCGGAGATTACGCGATCTTTCGCGGCTATGCCGCTGGAGTCGTCCGCTGCGTCTTATACGACGCATTGGCTTCGTCACCACTCGGAACAACTGGTACGGCCGCGCACAAAGGGCTGCTCGATCTAAGCGCTGCGGCGGCCGGGCAGATCAAATTCCCCGCGACGCAAAACGCCTCAGCGAACGTCAACACGCTTGACGATTACGAAGAAGGAACGTTCACGCCGACCGGGATAGGTCAAACGTTCACTGCCGCTACAGGCTTTTATACGAAGATCGGCAGGCAGGTCCATGTATCGCTTAATTTGACTTGGGCCGTCAACGGCGCAGGCAATCAAGCTGGGGCCGGGAGTCTGCCATTCGCAGTCGCGTCTACCAGCTCGGCCGGCTCCCTGGGTTTTTTTAATAGCACCAAGTTACCAATGGCGCTGTTCGTAAATGGCGCGTCTCGAATCGATTTCTACCAATACGCCGCAGGCGGTCCAACAATGCTTGATTCTGACCAGAGCGGTTCAGCCCTTGTCGTTTCCGGCGTGTACTACTCCGCCACCTAAAGAGGACCCATGATCACAAAACAAACGGTTGTTGACCAACTGGAATTGACGCGCGCCGGAACTCTACAGGTCAGAATCGGCCTCCTGTTGATCGAGGACGGCAAGGAAATAGACTGCAAGTGGCATCGAACCGTCATCACGCCGGGCGCCGACGTGGACGCTCAAATGGCGTTGGTCAACGCGAATCTCGATCAGATGGACAGGGCGCCAGTGGACGCGACGGGAGTCGCCAGAATAAAACAGGTCGCGGCGCTGCTTCCCGAGAAACTGGCGTGAGCTATCGCTCAACGCAGCGCATCGGGAGAACGGTCAATGGGCTGCTTTTCTCCCATCGGGCGCATTCTGCTCTGGTAATAACGCCAACGGCGTGGGCGGTTAGCAGTATTAAGAGCGCCATGATGGCAAAGGTTCTCGCGAGCAACATCATTTGTTTTTCCCTCCACTGAAAATAATAAAGAACATCACGGCCGCCATCCCCACGATGAAGATCCCAAGGAAATCTTCGGACAGCCCGAGCCCACA
>Ga0070693_100000047_pt1 | contig 46631 bp, 44 predicted proteins | sample KBSK1103metaG_FD_65472 | JGI IMG/M metagenome (GOLD analysis project Ga0070693, IMG submission 65472) | Corn, switchgrass and miscanthus rhizosphere microbial communities from Kellogg Biological Station, Michigan, USA - KBS K1-10-3 metaG | ecosystem: Host-associated > Plants > Roots >...
GTAATGCACGTACATCTGGTTCACCGTGATGCGTCCTGGCGCCGCCGGACCGGTGACGAGGGACGCGCCAGGATGCTGCGACATGACGACCTTGCCGTTGACGAAGAAGCTGCCCTCGTCTTCGAGCGTGAGCGGGCCGCCCAGGGTGCCGGCGGCCGCGCTGCAGGCAAGGAATACGGTGATGAGCGCGAAATATGCTTTCATGGCCGGAGACCTCCCATGTCGATCCGGATCGGACCCGTTCGACTATAGGGTAGGTAACCTCAAAGGAGAAGCACCATGCCTGGAAACACCATCCGGCTTCATCGCGTGCTGCGCGGCACGCCCGAGCGCGTCTATCGCGCCTTCCTCGACCCCGCGGCCATGGCGAAGTGGCTGCCGCCGAACGGCTTTACCGGGAAGGTCCACGAGATCGACGCCCGGGTCGGCGGCACGCACAGGATGTCGTTCACGAACTTCGGCACGGGCGCGAGCCACTCTTTCGGCGGCCGCTACCTCGAGCTCAAGCCGAACGAGCGCATCCGTTACACCGACAAGTTCGACGATCCCAACCTGCCGGGCGAGATGACCACCACGGTGAGCCTGAAGGCCGTCTCCTGCGGGACCGAGCTCAACGTCGTGCAGGAAGGCGTTCCGGAAGTCATCCCGGCGGAGGCGTGCTACCTCGGATGGCAGGAGTCGCTCGACGCGCTGGCGAGGCTCGTCGACCCGGAGATCCCTGGCTAGCGAGGAGCGCGTTCCTGGAGGACGTCGACCGCCGCCAGAAATACCGCTTCCGGAACGGGACGCTCGCGGTTGAGCCAAGCGACCAGGGCGGCAGCCGGCACATTCAAGCGCCGCCTAAGCCGCTCCTCGCCGAGTACCGTCGCCGCGCTTTGCAGCGCGCTGAAGTAAAGCTCCTGCCGACTCATGGCGCATGCCGTTCTCGCTCAACCAGCGACCTCGATTCGGCGCGGCTTCGCGCGCTCGGCCTTCTGGATGCGCAGCTTGAGAACGCCCTGTTTGAGCTCGGCGCTGAGCTTGCCGGGGTCGAGCTCCTTCGACAGGCTGAACACGCGCCGGTAGCGCGGCAGGTTCACCTCGACGTGGGTGGCCTCGAGGTCCTTGGGCATCTCGAGCGCCATCTCGCCATCGATGATCAGCGTTTCGCCGTCGGCCTGCAGGTTGAGTCTGTCCTTGGGCACGCCGGGAAGGTCTGCGTACAGCGTGATGCCGGAATCGTCCTCGACTACGTCGACCGGCGGCAGCAGCGCCGGCTGCTCGATGGCGGTCTGGTCGACGCCGCGGCTGACAGCGGTTTGTTCGCTCATGGTGTCTCCTCCTCAATTCACGTTGATGCGGCGGGGCTGCGCCGATTCGAGGCGCTTGATGCTGACGTGCAGGACGCCTTCACGGTACGCCGCGCGCACCTCGTTCGGATCCAGGTCGTCGGAAAGCGTGATCACGCGATGGAAGCGCCCGGCGAAGCGCTCGTTTACGTGCACGGTGGCCCGCTCGGGCTCGCCGGGGAGCGCGGGCTTGCGTTCGCCGGCGATGCTGAGCACGCCCCGCTCGAGCTGGACGTCGATGCTCTTCGGCTCGAGCCCCGGGGCGAAGGCGTAGATCTCCACCGACTGCGGCGTGCTCGCCACGTTGAGCGCGGGAAAGCCGCCGCGGGCGAAGCCCCGGATACTGGGAGAAAATTCAAACGCTCGTTGGACCTGACGCTGCAGGCGATCGAGCTCCGCGAAAAGGTCGCGGGGAAACAGCGAGAGTTCCATGGCCCTGTCCTCCATAAGGATCGTTTCGGGCGGGAAATAGGAGCGGCTGCGCGGTTTTCAAGGGCCTTGAAATCGGCCGGCGCCGCCCTGAGCTAGAACCGTTTTTCGCCCGGCTTGGGGTAGGCTAGCCGGACGCGACGGGACTGCCCGTGTCATACCAGCTCACGATCGAAGAACGGCCTACGTATGTGTACGCGCGCGTCGACGGCGACCTCACGCCGGAGAACGCGCTGAGATTCCTCGAAGAGGCCTATGCGGCCTGCCTCAGGAGCGGCCGGCCGGACGTCTTGCTCGACATGCAGCTCCGCGGTCCGAACCTCGCCACCACCAGCGTGTACGAGGTCATTTCACAGCGCGCGGCGGACGGCACCAAGCTGGGCAAGATTGCCTACGTGCCCTACGAGGCCGACGATCGATCGATGGCGTATTTCGCCGAGACCGTCGCGGTCAACCGTGGCGTGAACGTGCGCCTTTTCGAAAGCGTCGCCGCGGCCGAGCGCTGGTTGTCGGAACCCTAGTCGACCTGCAGGCCGAATTCGCGGGCGATGCCGGCGGTCTGCTCGTAGGTGTCGCGCAGGATCTGCGAGAGCTCTTCGGGCGTGGACGAAAGGGCGACCGAGCCCGCCTTCTCGATCAGGTCGCGGTACTCGGGCGATTTGACGATCGCGCCGACCTGCCGGTTGAGGAGCGCGACCACCGGCTGCGGGGTGCCCGCGCCGCCGCAGAGGCCGAGCCAGCCGAAACGCACGAAGGCGAGGCCCTTCTCGGCGAGTGTCGGTATTCCGGGCGCCGCGGCCAGGCGCTCGGCGCTCGTGACCGCGAGAACGCGCAGCCGGCCCGCCTTGTACTGCGGCAGGACCGTGAGCGTCGGCGAAACGTAGAGTTGCACCCGGCCGGCGATGAGGTCGTTCAGCGCGTCGGCGCCGCCTTTGTAGGGGATGCCGGTCAGGCGGATTCCAGTGGCCTTCGCCAGCTCGAGCGCGAGCACTTCCTGCGCCGAGCCGCGGCCGATGGTGCCGTAGTTGAGCTTGCCGGGGTTGGCGCGCGCATACGCAATGAATCCTTCGAGGTCCGGCGCCGGGACCTCGTTGGTCAGCGCGACGGCGTAGTAATAGCGCGAGATCTGCGTGATCGGCGCGAGGTCGGCAAGCTTGTAGGCGACGCTCTTGTAGACCGCCGCGTTGATGGCCTCGAAGTGGGTGCAGAGGAGCAGGTTGTAGCCGTCCCTCGGCTTCGACAGGACATCCTGGGTCGCGATCTGCCCGCCCGCGCCGGGACGGTTCTCCACGATCACGCGCTGGCCGAGGGCAGTCCCGAGACGATCGGCGATGAACCGCGCCGGCAGATCGGTCGGTCCGCCGGCGCTGAAGCCGACCACGAGCCTCACGGGCTTGTCCGGATAGGTCGTTTGCGCTTGCACGCCGGTCGCGAGGACGACGAAGGCGAGGGCTGGAATAAACTTCATCCATGAAGCCTAGCATTGATCGAATTCGTACTACCCATACCGGAAGCCTGCCGCGGCCCGCCGACATGCTGGCGGCGCTGCACGCGCGCTTCGAGGGCGGACGCGTCGACGAGGCTGCGTACGAGAAAGCGCTTGCACGGAACGTGCGCGAGATCGTGCGCAAGCAGGTCGAGGCGGGCATCGACGTCGTGAGCGACGGCGAGTGCAGCAAGCCGAGCTTCATGGCCTACCGCGCCGAGCGCATCGGCGGCTTCGAGCCGCGCATCCCGAAGGGCGGCATGCCCGCGCCGGGACCGGTCGATCCGGACGGCCGCGACGCGACCATGTTTCCCGAGTACTACCGGAACGTGCAGGAGCACAGTCCCTTCGCCAAAACGGTGCGCGTCGCGCCGCGGGTATGCGTGGCGCCGATCAGGTACGTCGGGGAGAAGTTCCTGCAGCGCGACCTCGCCAACCTGAGGCAGGCCATGTCCGAGGCCGGAGCCGAAGAAGGGTTCATGCCTTCGGCGAGCCCGATCCCGGGCGACGCGAACGAGCACTACCGCTCGGAAGCCGAGTACTTTGAGGCCCACGGCGAAGCGATGCGCGAGGAATACAGGGCGATCCTCGACACCGGCCTGTACCTGCAGATCGACGATCCGAGGATGGTGAGCTCTTGGGATTCGCGCAAGGACATGGACCTCGCGCAGTACCGCGCGTGGATGCAAGGGCGCATCGAGCATCTGAACCACGCGCTGCGCGGGTTCCCCGAGGAGCGCATCCGCTACCACACCTGCTACGGCGTCAACTTCGGGCCGCGCCTCTCGGACCTGCAGCTCGAGCAGGTCCTCGACCTCATCCTGACGATCCGGGCCGGGGCGTACTCCTTCGAGGCCGCCAACCCGCGCCACGACCACGAGTGGCGCGTCGCCCAGAAGCTCGAGCTGCCCGAAGGCAAGATGCTCATCCCGGGCGCGGTCACGCATTCGAACGTGACGATCGAGCATCCGGAGGGTGTCGCCGACCGCATCGAGCGCTGGGCCCGCGCGGCGGGACGCGAGAACGTCATGTTCGGCAACGACTGCGGCTTCGCCTCGACCGCGGGCAATACCGAAATTCCCGAAGCCGTCGCCTGGGCGAAGCTCAAGTCGCTGGGCGAGGGCGCGCGGATCGCTTCGCGGCGGCTATGGGCGAGATGAGCGGCGGGTGCTAGGCTCTGCCGATGAGCTGGATCGTCCGCGCCGTGGTACTAGCCGTGGGGGCATGGCTTCTCGTGCAGTGGCAGAGCATTGCCGCCCAGGCAGCGGCCCTGTTTGCATGGCTGCTCTGCGCCGGCGGGGCCGAGCTGATCGTCGAAGCGAATCGGCGCACCCGGGAGCGTCGCCGTAGCCCGAGCCCGCCGTTGGCCGGCGGCCGCCGGCACACCGATCCTCCGCTGCGGGGCTAGGCCTCGGCGAGACTTGCGTTCGTCAGGTCGGTGACCAGCATGTGACCCGGCGAATGGGTGATGCAGAGCGACGGCCGCGCCTCGAGCACCACGGATTGAGGCGTGATGCCGCAGGCCCAGAATAGCGGCAGCTCGTCGGCGCGCACTTCGGTCGGATCGCCTGCCCAGGGTCGGTCCAGGTCTTCGATTCCGATCATTTCCGGAAACCCCACGTGGATGGGCGAGCCATGCACGCGCGGATAGCGCGAAGTGATCTCGATCGCGCGGATCGCATCGGCGGGCTTGAAGGGGCGCATTGAGACCACGAGCTTGCCGCGGAAGCGGCCGGCGGGCACGGTGTCGACGCTGGTGCGGTACATGGGCACGTTGGTACCCTGCTCGACGTAGCGCAGCCGCAGCCCCGCCTGCATCAGCGCTTCCTCGAACGAGAACGAGCATCCCAGCACGAACGTGACGAGGTCTTCCCGCCACAGGTCGCGCAGATCCGTGACATCACCTTCCTGTTTTCCATTCCTGAAAATCCGGTAAGCAGGCACGTCGGTCCTGATATCCAGGTCTTCGCCGAGCCCGGGCAGGCGCGGATCGCCCGGCGCCGACATGGCGAGGAGCGGGCAGGGCTTCGGGTTCGCTTCGCAGAAGGCGCGGAAGTCCGCGGCGTATTCCCGCGGCAGGATGCAGACGTTCCCCTGCACGTGGCCGCGGGCAAGCCCGGCGGTGTTCCTGCGGTGCCGGCCCGCGCGGATGGCCTGTCGAACTTCCCTTGGTCCGTTCATTTAGTGGTCGGTCAGGGCAAAGCCTTGCCGTTGCGGCGTGGCGGCACGAATGTGCGAGGCGCGCTTGTGGAAGCTGCCGTCTTTCATGATGACCGCGAGCCTGGCCTGATCCTGCAGCACGCGCACGTCTCGCGTCGGGTCGCCGTCGACGAGAAGAAGGTCTGCGAGATAGCCGGGCTTCAGCTGCCCGAGCAGCTCGCCGCGTCCCATGAGCTCGCCGCCCAGCTTCGTCGCAGCGACCAGCGCTTCAGTCGGGCTGTAGCCGAGCAACTCGACGAACCACTGCAGGTCGCGCGCGTTGCGCCCGATCGGGTTGTAGGGGAAGCCGTAGTCGCCGCCGGGCAGAACGCGGATGCCGCGCTTGCGCATCTTCGGGTAGAGCTTCTGCATGCGCTCGAGCGTGAAAGGCGCGCCGAGCTTCTCGGCCACCTGGCGGGTGATCCCGAAGGCCTCGGCCTCGTAAGTGCGCGCGTAGATGAGCCCGATCGCCGGCGCCACGAACAGCTCGTCCTTCTTCGCTTCCAGGAGATCGAGCGCCTCTTCGTCGGCATGGCTGCAGTGGTACAGGATGCGAAAGCCGTGCTTCGCGCCGAGCTTCACCGCCTGGGCGGCTTGCGCGTGGCACGCCAGGAAAAGACCGCAAGCGCCGGCCTCGTCGCCGATCGCGGCGACCTCGTCCTCGGTATAGGTGAGCTGCTGCGAGCCGCCCGGCGTGAACGCCTCGTCGCTCGAGAGCAGGAACTTGATCGAGTCGACGCCTGCCTTCGCCATCTCGCGCACGTAGGCGCGCATCGCCGCGGGGCCGCGCGGATGCTGAGCGCCCTCCTCGGCCTTCAGGCCGAGCGCGCCGTCGGGCAGCCGCTCGAGCGACGAGGCGCGCAGCCGCGGTCCCGGAATCCAGCCGCCGTTGATCTCCTCGCGCAGCGCGATCTCGAAACGCGGCCCGAGCGACCCGGCCGAATAGGCGCTGGTGAATCCGGCATCCAGCGTGACTCTCGCGTTCCTCGCCGTGACCAGGAGGTGCTCCTCGGGCGGCAGGACCATGGCGTCGATGATGCGGCCGACCGAAGAGGGCCACGAGAGATGCGCGTGCGCTTCGACGAGGCCGGGCATCAGTGTGGCGCCGCCGCAATCGATGACTTCGGCGCGCTGGCGGGCGAGGGGCGCGTTCGCCTCGCCGACGGCCTCGATGCGGTTTCCCGTGACGAGGATCTCGCCGGAGAACGGTGGCCGGCCGGTGCCATCGAAGACTTGCGCGTTGGTGAACAGCATGGCTGCGGTCATGGGCCTCTCCGGAAAAGCGCTTCGGTTAATATATTCGATCCAAAGGAGGAGAGAGACATCATGACCTTCATGAACAGGCTGGCGGCCGCCTTGGCCGTGGCCGCGGCGGCGGCGACGGGCGCAGTGGCGCAGAACGTCAAGATCGGCATCGTCGCGTTTATCTCGGGTCCGGCGGCGGCGCCGTTCGGCGTGCCGGCGAAGAACGCGGCCGACTTCGTGATCGACGAGCTGAACGCGGGCAGGGGCCCTGCGCCCTACGACAAGAAAGGCTTCGGCGGCGCGACTCTCGAGACCGTAGTGGTCGACGAGGCGGGCAGCACCACGACGCAGGTCACCGAGTTCCGCAACCTGGTGCAACGGCACAACGTGGATCTCGTGATCGGCTACATCTCGAGCGGCAACTGCCTCGCGATCGCGCCGGTCGCCGAGGAGCTGAAGAAGTTCACCAACTTCTTCGACTGCGGCACGCCGCGCATCTTCGAGGACGCGTCCTACAAATACGTGTTCCGCACCTCGCCCACGGCCACCATGGACAGCGTCGGCGCGGCGCTGTACGTGAAGGACGCGAAGCCCGGCATCAGGTCGATCGCCGGACTCAACCAGAACTACGCCTGGGGCCAGGACTCGTGGGGCGACTTCGAGCTGGCGATGAAGGTGCTGGTGCCGAACCTCGAGGTGAAGACCTCGCAGATGCCGAAGCTCTTCGCCGGCCAGTACAACGCCGAGATCTCGGCGCTGCTCGGCGCGAAGGCCGACGTCATCCACTCGAGCTTCTGGGACGGCGACCTCGAGGCGCTGATCCTGCAGGGCGGGCCGCGCGGGCTCATGAAGAGCAGCATGACCATTCTCACGACGGGCGAGACCGCCATGCACAAGCTGGGCGCGCAGATTCCCGACGGCACGGTGCTCGGCGCGCGCGGGCCTTTCGGGCCTTACGCGCCGAGCAACGCCTACAACAAGTGGTTCTCTTCGGGCTTCGAGAAGCGCTTCAGCGCGCCGCCGAACTACGCTTCCTATCAGATGGCGCAGGCGATCCTCGGGGTGAAGCTCGCCTGGGAGAAGGCGCAAGCCGCCGCTGGCGGTAAGCGCCCAAGCAACGAGCAGGTGGGCGCGGCGCTCGAGAACATGACTTTCGAGGGACCCGGCGGCACGGTGCGCATGGCGATCGGCAAGGGGCACCAGGCGATCATGGAGACGGCGTACGGCACGACCAGGCTCGCGAACGGCAAGGTCACTCTCGTCAACGTAAAACGCTATCCTGCGGAAAAAGTGAATCCGCCCGAGGGCGTGAAGTCGTCCGACTGGATCAAGAGCGGCTTCAAGCAGGGAAACTGAGCCGACCCGACAAAACCGGGTTTGAACCAGCTTCTCTCCGTCGCGGTAGACGGCGTCATCTACTCGGCGTGGCTGTTCATCGCCGCGCTGGGCCTCACGCTGATCTACGGGGTGATGAAGATCGTGAACGTCACCCACGGCAGCTTTTACGCGATCGGCGCCTACGCCGCGGCCTCGATCACCGCCGCCTGGCTCGCGCGCGGCTATCCGCCGATGCTGTCCTACGCGGTGCTGGTGATCGCCGCGATCCTCGTGGCGGCGCCCTTCGCGATCCTGATCGAGCGCGCGATCCTGCGTCCGCTCTACTCGCGCGACGAGGTCGTGATCCTGCTCGTCACCTATGCGCTCTTTCTCATCCTGGAAGACGTAGTGAAGCTCGTCTGGGGCGTGAATCCGTATTTCATTGCCGAGCCGTACGCGCTCCTCGGCAGCTTCCAGGTGGCGGGCATGGCGTATCCGACCTACAACCTCATCCTGGTCGCCGTGGCGCTCTTCTTCGGCCTGGGGCTGGCGTGGCTCCTGCATAGCACGCGCGCAGGGAAGCTCCTGCTGGCGGTGATCCACGATCCGGAGGTGAGCCGCGCCATGGGGATCAACGTCGGGCGCTATTACCTCGCGACCTTCGCGCTCGGATCGCTGCTCGCCGCGCTCGCCGGGGCGTTCACCGCCCCCACCGTGTCGGTCGTGCCCGGCCTCGGCGTCGAGGTGATCGTGCTCTCGTTCGCGGTGGTCGTGATCGGCGGCCTCGGCAGCCTCCCGGGCGCCGCGGTCGGCGCGGTGATGGTCGGCCTGGTGCGCTCGCTCTCGGTCCACTACATGCCGCAGGTCGAGCTCTTCGTCATCTACTTCGTCATGGCGGCGGTGCTCGCGGTGCGACCGCGCGGGCTCTTCAGCCTGGCGGAGCCGAGAAAGATATGAACCGGACCGAGGCCGGACCGGATCGCACCGTCGTGCTGCTTCTGGCCTCGTTTTCGATTTTGGCAGTGACAGGCCCCTGGCTCCCGCAGTGGGCGATGTTCATCATGACCATCGCCGTCGCGCGCGGGCTCGTGGTGCTCGGCCTGCTGCTCCTGCTGCGAGCGGGGCTGGTCTCGTTCGGCCAGGCGCTCTTCTACTGCCTCGGCGCGTACTCGGCGGGCGCGCTCGGCCGCTTCTTCGGCATCTCGGACATTTTCGTCGAGATGCTGGTCGGCGGCGCGGTGGCTGCTGCCACCGCGTTTGTGCTCGGCTTCTTGCTCGCGCGCTACCGAGGCATCTTCTTCGGGCTCCTCAGCCTCGCGCTCTCCATGATCCTGTACGGCCTGCTGGTGAAGAGCGAGGCGCTCGGCTCCACCGACGGCTTCAACATCCTGCCCTCGACGCTCTTCGGCATCCGGCCGGGCGCCGAGTGGGTGCGCTACGCGGTGCTCTTGTCCGCCGCGGCGGTGGCGCTCGTCGCCGCGCTCCTGGTGCACCGCTATCTCGGCACGCCGCTCGGCAGGCTCGCGCCCGCGATCAAGGACAACGAGATCCGGGTCGAGTACATGGGCGCCTCGGCGCGCCGGGCGGTGCACGTGAAATACGTGATCGCAGGCGCGCTCGCCGGCGTCGGCGGCGCGCTCGCCGCGACCGCGGTCGGACACATCGATCCCGAGATGGCCTACTGGACCACCTCCGGCGAATTCATCTTCATCGCGATCCTCGCCGGCACCGGCAACGTGATCGCGCCGTTCGTCGGGGCTCTGATCTACGGTGCGATCCACACCCTGGCCTACGACCTTTCGCCCAACACCTGGCAGATGAGCCTCGGCGCGGCGCTTCTCGTGCTGATCGTTTTCCTGCCCGAGGGGATATGGTCGCTCTTCAACCGTTATGTCCGTCATTCTTGACGCGCAGGGCCTTACGAAGAACTTCGGCGCCGTGACGGCGGCGAACGAGGTGAGCGCCGCCATCGAGAAAGATTCGGTGGTCGGCCTGATCGGCACCAACGGCGCGGGCAAGACCACGTTCATCAACATCGTCACCGGGTACCTGAAGCCCGACCGCGGCAGCATCGCTTACGAGGGCCGCGACATCACGCGCCTGCCGCCGCGCGACATCACGCGCCTGGGCATCTGCCGCTCGTTCCAGATCCCGCAGCTTTACGGCTCGCTCTCGGTGTTCGACAACATGATGATCGGTATCGGCATCGTGCTGCGCAATGCCGGCCTCGCGGGCTACCTCTCACGCCGCGCGGCGCTCGTGCCTGGCTACGGCGAGCCGGCCGAGGCGGTCGCCGAGCGCATCCTCGCCCGCTTCGGCCTGCTCGAGTATCGCGAGCGCAACGCGCAGGTCCTGCCGGGCGGCGCGCGCAAGCTCCTCGACATCGCGCTCGCGATGGTGGCGCGTCCGCGCATCCTCTTGCTCGACGAGCCCACGAGCGGCGTCTCAGCGCAGGAGAAGTTCGGCATCATGCAGATGGTGCTCGAGGCAGTGCGCGCCGAAGGCGCGACGGTGCTTTTCGTGGAGCACGACATGGAGGTGGTGAGCCGCTTCGCGCAGCGTGTGCTCGCGTTCTACGACGGGCGCATCATCGCCGACGCGCCGCCGCGGGATGCGCTGGCGCACCCGGAGGTCAAGCGCTACGTGGTCGGCACCCGTGCTTGAGATCGAAAAGCTCAGCGTCTCCATCGCATCGATGCAGATCCTGCGCGACGTCTCGCTCGAGGTGCCGACGGGCTCGATGACCGGCCTCATCGGCAGAAACGGTGCCGGCAAGACGACCGTGATGAAGACGGTCATGGGCCTCCTCAAGGCGGGCCGCGGTTCGGTGCGCTTCGACAGCCGCGACCTCCTCGCGGTCCCGACGCACGCGCGCGCGCGCCTGGGAATCGGCTACATGCCCGAGGACCGGCGCCTCATTCCGGATCTCACGGTGGAGGAAAACGTGCTCGTGCCGGCCTGGGCGGCCGGGATGCCGGACGCGCACGCCCGACTGCAAAAGGTCTACGAATACATTCCCGAAGTGAAGCAGTTCGCGCCGCGCAAGGGCTTGCAGCTCTCGGGCGGCCAGCAGAAGCTCGCGGCCCTCGCCCGCGCGCTGATGTGCGGCACGCGCCTGCTTCTCCTCGACGAGCCTTTCGAGGGCGTGGCGCCCGCGCTGGCGCAGCGGCTCGCCGAAGTGATCGCCGGGCTCAAGCGCGAAGGCCTGTCGGTGCTGCTTTCGGAATCGGACCTGCAGCATTCCGAGCGCCTGGTCGACCGCGTGATCGCCATCGATCGCGGCTCCATCGCCGCGGGGCAGTAATGCAGGCCGACGTGCTCGTCGTCGGCTCGGGCGCGGCCGGGATGTACGCGGCCATCAGCGCAGCTCGGGCCGGCGCGCAGGTCGCGCTCGTCGAGCGCAGCCTGATCGGCCGCGGCGGCGCCACCGTCATGGCGCAGATGACCGTTGCTGCGGCGCTCGGCGAGGAGGCGCCCGACCACTGGGAGCATCATCTCGCCGACACGCTGACGGCCGGACGCGGCCTGTGCGAGCCCGTGCTCTCGCAGCTTCTTTGCGAGGACGCACCCGAGTGCATCCGCGAGATGGATCGCTGGGGCGTGGGCTGGGCGCGCAACGACAGGCACATCAGACAAGTTCAAGCCCCGGGACACGACCGTCCGCGCTGTGTCTACGTCGACTTCGTCAACACCGGGCCGGCGGTCTCCAAGACCTTGCGCGCGCAGCTGAACCGCATCCCCGAGATCCGCCGCATCGGCGAGCTCCTGGTCACCGACCTCGCGCTTCACCAAGGTATCTGCGTGGGCGCTCATGCGGTTCACATCACCACGGGAGATTTGGTGTCTATCGAGGCAAAGGCCACGATCCTTGCCACGGGCGGCCTCACCCGGCTCTATCAGCGCAACAGCGCCTCGATCAACATGGGCGGCGACGGTTACGCGCTCGCGCTGCGCGCCGGCGCCGAGCTCGTCGACATGGAGTTCGTGCAGTTCTTTCCCATCGGCCATCTCGCGCCGCGGCTCGTCGGCATGGATCCCATCATGTGGGACCCGTTCCGCTACAAGCTCGGCGGAAAGCTGCTGAACGCCGAGATGCTGGAATTCCTGAACGAGGACGGACGCTACGTCTCGGTGCGCGACCACGCAACCCGGGCCATCCTTGCGGAGGTCGCGGCGGGCCGCGGCACGCCGCATGGCGGCGCGTGGCTTTCCTTCCGCCACTGCAGCGAGGCGGAGCTGCGCTCCGCGTTCGGTCCGATCATCGACCGCCTCGCGGAGAACGGCATCGACCTCACGCGGCAGGCGATCGAAGTGGCGCCGATCGCGCATTACCACATGGGCGGAATCCGGGCGGACACCGACATGCGGACGAGCGTGCCGCAGCTCTTCGCAGCGGGCGAGGCAGTCGGCGGCGCCAACGGCGCGAACCGCCTGTCGGGCAATGCGATCACCGAGGCTTTCACCTTCGGCCGCCGCGCCGGGTTGCGTGCCGCCGCGCTGGCGGCGAAGACGGCAATGCCTTCTGTCGAGCGGGAGGCGAGAAAGTCCGGTTCGGGTTCCGTGGGTGAAAAAATCAATGCAGCGGCGGAGATCGCACGCCTTCAGCAGGTGATGAACGAGCACGTCGGTCCATTGCGCACTCGCACCGGCCTCGAGCAGGCGCTCAAGCACATCACTGAGCTCACCCGGGAATGCACGACGTTGCCGGCGCCGTGCGCGGGCCTCGACCCTGAATGGCTCGATCTTCACGACCTAAGCAACATGCGTCTCGTCGCCGAGTGCATCACGCGAGCCGCACTGGTCCGCGAAGAGAGCCGCGGCGCGCATCAGCGCCAGGATTTTCCCGAGACCAGCGAGGGCTGGCGGAGGCACCAGACGGTTCGCCTCGCCTCCGACGGGGTGCGGCTTGAAAGCTAGGCTCAGGATCCGCCGCGGCACGCCCGGCTCGGCCGAGCGCTATGAGCTCCACGAAATGCCGTTCGAGCCGGGTCAGACAGTGCTCGACGCGCTGCGCTGGATCCGCATCCACCGCGATCCGGGCCTCGCGATCCGCTTTTCGTGCATCAACGCCAACGCGTGCAAGGAATGCATGATCAGTGTCGACGGCAAGACGGTCTACGCGTGCACGACCCGGCTCACGGAAGACGAAATGACGCTCGAGCCGCTGCCGAACAAGACTTTGATCCGGGACCTCGTTACCGAGATCGCGCCGCCCGACGAGCGTCTCGCTAGCGATCGATGATGCCGGCTTCGATCGCCTTGATCTGGAGCGCGAGGTACTTGGAATAGATCCGGCACTGCGCGAAGCTGCCGGCGATGAACCAGAGTCCGGGCTGCGGCGTGCGCTGAAACATGTTGCGCAGCTCCTGGCCTTCGCCGAAGCCCCAGATCGGGCCGACGCGGGCGGCGACCTCGGCGCCGAAGAGCCTGGCGACGAGGTGCTCCTGGCCTTTCCAGCCGGTGGCGAGCACGACGAGATCGGCACCCTTGAGCAGCTCGGGGAGCTCGTCGAATTGAGCTAGCCCGATCCTGCCGTCGGCGATGAGGTCGGAGCAGCCGACGTTGAAGTAGTAGCCGCCGCCGCGCGTGAGGTACATGAACTGCCAGCCTGTGCCGTCCTCGCCGTCGCAGAGCCGGAAACCCTTCCGCTCGAGGCGCTCGAGCAGGTCCTTGTCGAGATGCTTCGCGTGCTGCGTAGCAAGCTTATGACTCTCCCTGGCAACTCCCAATGGTATGGATGCGGTGATGAGGTCGCAGTCTTCGAGTGGCGGGCCTTCGCTGTAGAGCGAGTAGACGAGCTGCGCGCTCGGGTCGCAGTTGGTGATGAGCGTGGGGCTGCGCTGCACGATCGTCACTCTGGCGCCGGCGGAGTAGAGATCCTGCGCGATGTCGTGGCCGCTGTTGCCGGTGCCGATCACGAGCGCGCGCTTGCCTTTCCATGCCTCGCCGTCCTCGTACCGGCTGGAGTGAATGACTTTGCCCGAAAACTCTTTAAGCGATGGAATATCCGGGATGTTCGGAATGCCGCTCACCCCGGTGGCCAGGACGACGTGCCGCGGATGCATCTCGCACGTCGAGCCGTCGGCGCGCCGCAGGGTCACCGACCAGCGCTCGTTCCTTTCATCGTAGCTCCCACCCGTGAATTCGGTGCCGGCCCAGTAGTTGAGCTCCATCGCCTCGGCGTAGGACTCGAACCAGTTCGCGAGCTTGTCCTTCGGGATGTAGACCGGCCAGTTCGGCGGGAACGGCATGTACGGCAGGTGGTTGACGTGCACCTGGTTGTGCAGCGTGAGTGCGTGGTAGCGCCTGCGCCAGTTGTCGCCGACGCGCGGCCAGCGGTCGACGATCAGCGTGTCGACCTGGAGCTGCCCGAGGCGCGCTGCAATCGTGAGGCCGCCCTGCCCGCCGCCGACCACCAGAACGGCGGGGTCGCGGTCTTTATAGGTCGAATTCTGTTCTCTGAGGTCGAGCCAGTTCGGCCCGGCGAAATCGCGCGAATAAGACCAGCCCTGCGGGCGCCGGCGGCCGACGTTCTCCTCATGGTCCCTGAGCTCGTCGAGCGCGGTGAGCAGGGTCCACGCGCGTGGCTCCTCTTCAGTAGGGAAAAAGCGAAGGACACCACTGCCGCAGCCGAGCGCGGTCTCAAAGCGGTAAATCGCCTCGACGCACCTCTTACCGGCGCGCGTCACGTGCCGGGGCGCGGTGCGCTCGGGGTCGGTCCTGAAGCCGCCGGGGCGCGCGCGAGGAGCATGCTGCGTCAGCGCGGCGGCGATGGCGCGGGTTCCGCTGACCGTGCCGATGCGCCAGGTGAGGGCGAGGACGTCGCGCCAGTGGCTCTCGGAATGGAACAGGCTCTCGAGCAAGGCTCGATCGCCGCTCGCAAGGGCGTGCTCGAATCGGGCGAGCCAGTGGTTCGCGATCGTCGCCAGGGTTTCGGTGCCGGCCAGCATCAGCGCTTGCTCATTAGAATAGCGCGTCCACATGGAAAGGCTCTGCGTCTTTTGTGGCTCGAGTCCGGGGCACGATCCGGCGTACGCCGCAGCAGCCGCGCAGCTTGGGCGCGTGCTCGCCCAGCGCGGCATCGGGCTGGTCTACGGCGGCGGGCGGGTCGGCCTGATGGGCGTGCTCGCCGACGCTGCCCTCGCCGCCGGCGGTGAGGTCATCGGCGTGATTCCCCAGGCGCTCCTCGAGCGCGAGCTCGGCCACCGCGGATTGACCGATCTGCGCGTGGTCGATTCGATGCACGCGCGCAAGGCGCTCATGGGCGAGCTGGCCGGTGGCTTCATTGCTCTGCCCGGCGGCATCGGCACGCTCGAGGAGCTGTTCGAAGTCTGGAGCTGGGCACAGCTCGGGCTGCACCGCAAGCCCTGCGGCGTGCTCGACGTGGAAGGCTTCTTCGCGCCGCTGGTCGAGTTCCTCGACCGCCAGGTCGAGGCCGGATTCATCCATCCGACGTACCGCGCCATGCTGACCGTAGCGTCGGCGGCCGAAGAGCTACTCGATGCGTTCTCCGCCTACAAACCGCCGGCGGATAAATGGACCGCGTCGGTCAGGCGAGCGTGACGCCGATGCTCGCGCGCCCTGTGCCGTCGGCGCCCGGGCGCGGATTCGCAGCCATGCCCTCTACCGACCGGCCGCGGTAGGTCACGCGGTAGCGCGGCGTGGTGCTCATCAGCATGAACCGCCCGTCCGCGTCGGTAGCGGTGCGTGCCTGCCCTGCGGCGACGGTGGCCCCGGAAAGCGCGCCGCCGTCCGGGCCGACGACGCGGCCGGAGAGCAACAGCTTTTGCGGTGCTTCCTCAGTGGGCAGCGCGGCGAAAGCGGCGGGCGCGACGACCGCGCCGAGGCCGGCGATGATCACTTGTCTGCGCCGTGGAGATAACATAGCGCTTCGATAATACCCCCGCATAACCGCCAACGGGAAGGGCCAGCCCAATGAAACTCCTCTTCTTCAACGATTACCGCCTCGGCGTGCTCAAGGGCGAGCGGGTCGTCGACGTCACGCAGGTGGTCCTGAACGTCCCGCACACCGGACCGGGCAACCTGATCAATGGCGTGATCGAGCACTGGGCCGAGCTGCGCGGAGCGATCGACAAGGCTGCCGCCTCGGGTACCGGGCTGCCGGTCGCGCAAGTCAAGATCCGCTCGCCGCTTCCCAAGCCGGTCAACATCGACTGCATGGCGGTGAACTACATGGAGGACGGCACGCGCAAGGAGGCGGCGCCGATCAACGCCTTCCTCAAGTCGCCGAACTGCGTCGTCGGCCACGGCGAGACGGTGGTCCTGCCCGACATCCCGTTCTCGATCTTCGAGGGCGAGGCCGAGCTCGCGGTGGTGATCGGCAGGCGCGCGAAGAATGTTCCCGCCTCGCGCGCGATGGAGCACGTTTTTGGCTACACCAACTTCATCGACGGCTCGGCGCGCGACGCCACGACGCTCGGCAACTCGTTCTACCAGGTGAAGTCGCGCGACACCTTCGCGCCGATCGGGCCCTACATCGTCACGGCCGACGAAATCAAGGATCCGCATAAGCTGCAGGTACGGCTCTCGGTGAACGGCATGCTCAAGCAGAACTACAACACCAGCGACATGGCGAACAAGATCCCGCGCTGCATCGAGTGGATCTCGGGAATCCATGAGCTCGAGCCGGGCGACGTGCTCGCGACAGGCACCAACCACCGCGGCCTGTCGGCGCTGCAGAACGGCGACACGGTGGAGCTCGAAATCGACAGCCTCGGCAAGCTGGTCGTCAAGGTCCAGGACGACCTGAGCCGCACGTGGGCGCGCGAAACGCGGCTCGAGCGCGAGCAGAAGGGCATGAAGGGCTACACGCCCCAGCTCACCGGGAAGTACGCGAAGCTCTAGGCGTACTCTTCGGAGACGTCCTTGTTCGTATAGTCGGGCAGCAGGAGCGTGGCCACCACGCTGCAGATCGCGCACGCCAGGATGTAGAACGCGACCGCGTAGCCGGTCTTGTAATGGGCGAAAAGCGCGGCCGCAATGAGCGGCGCCGGGCCGCCCGCGATGATCGAGGCGAGCTGGTAGCCCATCGACGCGCCGCTGTAGCGCAGCCTCGGGGTGAACGCCTCGGCGATCAACGCCGCCTGCGGGCCGTACATCATGTCGTGCGGCACCAGGGAAAGAATGACCGCGACGAAGATCCACGCCGCGCTTCCGCTATTCAGCATGCCGAAATAGGCGAACCCGAAGATGCCTGTGACGATCGCGCCGACGAGGTAGATCCTGCGCCGGCCCATCCGGTCGGAGAGGTGGCCGAAGATCGGGATGGTGAAGAAGGAGACGAGCGAGGCGCACATCACCGCGGCGAGCAGGAAGTCGCGCTTCACGTCCAGGTTGCCGGTCGCGTAGCTGAAGATGAAGGCAGTGAAGATGTAGAAGGGCGCCTGCTCCGCCATGCGGGCGAGGGCGGAGAGCAGCACTTCCCTCGGCTGACGCTTGAGCACCTCGAGCATGGGTCGGCGCTCGACGCGCTTCTGCTGCACCAGGCGCGTGAACACCGGCGTCTCCATGATCTTCAGGCGGATGTAGAGGCCGATGGCGACGAGCACGATGCTGAGCGCGAAGGGGATGCGCCAGCCCCAGCTCAGGAACGCGGGCCCGGAAAGCTCGCTGCAGATCAGAACCACGAGGTTGGCGATAAAGAGTCCCGCGGGCACGCCGAACTGCGGCCACGACGCGGCAAAGCCGCGATGCTGGTTCGTGCGGGTCCATTCCATCGACATCAGCACCGACCCGCCCCACTCGCCGCCGACCCCCACGCCCTGGATGAAGCGCAGCGCGGTGAGGATCACCGCGCCCCAGATGCCGATGCTCTCGTAGGTTGGCACGAACGCCACCGCGAAGGTGGCGAGGCCCATCACCATCAGCGTGGCGATAAGCGTCGACTTGCGGCCGATGCGGTCGCCGTAGTGACCGAAGATCGCGGCGCCGACCGGGCGCGCGATGAAGCCCACCGCGTAGATGGCGAAGGCCTGCAGCGTGCCGGTGAACGGGTCGGACTGAGGGAAGAAGAGCTTCGCGAAGACGAGGCCCGTGACGATGCTGTAGAGGAAGAAGTCGTACCACTCGATGGTGGTGCCGATGGTGCTGGCGATGACGGCGCGGCGCAGCTGCGTGCGGGCGTCGACGCTTTGCGATGCCGGTAGAGCCTGTCCCGCGGTGAACGTGGCCATGCGATGCCCTAACGTACGAGGAGATATTTTCGTTGGACCGGCTCGCGGCAGCGCAGTTCAGGAATGCGGCTTGCTCGCTTCAATCACTTCAGCCCAAGCTGAAACATGGGTCTGCTGCGCCCGCTACTCTCGGTGCATGGCTACCGCAAAAGATACGGCACGGTTATTTCCGGCTCCCCGGCCGGTGCTCGCGCTCCTCGCCACCTCGCTCGGAGTGCTCGTCGCGCAGATCGACACCTCGGTGGTGACGCTCGCAGTCAAGCACATCGGCGCCGACCTCGGCTCGACCGTGAGCGAAATGCAGTGGATGGTCGATTCGTACAACCTGGTCTACGCGGCGTTCCTCCTGACCGCGGGCGTGCTCGGCGACCTCTACGGCCGCAGGCGCGTCTTCGTCTGCGGCATCGCGCTCTTTTCGCTCGGTAGCATCCTGTGCGCGGCCGCGCCTGACACCGCGCCGCTCCTTTTGGGTCGGGCGGTCAGCGGCCTCGGCGCCGCTCTGGAGCTGCCGATGTCCCTCGTCCTGCTCACGGCCGCCTACCCGGAGGAGAAGTCGCGCCAGAACGCGCTCGGCATCTGGGCGAGCTGCAACGGCCTCGCCTTCATCGTCGGGCCGACGCTCGGCGGCCTGCTGGTGGACACCGCCGGATGGCGCAGCATCTTTTACCTCGTTCTCCCTCTTTGCGCCGGAGCTCTGGCGCTTGCCTGGAGCGCAGTGGACGAAAGCAAGGATGCGAAAGGGCGCAGGCTTGACCTCCCAGGGCAGGCTGCGGCGATCGCGGCGCTTGGCGGGTTCGCGTTCGCCGCCATCGAAGGTCCACACCTCGGCTGGACTTCGGCGGCGGTCCTCTCAGCCGCGGCCGTCGGCTGCGTTGGCACGATCGCGTTCGTGCTCATCGAGCGAGGCACACCGGAGGGCCTCGTGCCATTCGAGCTTTTTCGCAGCAGACCCTTCAGTGCCGCGCTCGCAATCGCGGGCTTGATGACCTTCGGGATGTACGCGCTGCTCTTCCTGATGCCGCTCTACTTCCAGACGTTGCGCGACCAAACTCCGCTCATGGCCGGCTTGAGCCTGCTTCCGCTTTCCATCACCTTCGTTGCGGTCTCGCAGTTGAACGGCCCGATCATGCGCGCCATCGGGCCGCGCGCGACGATGGCCGCGGGAATGGCGGCGATGGGCATCGGCGCGCTCGTGTGCGGGCTCCTCGCCGCCGGGACGGCGTACTGGCCGGTCGCGGCCGCCCTCGCCGTAGTTGGCATGGGCCTTGGCCTCAACACCGCGCCAGTCAACAACGTCGCGGTGCAGAACGCGCCGCGTGAGCGCAGCGGGACGGCCTCGGGGCTTTTGAACACCGCGCGCATGGTCGGCGCGACGCTCGGCGTCGCGCTCCTCGGCGCCGTGTTCGCTCACTTTGCGGGCCAGACGGCGCAGGTGAACGGCTTCCTCCCCGGCCTGCGCGCCGCCCTGGCGCTCGGCGGGATCGCCGAGCTTGCCGGTGCGGCGATCGCCCTGCGTTTCGTCCGAGCCGGCTAGGCTCCGCCCAGGCGAAGGCTGAACTGGTAGACGTTGGCGGCGGGCAGCTCGAGCTTTTCGCCGGTGACCCATTCGACGATCGGCGTGAACTGGCGGCATTCCGCGCTTGCCAGGCCGGGCTCCATCTCGAAGATGCCACCGCCTGTCTCGGCCGCCCGCACGAATATGTCGGAGTCGAGGAGACGCCCGATCAGGTCCAGGTTGAGCGCCTTGAGGAAGCGCTCGAGCGGCTGGTACACCGGCATCGACCGGCGTACGCGGTTGGCGATCACGCCGATGCGGATCCCGCGCGTGCGCACGATGCCGGTAAGCAGCACGTCCTTGATGAAGTGCGCCGTGGCGTGGATGTCGATCGAGGAGGGGGTGACTGGGATGAGCACGCAGTTCGCCCGACACAACAACTCCTGGAGCAGCACGCCCGAGACGCCGCCGGGGGCGTCGATGATGAGCTGCTTCGTTTCGGCCGGCACGTACATGCCGAGGCTGCGCAGTTGGCCGAATTTCTCGGGTGCGGCGTTCGAGCCGTGGATCTTGCCGAGCGATGCGTTGCGCTGTTTCAGCCAGTGCAGGCTCGACCCCTGCGGGTCGTAGTCCATGATGGTCGTGGCGACGTTCGCCATGGCGAAGTAGCTCGCCAGGTTGATCGACACGGTAGTTTTGCCGGCGCCGCCCTTCCGATTGATGACCAGCGTGGTATTCATGCCACATTCCCTTCTTGTTTTCTGGTGGCTTATCGGCGCGGCCATCATGCGCCGGCTCCCACGTAAAATCAAATCTCTACGAGCGGCGCTGCGCTGTCGGGCTGCGGCGTCAAAGCGCGTCAGAGCTTGCAAGGCTTTCGCCGTGCCGTGGCAGATTTCGCGGCGGGCCAATGAGTTGGCTACTATGCTGCGGCTCGCGCCGCAATGAACAATTACGACAATCCCTACCGCGACGATCCCGAGCTCACCCCGTTGACCCGCGCCGGTCGCTTCATGGAATGCGCTTTTGCAGTAGTGCTCGCGTTCCTGGCGGTGTACCTTTCCAAGTAAACCAACCCCGCGCGGGGGTCGTTAACTAGTTACCTTCCCCGCCGTCGGATGCAAGCGCAAGGTATCGGCATGGCAAAAGCAGTCTACCAACGCTCGGTCGAGATGGCCGCCGAGATCCTAGGGAGCAACGATGCGGTCGCCGGGTACCTCGGCGTGAATCCTGCGGAGGTGCTCGCCTGGGTAGAGGGCAGGGCGGAGCCCGCCATCAACCTGTTCCTGCGGCTCGTCGACCTCATCGAGCGGAGCACGGTCAGCGCCGCCCGCACGGCGACGGTCGTGCGCTCCAAGCGCGACGAAAAAGGCTAGAACCCGGCCCTACTCGGGCTGGATGCCGGCTTCCTTCACGATCCGGCCCCACTTGTCGACCTCGGCCTGGATCACGTTGCCGAACTGCTCGGGCGTGCCGCCCTGGATCTCGATTCCCGCGGCAGTTAGGCGTGCGCGCACATCATCCTGCCTCAGCGCCGCGTTGATGACCCCGTTCAGCCTGTTCACGGCGTCCTTCGGCGTGCGCGCCGGAGCGAGGATGCCGCCCCAGGTACTGGCGTCGTAGCCCGGCAGGCCGGACTCCGCGATCGTCGGCAGGTCCGGGAACGAGCTCGAGCGCTTCAGCGTGGTCACCGCGATGCCGCGCAGCGCGCCCGAGCGCACGTGCGGCGCGATCGCGGTCACCGTGTCGAAGATCATCGCGGTGCGGCCGGCGAGGAGATCGGGATGCGCCGCCGAGCTGCCCTTGTAGGGCACGTGCTGCATCTTCGTCTTCGTCATGTTCATGAAGAGCTCCGCCGCCATGTGGAGCGAGCTTCCCGGGCCGCTCGAGGCGTAGGCCGCCTTGTCCGGATTGGCGCGGATCCACGCCGCGAGCTCCTGGACGTTCTTCGCGCCCACCGAAGGATGCACCGCGAGAAGGAGCGGCACGACGTGCGTGTACGCGACCGGCGCGAAGTCCTTCACCGGGTCGTAGGGCAGGTTCTTGTAGAGCCACTTGTTGGTCGCGTGGCTCGACGCGACGATCACCAGCGTGTAGCCGTCTGGCGGGCTCTTGGCGACGAAATCGGTGCCGAGGTTGTTCGCGGCGCCGGGCTTGTTCTCCACGATCACCGGCTGGCCGAGCGGCGCGGACATCTTCTCGGCGAGCGAGCGTGCGATGAGGTCGATCGCGCCTCCGGTGGTCGCCGGCACTACGATCTTGACCGGCCGCGATGGATAGGTCTGCGCCACGGCCACGCCACAAACCAACAAGAGCAAGACCGGGAGCCATCGGTAGAACGTCGTCATGCGCATCTCCCTAGTCCGCGCGGATGTGGTTGTCGCGGATCACCTTGCCCCAGCGCTCCAGATCGCGCGCCACGACCTCGTTGAAGCGCGGATACCCGACGCCGGTGGGCTGGAAGCCGAGCTCTCGCAGCCGCGCAGAAACCTCAGGAGAAAGCACCGCCTTGCTGATCTCGAGGGAAATCTGCTCGAGGAGCCGCTTGGGCGTCGCGGCGGGTGCGAAGACGCCGTGCCAGGCTTCGATGCCTACGCCCGGGAACGCGCTGTCGAAGGGCGGCACCCCGGGCAACGTCTCGATCGGCTTCGCGCCGGTGACGAGGAGAGGACGCAGCGTGCCGGCGCGGATCTGCGGCAGCACGCCGACCGAGACCTCGAACATGAAGTCGACTTCCCCGGCGAGCACCGCCTGCACCGCCGCGGCGGCGCCTTTGTACGGGATATGGTTGATGCTCGCGCCCGAGGCGCCCTTCATGAGCTCGAAGAACAGATGCTGCCCGGAACCGGTCCCTGCGCTCGCATAGTTCAGCTTGCCGGGCTGGCTTTTGGCCAGCGCGATCAGTTCCTCCACCGAGCCGACGCCGGATTTCGCGTTCGCCACCAGCACGTAGTCGATAAGCGCGATCTGCGACACGCCGACGAGGTCGCGCAAGGTGTCGTACGGCAGCTTCTGCAGGTGCGGGGTCGCCACGAGCGGCGTCGAGTTGACCGCAAGGGTGTAGCCGTCGGGCGCGCTCTTCGCGAGCAGGTCGGTGCCGATCGCGCCGCTCGCGCCCCCGCGGTTGTCGATCACCACCGGCTGCCCCCACTGCTCGGAGAGCTTGCGCCCGAGCACCCGGCCGACGATGTCGAGCGGGCCGCCCGGCGGGAACGGCACGATCAGCCGCACCGGTCGGGCAGGAAAATCCGCCGCAAACACCGTCATCGCCGTGAAAGCGATAAGCGCGATGAGAATTTTCAGAAAGACTCTCGTCATGCGGCCTTCCGTCGACCCTCCCGATCGAGCAGGCCCGCGGCGACCAGCGCGCGGCGGATGCGCTCGATTTCCTCGGCCGGCAGCTTGACGAGCGGCGGGCGCACCACGGCGCGCGGCAACCGGCCGAGGAGCACCAGCGCCTCCTTCATGCGGTTGTGCATGTCGACGAACGGGTCGGCGTAGAACGCCTCGGCCGTCGGGTAGATCCGGTCGTGGATCGCCTTTGCGGCGGCCAGATCGTTTGCCTGGACCGCGCCCCACAGGTCGGTCTGCAGGCCGGCGATCACCGAGCCGCTACCGGAAAGCAGCCCCTTGCAGCCGACCACGAGCGAGCTGAAGAGCCAGGAGCTGTGCGTGGTAAGCACGTTCACCGGCCGCGCGCGCGACTGCAGCGCGCGAATTTGCCGCTCGTGCAACAGCGGGCTCGCGCACCAGTCCTTGATCGCGCGCACCGTGGGCACTTCGTTGCAGATGCGCTCGAGGGTGCCCATGGGATAGCCTTGTCCGCCCGCGAGCGGATACTGGAACACGATGAGCGGAAGGTCGGAGACGTCCGCGACGCGCCGGAAGTGCTCGAGCGCCATCTCCGGGCGCTGCCCGAAGGTGTAGATGCCCGGCGGGAACACGAGCAGCGCCGAAGCGCCTCCCGCGGCGGCCATGGCGGCGAGACGCTGCGCCTCGAGCGAACCGTCCGCGTAGATGCCGTTCACGATCGGCAGCCGCGCGCCGATCTCCTCCTGCGTGATCTCGAGAATCCGGCGCTGCTCCTCGAACGTGCATGAAGCGACTTCGGAGGCGTGCGCGTTGGTGCAGATTGCACTCAGTCCCGCGACCGAAGCCACGTCGCGCAGGTGCGCGCGGTAAGCGGCTTCGTCGATCGACAGGTCGTCGTGGAACGGCAGCAGCACCGCCGGGATGACTCCCTGCGGAACGTAGTCGCGATGGCGTGGCATGGCTGTCCTCCTCCGGCGAGCGAGGGCTATTCTAGCCCCTGAAAAAACAAACGCCCCGAGGCTTGCGCCCGGGGCGTCTGCTAGGCAGCCGGCCTAGATGCTGGCCGGACTCCTGTTCTTAGGATTGCCCCCAAACTGCACGGGTCGACGATCCACCGTCAGAGTCCTGCCGGCCGGTCGTGCCTTGGTCGTCTCTCACGGGATCACCTCCTTTCAAAGTTGCCAGCCTTTAGTCTAGCGTGGAAGCGTGCCGCGTGGAAACGGCGGCATCGTCCAACTGGGCTAGACTGCCACGGCATGCGCCTTGCCTCCTTCATCTTGTTGTTCTCGCTGAGCCTCGCCGCGCATGCGCAACAGCAGCGCGACGAGCTTGGCGTGCGCTATTGGTACAGCGGCGGCACGAGCACGCGGAGCCACAACGCGCAGGGAGCGAATCCATCGCTCGGCAACCCGACGTCGGTGCTCACCTACGAGGACCTCGAGGCGCATGCGCTGGAGCTGCACGGACGCAAGCGTCTCACGAACGGTGGGTTCATCAAGGGGAATCTGGGCCTCGGCAACATCAAGGGCGGCTCGTTCGACGACGAGGATTTCAACGCCGGGCAGGTGAAGAAGCAGGATACGACCTCGACGGTGAAGGGCAACTATGTAAGGTACGCGACCATCGATTTCGGCGGCGACGTATGGCGATTTCGCAATGGCAGCGCGGGCCTCTTCGTCGGCTACCAGTACTGGAGGGAGCGCCTGGACGCGTACGGAGTGGTGTTCACTGTTCCGCCCATCGGCCGAACCGACGGGGATTCGGTTCCGGTGGTCACCAACGACGTGACGTGGCAGTCGTTGCGCGTCGGAATCACGGGAACGGCGCAGTTCGACACCCGGACGCGTTTCCTGTTCGACGGTGCGTTCGTGCCGTACGCGAAAGTGAGCGACGAGGACAGCCATTGGATGCGGGTGAACCCGCCGGACCCGGATTTTTTCCTCGGACCCGCGCCCAACATCCACATCAAGGGCACCGGCTACGGCTTTCAGTTCGAAGCGGAGCTGCGCCACGAAGTGCGGCGCGACTGGGAGGTCGGGGCGGGCCTGCGCTACTGGTGGCTGCGTGCCACGGATGGCACCCGGACGGCACTGGGTTTCAGCGTGCCGCTCTCCGAGCTCACATCCCAGCGCGGCGGCTTTACCCTGAGCGTGACGCACAGGTGGTGACGAGGCTTCTTCCTGCGCTCGCGTTCGGCTTCGTCGCGGGCGGCGCGGCGGCGCAGATCCCGTCGGGCACGCCGCTGCGCGACGGCGTGCCGACGCTCGCGCCGATCCTCGAGAAGGTGACGCCCGCGGTGGTCAACATCGCTGTGCTCCAGGCGAGCCCCGAGGAGCAGAACCCGATGCTGCGCGACCCGTTCTTCCGCCGCTTTTTCGGCGGTCCGGCGCAGCCCGAGCCGCAGATCGCAGCCGGCTCGGGCGTGATCGTCGACGCGAAGAGCGGCTACGTGATGACCAACGCGCACGTCGTGAAGGACGCGCGCGAGGTGCTGGTCACGCTCAAGGACAACCGCAGGCTCCCGGCGAAGCTCGTCGGCGCGGACCCCGGCACCGACATCGCCGTGGTGCGGGTCGACCCGAAGAACCTGGTCGACGTGAAGTTCGGCGATTCCGACGCGCTGCAGGTCGGCGACTTCGTGATCGCGATCGGCAATCCGTTCGGCCTCGGCCAGACCGCCACCTCGGGCATCGTCTCGGCGCTCGGCAGGAGCGGCCTGTCGATGGAGGGCTACGAGCACTTCATCCAGACCGACGCCTCGATCAACCCCGGCAACTCGGGTGGCGCGCTCGTCAACCTCAAGGGAGAGCTCGTCGGCATCAACACGGCGATCATCGGCCCTTCCGGCGGCAACGTCGGCATCGGCTTCGCGGTCCCGGTGGTGATGGCGCACGCGGTCATGGAGCAGCTCGTCAAGTTCGGCGAGGTGAAGCGCGGCCGCCTCGGAATCAGCATGACCGATGTGGTCGGGGGCGAGGGCGCGACCATCGCCGAGGTGCAGGCCGACTCGCCGGCGTCGAAGGCCGGGTTGCGCAAGGGCGACGTGGTCACGGGTTTCAACGGACGCCCGGTGCGCGGCGCGGCCGAGCTGCGCGCGCGGCTCGGGGTCGTGCCGGTGGGCGATACGGTCGATCTGCAGGTCCAGCGCGGCGGCGAACAGCGCACCCTCAGGGCGCAGATTGGCGCGATCGAAACTCGGGCGAGCGGCGGCCAAGCGGTGCAGGAGCTCGCCGGAGCGGTGTTCCAGGAAGTCAGCAAGGCCGGGCTTCCCGGCCGCAACCGTGCAGTGCTCGTCACCGCGGTCAAGCCCGAGTCTCCGGCGTTCCGCCACGGGCTGCGCGCAGGCGACCTCATCGTCGGCGTCAACGCGCGGCGCGTCAGCTCGGTGAAAGAGCTCACCGCGGCGCTGAAGATCCGCGGCGGCGCTCAGATCAACGTGCTTCGCGGCGACAACATGCTCACCATCCCGGTGAGCTGAAAATCGAGGTCTCACCCGGTGGGACCAAGGTCCCATATCGACCCCGGCGCGGTTGCCGCTATTGTTGGGAGATGAAATTTCCCCTTCTAACCGTGGCCGCGGTCGCGCTCGTTGCCGGGTGCGCCAGCGAACCCGAGCGAGCGCCGCGCACGATGGAGGACCTCGCCGCGGCGCGGCAGGACGATGACCTCGCGCGGGCGAATGCGGCGCGCAGCCTGAGCGAGCAGCTTGTGCAGCGGGCCGAGCGCAAGGTCAAGGCGGCGAAGCCGGGCGGCCCGCGGCCGACGATCGATATGCTCGTCATTTCCGGCGGCGGCGACTGGGGCGCCTTCGGCGCCGGCGTGCTGAAGGGATGGGGTCGGGTCAAGGGCGAGATGGCGCGCCCGCAGTTCGACGCCGTCACTGGCGTCAGCACAGGAGCGATGATCGCGCCGTTCGCGTTCCTCGGCGACGACGATGCGGTCGAGCGCATCGTGCGCCTCTACCGTAACCCGAAGCCGGACTGGACCCGCTCCCGCGGCTGGTTGTTCTTCTGGCCGAGCAATCCGTCGTTCTACGCCATGCCGGGGCTCGAGCGCGAGATGGCCGAGAGCCTCGACCGCCCGATGCTCGAGCGCATCGCCGCTGAGCAGGGAAACGGCCGCGTGCTCGTCGTCAATACCACCAACATCGACTTGGGCGACAGCCGCCCCTGGGACCTCGTCGCCGAGGCGCGCACCGAGCTTGCTGGCGGCGAGGCCGGCCGGGTGCAGCGCATCCTGCTCGCGAGCGCCGGCATCCCGGCGGTATTCCCGGCGCGCGAGATCGGCACTTTTCTCTACGTCGACGGCGCCATTACCGGAAATATCCTCTACGGCGGGCGCATCGACGAGCAGGACAGCCTTGCGGTCCTGTGGCGCAAGCGTTATCCGAGCACGCCGCTGCCGCGCCTTCGCTACTGGGTGATCTTCAACAACCAGTTCCGCTTCCCGCCGCAGGTCACGCCGGACAAGTGGCCCGACATCATGTCGCGCGCGACCATCATGGCGACGCAGACGGGGACGGTGGCCGCCATGCGGCATCTTTTTGCGCGCGCCGAGCTGATCCACCTCAAGCAGAAGGTGGACGTGGAGGTGCGCGTCATGGCGGTGCCGGACTCGTTCGTGCCCTCCGTGCCGGGCACGTTCCAGAAGGAGGTCATGAACGCGCTTGCCGACCTCGGGGAGAAAATGGGGGCCGACCCCGCGAGCTGGCGCGAGACCCCCCCGGACTGACGCGTCGCTGCTGTCCCCGTATTGGCCTTTGGTCCAATAGGGGGGAGGATGGGGACCAGCCAGAATCACCGGTAGTCAGGTAGCAGAAAGGGTGCCGCCATGCCGCCTCTGAGCCGCGCAGCCAGCGTATTTCTCGCCGGCACGCTCGTCGCCGCCTGCTCCAAGGACGCTCCACCGCCGCCCCAGCGGCCCGCGCCGCAGGTCACGGTCGTGACGGTGAAGCCGCAAAGCGTTCCGTACATCGCCACGTTCGTCGCGCAGACCGAGAGCTCTCGGCAGGTCGACATCGTCGCGCGCGTCTCCGGCTACCTCGACCGGATCGACTACCGCGAAGGCGAGCTGGTGAAGGAAGGCGACGTGCTGTTCCGGATCGACCCCAAGCCGTTCCAGGCGCAGCTCGAGTCGGCCCAGGGGGAGCTGAAGGCTCAGGAAGCGCGCCATAGCACCGCCTTCGCCACACTCAACCGCATCAAGCCGCTCACCGAAATGCGCGCCATGTCGCAGGCCGATCTCGACAAGGCGCAAGGCGAGTTCGATTCGTCGCGCGCCGCGGTGTACTCGGCGCAGGCGAAGGTGAAGGAAATGCACCTGAACCTGAGCTACGCCACCATCCGCTCGCCGGTCAGCGGTGTCGCGAGCCGCGCGCTGCAGCGCCAGGGCGCCTACGTCAATTCGACCTCGGAAAGCGCGAAGCTCACGTACGTCGCCGCGCTCGATCCGATCTGGGTCAACTTCAGCGTGTCGCAGAACCAGCTCGCGAAGATCAAGGACGAGATCGCGCAGGGACACCTCACGCCGCCGCCGGGACGGGTGTTCGAGATCGAGCTGGTGCTTCCGGGTGGTGCGCTCTATCCGGAGCACGGACGGATCAGCTTCGCTGATCCCTCGTTCAGCCAGGAGACGGGGTCTTTCCTCGTGCGCGCGGTGCTGCCCAATCCGAGGAGTGACCTGAAGCCCGGGATGTTCGTGACCGCGAAAGTGAAGGGTGGCACACGAACCAACGCGATCGCAGTGCCGCAGCTCGCCGTGCAACAGGGCGCGAACGGGCACCTGGTCTACGTCGTGCGCGAGGACGGTGTCGCCGAGCTGCGGCCGGTGGTGGTCGGCGACTACTACGGCGAGAAGGACATCTTCATCCTCGCCGGCCTGCAGGCCGGCGACCGCGTCGTCGTGGATGGGGCGCTGAAGGTCGTACCGGGGCAGCCCGTGAAGATCGTGGAAGGAGCCGAACCCAAACCCCCAGCCCAGAAGTAGGCGCCGGTGTTCACACATTTCTTCATCGAGCGGCCGATTCTTTCGTCGGTGATCTCGCTGCTGATCGTGCTTGCGGGCGCTGTGTCGATGACGGTCTCGCCGATCGAGCAGTATCCGGACATGTCGCCGCCGCAGGTCACGATCAGCGCGATCTATCCGGGCGCCACCGCCGAGGTGATCGCGAACAACGTCGCCGCGCCGATCGAGACGCAGCTGAACGGCATCGACAACCTGCTCTACTACTACTCGACCAGCTCCTCGAGCGGCAACGCCGAGATCGTGGTGGTGTTCCGGCCCGGCAGCAATCCGGACATCAACCAGGTCAACGTGCAGAACAAGCTTTCCCAGGCGACGCCGCAGCTGCCGCAGGTCGTCACCCAGCAAGGCCTGGTGGTGGAGAAGAAGTCGCCGAGCATCATGATGGTGCTGTCGATCTACTCGCCCGACGAGCGTTACAGCGCCACCTACCTCGACAACTACAGCAACCTCTACGTGCTCGAGGAGCTCAAGCGCATCCCGGGCGCCAACCGCTCGTCGGTGTTCGGCTCGCCCGACATCGCGATGCGCGTGTGGCTGCAGCCCGACCGGATGGCGCAGCTCGGCATCAACGTGCAGCAGGTCACCGCGGCGATCCAGAGCCAGAACCAGGCCTTCGGCATCGGCCAGATCGGTGCTCCGCCGGCGCGCCCCGGCACCGAGCAGCAGTTCGTGGTCACCGCCCAGGGCCTGCTCTCCAAGCCGGAGGAATTCGAGAACATCATCGTGCGCGCCACCCGCGAAGGCGTGGCGAGCGTGCGCATCCGCGACATCGGCCGCGTCGAGCTCGCCAAGCGCGACTACTCGCTGCAGGGCCGCATGAACGGCAAGACCGCGACCACCATCGGCATCTACCAGCAGCCGGGCGCCAACGCGGTCGCGACCGCGAAGGCGGTTCGAGCGAGGATGGAGGAGCTGAAGGCCAAGTTCCCCACCGGCCTCGACTACAAGATCGTCCTCGACACCAGCCAGTTCACGCTCTACTCGATCGACAAGGTGGTGCACACCTTCTTCGAGGCGGTGCTGCTGGTGGTGCTGGTGGTATTCGTGTTCCTGCAGTCGCTGCGCGCCACCGTCATCCCGATCCTGGCGGTGCCGGTGTCGATCATCGGCACCTTCGTCGGCATGCATCTCCTCGGCTTCTCGATCAACATGCTGACGATGTTCGGCATGATCCTGGCGATCGGCCTGGTGGTCGACGACGCCATCGTCGTGGTCGAAAATGTCGAGGCGAACATTGCCTCGAAGAAGCTCTCGCCGCTCGAGGCGGCGAAGCAGGCGATGACCGAGATCGCCGGCGCGCTGATCTCGATCGTGCTCGTGCTGCTCGCCGTGTTCCTGCCGGTCGCTTTTCTCGGCGGCGTCACCGGCACGCTGTACAAGCAGTTCGCGATCACCATCTCCATCTCCATGGTGATCTCGGGCATCATGGCGCTCACCCTCTCGCCGGCGCTCGCCGCGATCATCCTCAAGGCGCAGCACGGCGAGAAGAACCGCTTCTTCCGTGCGTTCGAGTCCGGCTTCGAGGGCGTGCGGCGCGCCTACCTTGGCGGCGCGACGCGCGTGCTCCGCGCCTGGCCGCTCGCGCTGCTCGCGTTCGCCGGCATGCTCGCCGGGATCCTGCTCATGTTCCGCATCCTCCCCGCGAGCTTCGTGCCCGCGGAGGACCAGGGCTACTTCTTCGTCGTCGCCCAGGTTCAGGACTCCGCGAACCTCGACGTGACCGCGCGCTTCACGCGGCAGCTCGAAGAGGTCATCCTGAAGGACCCCGCGGTCCAGGACGTGGGCACGGTCAACGGCTACAGCTTCATCGACGGGCAGCAGAACAACAGCGCGGCGGTCATCTTCGGCTTGCTCAAGCCATTCGATGAGCGCAAGGACCCGAAGCTGCTTTCCTTCGATACGCTGAGAAGGCTCAACGCGCAGTTCTTCGCCCGCAAGGATGGCATCGCCTTTGCCGTCAACCCGCCGTCGATTCCCGGCCTCGGCACGACCGGCGGCTTCGAGTTCTACGTGCAGAACCGCGGCTCGGGCGAGCCGCGCGCCACCGACCAGGCGCTGCAGGCGTTCCTCGCCAAGGCGCGGCAGCGGCCCGAGCTGCAGGGCGTGAACACCACGTTCCGCGCGAACAGCCAGCAGCTTTTCGTCGACCTCGACCGCAACAAGGCCGAGGTGCTCGGCGTGCACGTGGGCGACGTGTTCCAGGCCATGCAGGCGTACTTCGGCTCTCAGGTCGCCGGCCAGTTCTCGCAGTTCAGCCGCGTCTGGTTCGTGATCCTGCAGGCCGACGCCGACTACCGCGCCAACCCCGACGATTTCAGCAAGGTCTACGTGCGCGCCGCGAGCGGCGCCAACATTCCGCTGTCGGCGCTGATCACCACGCGCTACATCGCCTCGCCAAAGATCGTGACGCGCTTCAACGGCTTCCCCTCGGTCAAAATCACCGGCAACCCGGCGCCGGGCTCGAGCTCGGGCCAGGCGATCCGCGCGATGGAGCAGGTCGCGGCCGAGACGCTGCCGGGCGACTTCGCCTATGCCTGGGCCGGCGAGGCGCTGCAGGAGAAGGAATCGGGCAGCACCTCGTCGTCCGCCTTCGTCTTCGGGCTGATCATCGTGTTCCTGCTGCTCGCCGCGCAGTTCGAGAAGTGGACCCTGCCGGTCGCGGTGGTCCTGACGGTGCCGTTCGCCGTGCTTGGCGCGCTCGCGCTCACCTGGGCGCTCGGGCTGGAGAACGACGTCTACTTCCAGGTGGGCCTCGTGACCCTGGTCGGCCTCGCGGCGAAGAACGCGATCCTGATCTGCGAGTTCGCGATCGAGCGGGTGCATCACGGGATGGCCCCGCGCGAGGCGGCGATCGAGGCGGCGGGGCTGCGCCTGCGTGCCATCCTGATGACGTCGTTCGCTTTCGTCCTCGGCTGTGTGCCGCTTGCCACCGCGAGCGGCCCGGGCGCCAACAGCCTGCGCGCGATCGGCACCGGCGTGATCGGCGGCATGCTCGCCTCGACGCTCGTCGCGGTGTTCTTCGTGCCGCTCTTCTTCTGGATGCTCGAGTCGACGAGCGCAAGGTTTTCCGGCAAGAAAGTGGCCTCGGGAGGACCCGTTCCCGCCGGAGCGCCGGCGAGGCGGGAGGGGGATTGAGAAGTTCGCGGGAGGGGCTGGGAAGCTCGCTGGGGCTGTGCGTGCTGCTCTGCGGCTGCGCCCTGGGCCCGGACTACTCTCGACCCCAGATCGAGTCGCCGGCCGCGTACCGCATCGACTATCCGAAGGCGGCCGACGTCGCCAACACGAAGTGGTGGGAGCAGTTCGGCGATCCGGCGCTCAACCAGCTCGTCGAGGACGCGCTGCGCGGCAACCTCGACGTGAAGCAGGCGGCAGCGCGCGTCGAGCGGTTCTTGGGCGCGCTGCGCACCACGCGCTCGCAGTTCTTCCCGCAGTTCGGCTACGGCGGCGACGTCAGCCGCAACCGTGCCAGCACCGTCGGGCAGCCGCCGCTCGGTCCGGGGGTCGATCCGAATTATTCGCTCTACCAGGCTTCGCTCAACGCCGACTGGCAGATCGACCTCTTTGGCCGCGTGCGCCGGCAAAGCGAGCAGGCGCAGGCCGCAGTGTACGCGAGCGAGCAGGGCCGCCGCGGCGTGATCCTGTCGCTCGTCGCGACCACCGCCTCGGCTTACATCAACCTGCGCGCGCTCGACCGACAGCTCCAGATCGCCCAGGACACGGCCAAGAACTACGGCGAGACGCAGAGCCTTTTCGGCCTGCGCCTCAAGGGCGGCGTCATCTCGGACGTCGAGATGTCGCAGATCGAGTCGCAGTACCAGGCGGCGCTCGCCGCGATCCCGGCGCTCGAGTTCTCCATTGCCCAGCAGGAAAACCTGATCTCGATCCTTCTCGGGCGCAACCCCGGGCCGATATCGCGCGCGCGGACGATCGACGAGCTCACCCCGCCGGCGATTCCCGCGGGCCTTCCGGCGGAGCTGCTCGAGCGGCGGCCCGACATCCTCCAGGCCGAGCAGAATCTCGTCGCCGCGAACGCCAACATCGGCGCGACGAAGGCGCTTTATTTTCCGTCTTTCTCGATCACCGGCGCGTACGGCTGGGTAAGCACCGCGGCCAGCGACTTTCTTACCGGCCCTGCGAGGGCGTGGACCGCCGCGCTGGGCGTGAGCGGGCCGCTGTTTACCTTCGGCGCGATCGAAGGCCAGGTGCGCTCCTCGGAAGCCGCCAGGGACGAGGCCGTGCTCTTCTACCAGCAGGCGATCCTCAACGCGTTGCAGGAAACCAACAACGCCCTCGTCGGTTCGCAGAAGACGAGCGAGCAGGCCGAAGCGCAGGCGCGGCGCGTGCGCGCGCTGCGCAACTACGCGCGGCTCTCGCGGGCGCGTTTCGACAACGGCGCGGCGAGCTACGTCGAGGTGCTGGTCGCCGAGAACGATCTTTTCACCGCCGAGCTGAACGCGGTCAGCGCGCAGGCCGACCGCCTGACGCAGATCATCAACGTCTACAAGGCAATGGGCGGCGGCTGGGTCGACCTGGGCGATCAGATCGCCGCCCCCGTCCAGCCCGCGAGCCCCCCGAAGTAGGCCCAACGTCCAATATCGGCCGCCGCGCCGCAGGACTATCTTCAGGCGATGAAAAAACTCGCATTGACCGCAGCGCTCCTGGCCGCGGCGCCGGCCCTGGTCCTCGCGCAGTCATCGCAGCGCGCAGGAAGGAACGAAATCTACCTCGCGCCGGTGTTCACCGAGGGGAAGGCCTACTCGTTCGAAGGCGGGAGCAGCGCGCACACCGATACCGGCTATGGCCTTCTCTTCGGCTGGGCCCGCAACTTTAGCCCGCACGTCGCCGGCGGGCTCGAGATCGCCTGGAGCAACCAGGACTACCGCGCGACGGTACAACCGGGCCCGGGAAACAGCTTCGCCGCGGGAAACATCAACGGCACACTCGAGTCGCGCACGATCCGCTTCTTCGGCAGCTACAACTTTTCGAGCGCCGCGTTCACGCCCCTTGTCACCGGCGGCCTGGGCTGGACCTGGGTCGACACCAACATCCCGAATGGGTTGCCGGAGACGTTCTGCTGGTACTACCCGTGGTGGGGCAGCTACTGCGCGACCGGCGTGCCGACGGCCGACACCACCAAGTTCAGCTACAACCTCGGCGCCGGCGTGCGCTACGACTACGGGCGCGGAGTGTTCCGCGCAATCGTGAGCGAGCAGTGGATCGACTTCGGCGGCAGCTACGGCTCGTCGGCCGTGACCCAGTTCCGCATCGATTTCGGCACCAAGTTCTGAAGGAGCGATGAGTCGCTAGGAGCGGCATGAAGCGCGCGGCCTACGCCGTCGGGGGGATTGTCCTGGCGGCAGTGCTGGCCGTGGTGCTGCTCGGCCCGGCCTACATCGACCATCCGGCGGTCCAGGCGGGGATCCAGCAGCGCCTGTCGCAGGCGCTGCAGGGACAAGTGACCTGGGAGGCGCTCGACGTCGCGCTCTTCCCCGCGCCGCACGGCGAGCTTCGGAAGCTCCGCATCGAAGTCCCCGGCAAGCTCGGCGCGAGCGCCGACCAGGTCAACGTGTATCTGCGCCTGTGGCCGCTCTTCCGAGGGGCAGTGGAGATTTCCTCCCTCACCCTGAAGAAGCCGACCATCCGGCTTGCCGGGAGCGGCGGCGAGGCTTCCGGCAGCGATGCTCCGTTCGATGCGCTGACTGCCTATCGCGCAGCAATGGAGCCCGCTGCGCGCGCCCTGTTCGAGTTCGCGCCCGATACCGCGGTCAAGCTCGAGGAGGCCAGCGTCGAAATCGGGCCGCAGTTCACTCTGCGCGACCTGCGCGCGGATGCGCGCACCGACGGCAAGGGTGTCCAGCTCGAGCTTTCGAGCGCCGCGAACCTGTGGAAGCGCCTCTCGGTCGAGGCGCGCGTCGACTACGCGGACCTCGCGGCGCGCGCTGCGATCGCGCTCGAGGCGCTCGCGCTCGACAAGGACATCCCGCCCGCGACGCTGCGCGCAAGGCTGCGCACCGACGGCAAGAGCGGGATCGAAGGCGAGTTCGACGGCAGCCTCGATACCGTGGTGCCGCAGGCGAAAGGCCGGCTGCTCGCTGCGGCCGGCAAGCCGCCGCAGCTCGTCGCCGAGCTCGCGGACGTCGACCTCGCGCAGGCGCTCGCGATCGCGCGCCGCAAAATCGCCGGGCTGGACGCCATCGAGTCCGCGCAAGGCCGGCTCTCGGCCAAGATCGACGCCTCCCTCGAGCGTGCATGGCGGATGCACCTCGACATCGTCCAGTCGAACGCGGCGGTGAAGGTAGCCCAGCTGCCTTGGGAGCTCTCGGCTCACAGCGCGAAGCTCGCGTTCAGCGGCGAGCGTGTGAACGTCACCGACCTGAAGGGCTCGCTCGGCAATTCGACTTTCTCGAACGCCGCGCTGCAGGTCGAGCTGGCGCAGCCGGCGCGGCTCTCGTCAGCATCGGCGCGCGCCACGCTCGATCTCGCGCAGCTCTTTCCCTGGCTGCAGACCAAGCTACCGCTCGACGAAGTGTCTTCGGTCTCCGGGAGCGCGGACGTCACCCTGAACCGCCTCGCGCTGCGCTTCGACAAGCCCGAAGCAGTCGACTTTGACGCCGTGGTGCAGCCGCGCAATGCGAGCGCAACGCTCAAGGTGCTGCCCGCCGCCATCAAACTCGCTGCTGGAGAGATTCGCGCCGACTCCAAACGAGTGCGCGTCGCGGGGCTGCGCGGGATCATTGGGAAATCCGAATTCTCGGACGCCGCGCTTCAGGTCGAACTCGGCAGAACGCCGGGCATCACGTCGGCCTCGGCGCGCGCGACGCTGCAGCTCGATCAGTGGTTTCCCTGGCTGCAGAAGAAAATCCCGCTGGACGAGGTCGCGTCGGTCGCCGGGCGCGCTGAATTGAATTTGAGCCGGCTGGCGCTTCGATTCGACAAGCCGGCGGCAGCGGATTACGACGTGGTGGTCACACCGCGTGGCGTCAGCGTGGTGCTGAAAGCCCTGCCCGCTGCCGTCACGGCGGACGGGGGCTCGGTGCGGGTCGGGCCGAAGGCCGCTACCCTGGAAAACGTCGCGGTGGCGATGCTCGACGCCCGAACGCGAGTGTCCGGCACCGCTGGAATCGCCAGGCCCGCCGTGGAGCTGGCGCTCGCCGAGGGCGTTGCAGGCGAGAAGATCGTGCAGTGGGCGCTCGAGCTCGGCGAGCTGCCGCCGCGGCTCGAGCCGAAGACGCCGCTGCGCTTCGCCGCGAAGCGCGTCGCCTGGGCGCCGCAGGGAACGCTCGAAGCCGACGCGCGCGTCGACTTCGACGGCGGCCCGCAGGTGGCGTTCGCGCTCGCCTCCAAGCCGAAGCTGCTCGAGCTGCCGCGCATCGCGATCAAGGACGGGGCGAGCGACGCCGTGCTCGGTGCGTCGATCGCCGAGGATCTCGTGCGCGCCAATTTCTCCGGCACTCTCCAGGGGCGCAGCATCGCTGCGATGCTGCGCCGGCCGGGGCCCGCGACGGCTTCGGGCAGCGCGCAGGGCAAGCTCGCGCTCACGCTCGACCGCAAGCAGCCGCGGCGCACGATTGCCGAGGGCCGGCTGCGCGTCGAGGCGCTCGACCTTTCGTGGCTCGCCGGCAAGCGCACGCTCGTCGAGCGCTTCGACTTCACCGCCGAGCCGGCAAGCGCCCGCGTCGTCGAGGCGCGTTTCAGCCTGGAGGAGCAGCACTTCGACCTGAAGGGCAGCGCCGAGCGTACCGAGCAAGGCCCGGTGATCGACGCGCGCCTCGAGTCGCCGGGAGTGGACCTCGTGCGGCTCCTGCCCGAGCCGAAGACGGAGGAAAAGAAGGAGAAAGCGAGTGTCTGGCCGCTGCCGGTGACCGGGCGCATCGAGGTCCGCACCGGCTTCGTCCAGTACAAGGAGTACCGGATCGAGCCGTTCGCAGGCCGGCTGCTGCTCGAGCGCGAGCGCGCTCGCCTCGAGGTCCAGGCGGCGCGCATGTGCGGCGTATCGTTTCCGATGGAGGTGGAGGCGGTGCCGGAAAAAGTCACCGCCGCGGCCCACATCAGCATGCAGGGCCAGGCGCTCGAGAAGTCGGTTCCCTGCCTGACCGGCGGCGCGGTCGAGCTCACCGGAGACGCCGACCTGACCGCGGAGCTCAAGACGGAAGGCCGCCGACCGAACCTCGCGCAAAACCTGACCGGCACGGTGCAGGCCGTATCGCGCAACGGCAACGTCAAGAAGTTCGCCCTGATCGGCAGCATCCTGTCCATGCGCAACCTCGCCTCGGTGAGCAAGATGGAGGGGGGCGGATTTCCCTATCGCAGCATGACGGCGAAGGGTCACTTCCAAGGGGGCAATTTCGTGCTCGAGGAGGGCTTCTTCGACAGCTCCGCGGTGCGGCTCGCGGCGCACGGCGACATCGATCTCCAGGGCCCCGGCTCCAAGCTCACGGTGCTGGTAGGGCTGCTCACCAATGTCGACCGCGTCACGGGCGCGATTCCGATCGTGGGCTACGTCTTCGGCGGCTCGATGACCGCTCTTCCCGTGAGCGTGACCGGCGACATCCGCAATCCGCTCGTGGTGCCGCTCGGCCCCCGGGCCATCACCGACAGCTTGCTCGGCATCTTCGAGCGGACCCTCAAGCTCCCGGGCAAGCTCGTCGTCCCGGCCGCGGAAACCAAACCGCCCGCCGAGAAGTAGGACCAACGTCCCATATCGGTCCCGCCGGGGGGCGACTATCTTGGTTTTCCATGAATTTACGTTTGTTAGGATGCACGCTCGCGCTCATGCTTGCTTCATGCGCCTACGTCGACGCCACTACAACGCAATACGTCGGCGTTCCCCGGTTCCCGCCCAGCGATCCGAAGACGGTCCAGATCCTGCGCGGCGAGCCGATGCAGCCGCACGAGCGCCTGGGCGAGATCCTGCTCGACATTTCGGTCGACCCGGCGCCGGAGATCGGGGAAATCGAGCAGCGCCTGAAGGAGGAGGCCGCAATGTGGGGTGCCAACGCCGTGTTCGTGGTGCGCGATCAGGTGATGCCGGGGGTGAGCCGAAAGCTCATCGCCGTCGCCATCCGCTACCGCTCGTGAGAAGCCTGCTCGCGGTACTGACGATCGCGGCAGCCGCCGCCTGGGCGCAGACGCCGCCACCGCCGCCGCCCGCGCCGGCGCCCGACGTGGCCTGGCCGCGCGAGCGCAAGACCGACGACGGCACCACCATCACGGTGTATCAGCCGCAGCTCGAGCGCTGGGCCGATAACAACCTGTCCGGCCGCGCCGCGGTCTCGGTGGTGCGCCCCGGCGACAAGGAGCCGCACTTCGGCGTGATCGAGCTCGCCGCGCACACCGAGATCGACAAGAACTCCGACCTCGTGACGCTTTCCCAGGTGCGCATCCCCAAGGGCAGCTTCCCCGGTTCGAGCCCCCAGGACTCGGAGAAGTACCTCGCCACGTTGCGCGCCGCGCTGCCGAAGACCGGCTGGCCGGTCTCCGAGCAGGCGCTGGTGACCAACCTCGCCATCGCGCAGGCGCAGTCCAAGCAGAAGACGGTGCAGGTCAAGAACGACCCGCCGCAGATCCTCTTCCGCAGCGCGCCGACCCTGCTCGTGATGCTGAGCGGCGAGCCGGCGCTGCGCGACATGAAGGAAGTTCCCGGGCTGAAGCGCGTCATCAACACCTCGGCCCTCATCCTGCAGGACTCGTCGTCGGCGACGTATTACCTCTGGGCGGTCGGCCGGTGGTTCGAGTCGAAGACCCTGGCGAGCGACTGGAAGCTTGCGGCTTCGCAGCCCGCCTCGATCGAGAATGCGCGCGCCAAGCTCGGCGATCAGTACGACCCGCTCGAGGGCAAGAACTCCGAGGGCCAGCCCCTCTTCGAGCCGGGCGCGGTGCCGCAGATCATCGTGGCCTCGAAGCCCACCGAGCTCCTGCAGTCGAAGGGCGAGCCGAAGTTCTCGCCGATTCCCAACACACAGCTCCTCTACATGACCAACACGTCGAGCGACATCTTCATGGAGCTCGGCGGGCAGGCCTATTACGTGCTGATCTCGGGGCGCTGGTTCAGCGCCAAGACCCTGACCGGTCCGTGGACCTTCACCAACAGCAAGAAGCTTCCCGCGGACTTCGCGAAGATCCCGCCGGAGCACCCGATGTCGGACGTGCTGATCTCGGTGGCGGGCACGCCGCAGTCGAGCGAGGCGGCGATCGCCAACCAGATCCCGCAGACCGCGACGGTGCAGCGCGATATCCAGCCGACCCCGGTCGTGTTCGACGGCGGCAAGCCGCAGTGGAAGCCGGTCGACGGCACGCCGCTGCAGTACGCATTCAACACCGGCCCGCCGCTGATCATGATCGACCCGAAGACCTACTACATGGTCCAGAACGGCGTCTGGTTCAACGCCACGGCGGCGACCGGGCCTTGGGTCGTCGCCGGGACGGTGCCGGCGGTGATCTACACGATCCCGGCGACCTCGCCGCTGCACTACGTGACCTATGTGCGGGTGTACAGCAGCACGCCGACGACCGTGTTCGTCGGCTACACGCCCGGCTATTACGGCACGGTGATGACCACCGACGGCACGGTGGTCTACGGCACGGGCTACGTTTATCCCGTCTACGTCGGCACGGTCTGGTATCCGCCGCCGCCGACCTACGGCTGGGGCGTCGGCTTCGCCACCGGCGTCTTCTTCGGATTCGCCATCTCGGGTGGCTGGCACAGCCCCTGCTGCTACGGCGGCGGTGGCGGCGTGTACGTCAACCACCGCAACACCAACATCAACATCAACAACAGCTACAACCGCTGGGGCGGCAAGACGAGCAACGTCAGCGGACCTGGCGGACGTAACGTGACGACTTCGCAAGTCGGGAATACGACGTTCGCCAAGGGCGCGGGCAGCAACAATGTCTACGCCGGCCGCGACGGCAACGTGTATCGGAACGAGGGCGGGCAGTGGCAGAAATATGAAGGCGGCGCCGGCAAAGGCCAGGGCGGCGGCACCTGGTCGGATGTCGGCGGCAATCGGCCCGAAGGCGGCAACCGGCCCGACGCGGGCACCCGGCCGTCGCAGCAGCCCGCCGGCGGCGCCGATCGCCCGACGCAGCAGCCCGCGGGCGGCAGCCGGCCCAGCGGCGGCGAGTCGATCAACTCGCTCGACCGGCAAGCCAACGCGCGCCAGACGGGCGAGGCGCGCGCCGCGCAGCAGCGCTCGGGGGGCGGTTTCCAGGGCGGCGGCGGTTTCAGCGGCGGCGGTGGTTTCAGCGGCGGCGGCGGCGCGCGCGGCGGCGGCGGTGGGCGCGGCGGGGGCGGCCGCCGCTAGGTGAGGTTTTTTCGAGCAGCAAACGGGCTGGCCTGGATTGCCGCCCTGGGCTTGAGCTGCCAGTTGTTCGCTCAAGAGCAGGACAAGCGCAGCTCCTTCAAGGATCCCGAGGACGGCAAGCTCGACGCGTCCGAGTGGCTGCTCGACCGCAAAGGCTTCCTGCCGGTGCCGATCCTCATCACCGAGCCGGCGGTCGGGTACGGCGCCGGCGCGGCGCTGCTCTTCTTCCGCGAGTCGATCCGTGAGGCGGCCGCTCGCGGCAAGGACAGCGGGCATGTCACGCCGCCCGACATCTACGCGGTTGCGTTCGCCGCCACTGAAAACGGCACCAAGTTCGGCGGCGCCGGCGGCATGGTCACCTTCGACAACGATCGCTGGCGCTGGCGCGGCGGCGTCGGCCTCGCCGACGTCAACCTCGATTTCTTCGGCGCCGGCGGCGTGACCGGCACCGCCGACCGCAGCATCGGCTACAACCTGAACGGATTCGTCTCGTCGCAGCAGGTCATGTACCGGCTCGCCGAGAGCAACAACTTCGTCGCCGGGCGCTGGATCTATCTCGACCTCGATACGAGCTTCGACGCCTCCCGCCAGCTTCCCGCGCTTCAGCCGCGCTCGCTCGCCGTGAAGAGCTCGGGGCTTGGCGTCGCGTTCGAGCACGACTCGCGCGACAACATCTTCACGCCCTCGCGCGGCTGGAAGGGCAACATCGACGCCGTGTTCTACTCGCCCGACATCGGCAGCGACAACAAATACGAGACCTACCACGCGCACCTTTACGGTTATTTCCCCTTCGCCAGGCAGTTCGTGCTCGGCACGCGTCTGGATGCGCGCACCGCGCGCGGCGACGTCCCGTTCTACCAGCTTCCGTACATCGACCTGCGCGGCATCCCGGCCGCGCGCTACCAGGACGAGAGCGCCGGCGTCGCCGAGGCCGAGCTGCGCTGGAAGGTCGATCCGCGCTGGGCGCTGATCGGCTTCTTCGGCACCGGGCGCACCTGGGGCTCGAGCAAGAAATTCGGCGATGCGGACTCGGTGAACGCGTGGGGCGTCGGTTTCCGTTATCTCATTGCCCGACGGCTCGGCCTCTACATGGGCGTCGACATCGCGCGCGGGCCGGAGGACGCCGCTTTCTACATCCAGGCCGGGAGCGCCTGGCGGTGACGCGCGGGCCATGAAGCACGCAACATAGGTCCTCGCGACTGGGCCGCAGCCTTGTCAGGGAATCGGCATAGGACCAAGGGCCAATCGCCAGCGCGTTGCCCGCGCCCTATTCTCAACGCTGGGAAGAGAGGTCAACGATCAATCGTCGCGAGCGCAGGCAAGCGAAGCTTTCGCAGGCCAAGCCGGAGCTCGTTACGCATCCGGTCGCGGCGCCCGCGCCCACGCGCTGGTGGCGCGCCGTGACGCTTGCGACGATCGGGCTCATCGTCTGTGCCGCCGTGGTTGGCGCCTGGAGCGTTTACTCCCCCAGTAGCAAGCCGGCACCGCAGATCATCCAAGGCGACGGCAGTAAAGGTCCCTCGGGAATGATGTACGTACCGGGCGGTGAGTTCCTGATGGGAAGCGACCACAAGCTCGCTCAAGCGAACGAGCGTCCGGCGCACCGCGTCAAGGTCGCGGGCTTCTGGATGGACCGCCACCACGTCACCAACGCCGAATTCAGGCGCTTCGTTCACGCGACCGCATACGTCACCACCGCCGAGCGCAAGCCCGATTGGGAGACGCTCAAGGTGCAGGTGCCGCCGGGCACGCCGAAGCCCGAGGACTCCGCGCTCGTGCCCGGCGCAATGGTGTTCGTCGGCACCGAGCACGAGGTTCCGCTCACCGACTACTCGCAGTGGTGGCGCTTCGTCCCCGGCGCCGATTGGAAGCATCCGCACGGCCCGGGCTCGAGCATCGACGGCAAGGACGATCATCCCGTCGTTCAGGTTTCCTACGAGGACGCGCTCGCGTACGCGAAGTGGGCCGGCAAGCGGCTGCCGACCGAAGCCGAGTGGGAGTTCGCCGCGCGCGGCGGGCTCGAGCAGGCGACGTACGCCTGGGGCGACGACTTCGAACCCAGGATGCTCAACTTCTGGGACGCGAAATCGCAGCCGTTTCCGGTGGTGAGTCCGAAAGCCGGCGGCGCGGCGGGAACGTCGCCGGTCGAGACCTTCCCACCGAACGGCTACGGCCTCTACGACATGACCGGCAACGCCTGGCAGTGGGTCAGCGACTGGTATCGCGCCGACTACTTCAAGCTGCAGGCCGGGTTCAATCTCGTCGAAAATCCCGAGGGACCCGGCAACAGCTACGACCCGGACGATCACACCACGCCGCCCGACGCGCCGCGGCGCGTGATTCGCGGCGGCTCGTTCCTCTGCAACGTCGACTACTGCCTTTCATATCGCCCGAGCGCGCGCCGCGGCAACGACCCGTACAACCCGATGTCGCACATCGGCTTCCGGCTCGTGGCCGACGAGGCCGACTGGAAGAAAAAACGATGAAGTTTTTTCTTTCGCTCCTGCTTCTCGTCTCGAGTGCTGCCTGGGCGCAGGTCCTGCCGTCCTGGAACGAAAGCGAAGCGAAGGCGCGCATCGTCGCCTTCGTGCAAGCGGTGAGCGACAAGAAAAGCAAGGACTACGTGCGGCCGGCCGAGCGCATCGCCGTGTTCGACAACGATGGCACGCTATGGGCGGAGCAGCCGCTGTACTTCCAGTTCGTCTTCATGCTCGACCAGGTCAAGGCCGCGGCGCCGAAGCATCCCGAGTGGAAGGACGACCCCGTCTTCCAGGCGCTTGCCAAGCAGAATCACGAGGCGCTCGCCAAGCTCGGCCAGAGGCCGGTGCTCGAGCTGCTCGGACAAGCGAACAGCGGCATGACCGTGGGCGAGTACGACGGCACGATCCGCGGGTGGCTCGCCAAGGCGCGCCACCCGAAGTTCAAGCGGCCGTACACCGACCTCGTCTACAAGCCGATGCAGGAGCTCCTCGCTTACCTGCGCGCCAACGGCTTCAAGACCTTCATCGTCTCCGGCGGCTCGGTCGAGTTCATGCGGCCTTGGGCCGAGAAGGCCTACGGCATTCCACCCGAGCAGATCGTCGGCAGCCAGCAGGAGGTGAAGTTCGAGATGCAGGACGGCAAGCCCGTGCTGCGGCGCGGCCCGAACTTCGTCTTCGTCGACGACGGCCCGGGAAAGCCGGTCGGCATCTACCGCCAGATCGGCCGCCGGCCGATTGCCGCATTCGGCAACTCCGACGGCGATCTGCAGATGCTGCAGGTCACCGCCGACGGCCCCGGCCAGCGCCTCGCGCTGATCGTCCATCACGACGACGCGGAGCGCGAATTCGCCTACGACCGCGCCTCGCACATCGGCAAGCTGGACAAGGCCTGGGACGAGGCGAAGGCAAGAAACTGGGTCGTCGTCAGCATGAAATCCGACTGGAAGCGAATCTTTTCTTTCGATAAGTGAGGGAGGCATGGCCATGAAAGGCAAGCTATTCCCATTGATCGCGGCGCTCACTCTGCTGTGCATGAGTACGGCGCAGGCGCAGCAGAAGCCCGCCGCCGGCGGCAAGAAGCAGAACATCGTCGTCTTCTGGGGCGACGACATCGGCCAGTCGAACATCAGCGCGTACTCGCACGGGGTGATGGGCTACAAGACGCCCAACATCGACCGCGTGGCGAAGGAAGGCATGATGTTCACCGACTACTACGCCGAGCAAAGCTGCACCGCGGGCCGCGCTTCCTTCATCACCGGCCAGTCGGGACTGCGCACCGGCATGACCAAGGTCGGCGTGCCGGCCGCGACGCTCGGCCTGCGCAAGGAGGATCCGACCATCGCCGAGATGCTGAAGCCGCTTGGCTACGCCACCGGACAGTTCGGCAAGAACCACCTCGGCGACCGCAACGAATTCTTGCCGACGGTGCACGGCTTCGACGAGTTCTACGGCAACCTCTACCACCTGAACGCCGAGGAAGATCCGGAGCACGTCGACTACCCGAAGGATCCCGGCTTCCGCGCCAAGTTCGGCCCGCGCGGCGTACTGGACTGCAAGGCCTCGGACAAGGACGACGCGACGAACGATCCACGTTTCGGCAGAGTCGGCCGGCAAGTGTGCAAGGACACCGGCCCGCTGACCAGGAAACGGATGGAGACGATCGACGACGACATCACCGCCCGGGCGGTGGACTTCATCCAGCGTCAGAATAAGGCGGGCAAGCCCTTCTTCGTGTGGATCAATACCACCCACATGCATCTGCGCACGCACACCAAGCCGGAGAGCCTCGGCCAGGCGGGGCGCTGGCAGAGCTTCTATCACGACGCCATGATCGACCACGACAAGAACGTCGGCACTGTCCTCAAGGCGCTCGACGATCTCGGCATCGCCAACGACACGTTCTTCTTCTACAGCACCGACAACGGGCCGCACATGAACACCTGGCCCGACGGCGGCATGACACCGTTCCGCAGCGAAAAGAACACGAATTGGGAAGGTGCGTACCGCGTGCCGGCCATGGTGCGCTGGCCGGGCAGGATCAAGCCGGGCCAGGTGTCGAACGAGATCGTCGCTCACCACGACTGGCTGCCGACGTTCGCCGCGATCGCCGGCGATCCGGACCTAGCGCAAAAGCTTCTCAAGGGCCACAAGGTCGGCGCCATGAATTACAAGGTGCACCTCGACGGCTACAACCTGCTGCCCTATCTGACCGGGCAGGCGCAGAAGAGCCCGCGCGAATCTTTCCTGTACATCAACGACGATCAGCAGGTGACCGCGCTGCGTTACGACAACTGGAAGTTCGTGTTCATGGAGCAGAGGGTGCCGGGCACCCTGCGCGTCTGGGCGGAGCCCTTCGTCACCTTGCGTCTGCCGAAGCTCTTCAACCTGCGGACCGACCCTTACGAGCGCGCGGATATTACGTCGAACACGTACTACGACTGGTTGATGGACCGGGCGTACATACTCGGGGCGTCGCAGGGCATCGTGGGCCAGTTCCTGGCGACCTTCAAGGAATACCCGCAACGCCAGAAAGCCGCGACCTTCAACTTGGATGAGGTGATGCGGACCATGCAGGAGAGCCACGGCAAATAGCCGGGCGCCGCGTACGTGGATGCCATGGCAACCCGCCTAGGCGAGCTCTTCCTTGCGGCGGTCGCGGTTGGTCTTCCGGCCGTCGCCGCCGCGCAGGGCGTGAGCGCGGAGGACGCCAACAAGAGCAACAACCCGTTGAACCCGGCGGTGAGCCTCGCCTTGCAGGATCTCTACACACCGAAGCTCTACGGCAGCGACGGGCACACGAACGACTTGTTGGCGCGGGCAACAATCCCAGTGCTGCCCGGCGCGGCGGTCAAGGTGCCGCAGATCTTCCGCGTCACCGCGCCGATCAGCACGCGGCCCGACCGGGCTCGGCGACCTGAACGTCATCGACATCTTCCTCTTGTCGAAGAAGGGCGGCATCGAGCTCGGCGTGGGCCCGCTCCTGACGATGCCCACGGCGAGCGACGACGCGCTCGGCGCTGGCAAGTGGCAGGGCGGCCTGGCCGCGGTCGTGGTCCATTCGTCCCCGCAAGGCGTCGCCGGCGGCCTCGTGCAATGGCAGGCCTCGTTCGCCGGCGACAAGGACCGGCCGGACGTCAACACGCTCAGCGCACAGCCGGTCTTCATCCGCAACCTTCGCGATGGGTGGTATCTCCGATCTTCGGGAACGTGGACCTTCAACCTGAAGACCGACGACTATTTCATCCCGATCGGCCTCGGGGCCGGCAAGGTCTTCAAGTCCGGCACAACCGTCTTGAACGCTTTCTTCGAGCCGCAATGGACCGTCGCGCACGAAGGGAACGGCTTGCCGAAATTCACCGTTTTCTTGGGTCTCAGCGCGCAGCTCGGGAGGTAGGGCTCAATCAAGGTGCTCCGATGAGACGACTGTTCATGCCGATATTGATGGTTGTTGCAGCATCGCTGCGGCGGCGGACGATCCGGCGCGACACGCGCCGCAAAAGATCGCGACGCGTATTGGGACACTCGAGTTCACGCACGGCTTCGCCAACGGCTATCCGACCGAGGCGTATTTCGACCGATCGTGGCCTTTACGGGACTTCGAAGAGATCAAGGCTCGGCCATGAAGCGAATGCTTGTCGCACTGCTCAGCGCCTGCAGCTTATCCGTGGTCGCACAGACCGCCCAGAAGCCGAACATCCTCTTCATCCTGGTCGATAACCTCGGTTACGGGGAGCTCGGCGTGTACGGGGGCGGGGCGACGCGCGGCGCGCCGACGCCGCGCATCGACAAGCTGGCCGCCGAAGGCCTGCGCCTCACCAAC